>ERZ791829.883-NODE-883-length-21101-cov-6.232633_pt1 | contig 21101 bp, 27 predicted proteins | sample MGYA00510296_ERZ791829 | MGnify/ENA primary metagenome ERZ791829 (study PRJEB30046, sample SAMN00791973) | human gut metagenome | study: EMG produced TPA metagenomics assembly of the A metagenome-wide association study of gut microbiota in type 2...
GGCGTCAATAACCCCTGCCTAAAGGCAGAGGCTTGAAAGAGCCTTTATTGACTAGCCTCAGCGCCCCTCTTTCGAGAGGCGCTACGTTGGTTGGGAATGTATAGGCACCGTGGGATGTACATCCTAGTTCCACGCTCTGCGGCCTGTGATTAAAAGCTCTGAGAGGTAGGAGCGGTGTTGCAGGCACCAAACCCCTTCCAACATTGGCGAAGGATGTCAACAGGCCTTCGGGCCGTGTAAGCGGAACCTGCGGGTATCCGCAAAGGAGATACTTTGATGAACAAGCGTTTTGAATGGCAGAACATTTGTTCATCATCTCCTTGAGGGGAGGACGTCGTTCCCGGACGAAAAACGGGACGCGCGATCAGTCCGGCGAGATGCGGGCGAATAGGCGGTACTTCGGTACTGCCGCTTTCTCTTCTTCTCAGCAGAGAAAGGCGTTCTTACGAGGCTTGGAGGGCGAGGGTGCGCATGGGCGGCCCTCGTCCAACAAGTCTGAAGAGCCAATCGGAAAGGATGTAGCTTTCCCATTGGCTTTTTCGGCTCACATGAGCCATTTCAAGGCAGCAGTCGCCTTAAAGACTGTTTGATTTCATTTAATTTTTTCGTTTTCGCTTGACCCGATGGGCAAACTCAGCCCATCGCGGGCTCTGTTTGTCTCTTCGGCCAAGCCGAGGAGACATCATGAGCAATACGATTCAAACTCAAATCTATTCTGTTGGTCAGACGTTCGGGATTCCCGGCGCCGAGAACATTCAAATGACGTCGCACGCACCGTGCGGCAACCCGTATGTTCCGCAGACCAACGCGAACTACAAATTCCGCAAGGACCTGCTTCGCAACATTCTCATGTACCTGCAGGCTCCGTGCGGCGACGCGCTCTATCTCTCGGGTCCCACGGGCTCGGGGAAGACGAGCGCCATCACGGAAATCGCGGCCAGGCTCAACTGGCCCGTCCAGTCCATCACGGCACGCGGTCGCTTGGAATTCCAGGATCTGATCGGTCATCACACGCTGGTGTCCGAAAAGCCCGGAGAACCGGCAACCATGAAGTGGGTCTACGGTCCGCTCGCCAAGGCCATGGCGTTGGGTCACATCTTCATTTTGAATGAAATCGACCTGATGGACCCGAGTGAACTCTCGGGCCTGAACGACCTTCTCGAAGGCCGTCCCTTGGTGATCGAGCAAAACGGCGGCAAGGTCATCAAGCCGCATCCGCTGTTTCGCTTCGTGGCGACCGGCAACACGCGGGGTTCCGGCGACGAATCCGGCATTTATGCCGGCACCGTCTGCCAAAACGTCGCGGCCATGGACCGCTATCGGATGCTGATCGTCGACTATCCCGAAAAGGATGTCGAACGCGCCATCTTGGCTGCTGAAGTTCCGCAGATTCCTGAGGACCTTCGCGACAAGATGATCAAGATCGCCAACGAGATTCGCAAGAAGTTCCTGAGCGAAGACCGTGAACTCAACGTCACGCTCTCCACTCGAAAGCTTGTCCAGTGGGGCAAGCTCTGGACCCAGTGCTACGGCGCTCCAAGTCCTGCACAAATGTCGCTCGACATCGCGTTGCTCAACCGTTGCCAAACGGGCGAGCGCGAGGCCATCGACCGACTCTGCGAACTCGAATTCGGCTCCGCCGTCTGGACGCCCCGTCCCAACCTTTAACGCCCATGAAGGGGACTTCAAGCTCCTTCATGGAGGCTGAAGTCTCCTTTCCGGGATCACCCCAGAAATCCATTTCATTTCTTCATTTTTCTCAAAAGGAGACTCTCATGTCCATGTTCAACCGCTCGTTCCTTTCCTGTGAACTCATCGGCAATCTCGGCCAGGAACCCAAGTCCGTTCAGACGAAGACCGGCAAGCCGATGGCAACCTTCACGGTGGCCGTCACCACGTCCGTCAAGGACGCCGATGGCAATTGGAGCAACCAGACCCAGTGGGTCGGCTGCACCACGTTCGGCGGCTTTGCCGAACGCGCACTCAAAGTCCTCCACAAGGGGACGATGGTGCTCGTCAAGGGTGAACCGGCAGTGCGTCAGTTCACGAAGAAGGACGGTACGAACGCCGCCATGCTCGAAGTCGTCGTCAGCGACTTTGTTGTTCTCTCTTCGCCCAAACGCGAAGCAGGCGATGAACCCCAGCAGGCCCGTCCGGCCCGTCAGGCGCAAGCTCAGACGCGCGAAGCGAATGCTCGCGACGCCTTCGAGGCCGAAGCCAAGGCTTACGACGCGTTCTGTTAAAGAGGTTTGTCCGGCATTTCGATGCTGGACGCGCTTCTAATTGTTCTTCAACCGATCCCATGCGGGGCCACAAACCCCGCCATGGGGTTTCGGCAGTCTGCATGGGATGACTTTTTTCCAACAAAGGAATCCATCATGTCCGTGCAGACTCAAAGCTTGATTGAATACTTCGCAACGAAAGCCGGGATTGCCCCCGACAAATACTTCGAGGCACTTCGCCGCGTTCCCTTCGTCAACTGTCCAAACATCACGCGGGAAGAGATGACGGGGGTGCTGCTTCTTGCCAAGAAACTCGACCTTGATCCGTTCTCGAAGGAAATCTACGCCATCCCGGGCCGCAATGACGGTCCGGTGATGCCCGTGATTGCCTTTGACGGCTGGATGAAAATTCTCCTTCGACAGTCAACGTTCGACGGCATGGAAACCCTTCCATCCGACGAGATGATCGAGGTGGACGGCTATCCGCGCAAGGTTCACGCCTGGTGCGAATGCGTCATCTACGACAAGGAACGCTCGCATCCGATTCGGGTGCGCGAATACTTTGAAGAGGTGATGCGCCCGCGCTACTTCAGGACGAACAAGGGGAGCGTCATGCTCGACCAAAATAGTCCATGGGTGCGCATGCCGTGGCGCATGCTTCGTGCCAAAACCGTCATTCAGGCCGTCCGCAATGCTTATCCGGTGGGCGGCTTTGAAGTGATGTCCGAAGATGAAGTGGAAGAAGCCACGGCAGAAGCCGTTGCCGCGACGCCCGCGCTCACTACCTCGTCCTCAGCGACGAAAAAGGAGCGGATGCAGGCCAAGGTGACGCGTCCTGGATATGCGACGATTGCCGACAAGGCAGCTCTTCATGAACTGCTGGAGAGACTGATCTCGCACGTCCATCAGAAGGGCAAGAGCGTGAAGGCCGCACACGGCTGGATCATCAAGAACATCGCACTGGACTCCCAAGCCTATGCGATTGACTGGGTGACGGCACACTTCGACGGCACTTCCGTTGAAGCGCTGGCACCTGAGCCCGTTCCTGATCCGACGCCCGCGCCGGAACCTGTCGCTGTTGAAGCACCGCAAGCGAAGCCTGCTGAGAACGTACTCGATGACGCGCCCGACGCGGATTCATACGATCTCGAAAGCTTCCGCGACGACTTCGACATCGATGCCATGTCGTAATGCCGGCTTTTTTTTAAATGTCCTCTTCCGGGAAGGTGCCCTTTGCGGCACCTTCCTCTGGAGAGGAATGCGGAGAATATTCATGCAATTTGTAGAACTCGATCAAAGAACCGATGCCTGGTTTGAGTGGCGCAAGAACGGCATTACGGCAAGCGAAAGCCCCGTCATTGTCGGTCTGTCACCCTATCAGACGCCCTGGCGTCTCTGGGCGGAAAAGACGGGCTTCATGGAAAGGCCGGACCTATCCAAGAATCCCAACGTTCAACGCGGCGTGCTCCTTGAGGACGCCGTGCGCGAACGCATCGCCCAAGACATGTGCGACATCATCGAACCCGCTTGTGCCGAATGGGACATGGATCCTATCTTTCGCGCATCCTTCGACGGCCTTACGTCTTCCAACCTCCCTGTGGAGATCAAGTGCCCGTCGGAGCGCGTCTTCATGGATGTCAAAGTCAACCGCGAAGCCTCGGAAACCTACAAGCTCTACTACGTCCAGGTTCAACATCAGATCCTGGTCGCGGATGCGCCTAAAGGCTACCTGGTCTTCTTCTGCAACGATGAACTGCTGAAGTTCGAAATTGCTCGCGACGAAGCCATGATCCAAATGATCCTCACCAAGGGGCGTGAGTTCTTTGCTTGCTGTCGAGAAAAGCGCGAGCCTGCGCTTGATCCCGAACGCGACGTCTATATCCCTCGGGATGAAGATGCCAAGAAGTGGGCTTACGCAGCCCGCGACTACCGCATGCTTGAAGAGCGCATCCAGTCCCTTAAGGACCAGATAGCGGTCTATGAAGCTCAGCAGTCGTCCATCAAGGACACGCTCAAGGAAATGTGCGGCCAGCATGTGGCCGTGGATTTTGCTGGCGTCGCCGTAAGGCACTCGTTCGTCAAGGGACGGGTGGATTACAAAAAGGCGATGGAGCTCTCGGGCATCATCGTCGACGCGGATGATCTCGAAGCCTGCCGCAGCAAGCCTGTGGAAAGGTGGAGCTTCAAGCTCACGGACTCAGATGCTCCAAAGGATCTGCTCGACGAGGAGGTCAAGGCGGCAGCTGCTGTGCCGAAGCTCAACCCGCTTTGGTGGGATTGACAGGCGAATTTTCTATTTTCAACCCCGTGGGGATGCGAATCCCCGAGGGGCGCGTCTCCACATTTTTTTGAGGAGGCGACGTGAAGATAAAGCCTTCAAGCGTCAAGCGCGTGCTGACTGTCGTATGCCAGAAGGCATTGCTGTCAATCGCAGAATTTGTTTTGCTAGTAACGGTCGCGGCCTATGTTTCGACCTTTATCGAGCAAACAAATAATTCCCTTACGGTATATATGATTAGCTACGGTTTGTTGTTGGCAATCGCCTTGCGCTCAATCAATCAACTGTGGCAGGATATAGAAAAGGGGAGCAAAAATGACACCAAATGAATCTTTCTTGTTTACGATTCTGCTGATTGCAACAATTGCAGGATTTGTTGCAGCTCTAGGGCTGTATTTGATCTGGCGCTCAGACCATAAGTAACCGCCTTTCTAGTTTTTCAACCCGTATGGGACGTCATCCCATGCGGGCCGGCGTCCCTTCTTTTTTAGGAGGACGCCATGTCCATCAATTACTTTGCACAAGCCACCAACTTCGAATCCGCCATGTCCGCGCTCTCCGCAAGCATTCTCGCTTCGGATGGCCGTGATTGGTCTCGTCTGAACGTGGCATATTCCCATCTGCGTAGCAACGCTCAAACGTTTGGTTCCGAGCTCATCGACGCCGCGTCGAAGGACGCGTCTCTGGTGGCGCTCTTCCGCCACTACCGCGCTCGTCTCAATCAGTTCGAACGCTGCCGCGTGCGTCTCGCCCAATTCGCATCTCGCGATTTCGGCAAGGAAGTCCATCCCTCGGATATGCTTTGATTCGAGGTTGAGTCTTCCCAACAGCTTTGCTTTCGCTGCCCTCCATGGACGGCGAAGGCGAGCTGTTGTTCTTTGAGGACATTGAAGTAACTCCAGTGTCCTGAAAGAACAAATTTCGATTTTTTTTCGGCTTTCCCGTTTTTCTCCAATGTCTTCGATCGACAAAGAAGCTGCCAAGTACGACCTTTTCCATCCGACCGGCAAGCGCCTTGCCATGTTCAAGAGCTGCCTCGCCGAATGGAAGCCGGCACTCGTGAACACGGAATGGAACCCGCACCCGTACGAGCTCTTGCCTCAAATGCGAACGCCCGGCGAGCTTGACTTCTTTGAGGAACAGGAAGCCTTTCGCCGCGCCCAGTTCGCGGCCTTTCTGCATATCCTGCATGAGGACGACATGGGTCTTTGGTTCAAATTTCCCGGTCTGCTTTTCGCCCCGATCCGTTGTGGTGAGGAAACGCGTTTGCCCAACGTGAAGTTCGTTGCCCGCGTTTTTTTCCTCGAAGCACTGGTACTCCTGAACGAACGCTTCTATGACGACGACTGGAAGGCCAGAATTGCCGAGTATTTTGACTATCGGTGGCCGGAATACAAGGGCAGACGCATCACGCCGGCTCTCGTGGACGACTGGATGGATTGGCTTGCAAGCCAATGATGAGTTTTTTCGCTCTGTGGAGCGCAAAGAAGGCAGCGAACGCCTTTAAGTTCGTCAACTTTGTTCTTTTTTCTGTTAACCCCAAGGGTGTACGAACGACACCCTGAGGGGATTGAAGTCATTTGTGCGCCCGCCTTATGGAGCACACAAAATGACTACGCTTTTTCCGCACGAAACTGTCAACGCCGCTACGAATGCCGTCGCTGCGCTTGAAAATCTGACGGTTCTCTCCCTCACCATGCCGGTGTGGTCGGGAACCAAGGTCATGACCCCATCCGAACTCAATGCTGCCGGCGGAGCGGCTCTGCCGACCACCTTGGTGACGAACGGAGGGAAGAAGGTTATCGACCCCAAGCAACTCAACGTCTTTTCGGCTTTGCGCCGTCAGGCACACCGACTGCTCGGATCTCAGGGCGTCGCGTTTGCGGGCGGGGCTTATGCCATTCCCAACAATCTCGCCGACGCGATCATGCAAAAGCTCGAACTCATCATCAATGAGTACGAGCATGCGCGTGATGACTTTCTGGCCAACTACGACAAATATGTCGAAGAATGGATTGCGCAGAATCCAGGTTATGAAGCCTTGCTTCGTGCCGGCGTTCTTACGCAAGCCGAGGTCGAGAAGAAGTTCGGCGCGTATTACACGACGCTCAAACTCTCGACCTCCACGCCGAGAGATCGTGAGCGCGCAGATCAGGTTGTCGAAGATCTCGGCAGCAAGGCGCTCGATGAAGTGTCGAAGGATGCAGCCGACTACGCCCGCTCGATCCTCACCAAGTCTGAGGTCTCGCGGCGCGGTTTGAATCGCATTCGCCTGCTTCGCGACAAGCTCTATGGCCTAGGATTCCTGTCCTCCGCCATTACGCCCGTCGTGACGCTGATCGACAACGTGCTCGGCAAGATCCCAATGAAGGGGGACCTGCAGGGCTCAGTGGCTTCCGAATGGAAGGCGCTCATCATGTTGCTTGCCAACCGCGAAATGCTCGGCCAGTTCGCCAACGGCGAAATTGCGTTCCAGTCGTCGGCCTTCACCTTGCCGTCGGGTCAACCGGCAGCAAGGCCGACCGACACCGATGAGCGCTCGCTCGCCTTCAACTTCGACGAGGCCAAGACCGAAGAGCCGTCCGACAGTGCGCCCGAACCCGAAGACGACGATTTTGATCTTGACGACTTCGATGATGCGTCCGATGTCCCAGGCGGACAGGCGAGCACCTTCGAGGTCGCGGATGTGCCGACGGGCGTCCTCAACGTTCCGTCGAACATTGCGCCCGTCTCAAGTGAACAGCCGGCCACGATGGGATCTTTCTTCTTCTAACCAACCCTCACGGGGACATTGTTCCTAGTGGGGGCGGTGTCCCCGTTCTGGAGACATCATCATGAACGAAGAACTCTTTCGTGAGTTTGAGCGCGTCTGTGCGCTCTTCTTTGAAGATCTGGACAGATTTGTCCAGTCTTCCGAAGCAGAAGTCAAATCGACGCTGTTCGACGACCTGCGTCGTCTGACGCCCTTGGCCCAGGACGAGTACGGCGAGCGTGATCCTGTATTTCTCAAGCAGCTTCGCAATCGCCTGCCGCCCGTCAATGTGAGTCACGCCCTCTGGGATAGGCTCATCTGGGATTGCCATTTCGCCGAGGCTCTGCTCGATCAACTTGACAGCCATCCAGTTGCCAAGAGGATAGTCGAAGAGTTCCGGCAGAAGGCAAGAACAGCCGTCGATGCCATCGACGCTGCGGGGTACGGCGCAATGGATGAATTGGATCAATCATTCTTCCGAGTGCCTTGAAAACGAGGCAACGATGCCGCTCAGACGAGTGGTAGCTGCCATTTTTCCCAACGGGGATTCGCATCCCCGGAGGGGAATATGCGGGTCCCATTATTTTTGGAGGCACGCCATGGTTCGCAAAAAATCAAGGCAGTCCGGAAGGTTGCAAGCATTAAGTCCAGTCCCATCAGGAGGACATCGCTTCACGAGAGTGATGCGGTTGTTCCTGACAACGACTGCCGAAGCCGCCATCATGATGGCTTCGGGCATCGGGGTTGGGTTAATATTGGATGGAAGCAAGCAACAAACCGAGGGCGCAGGCAATCAGCTCAACGAGACAGCGATTCTGGTCGCTGTCGCGTTGTTCGCTTGCGCCATCATTTGTCGCTTCGTTGCCGACTTTCAAAGGACGGAATCATGCATCAGAAAGTAAAGGAGCTTTTGGTTGCAATCGCCATTGAGACGGGGTTTGTCCTTCTCGGTCTTTTCCGACTGTTTAGCGACGACGCCACGGCGTCTGAGCGAAATCTCATTCTCTACGCAGCCATTCCTATCGTTTCTTCTCTTCTTGCGTTTTGTGCGCTAGCGGTTATTTACCATCGCGAAGACAAGCGCCGCCGGCATTAAGCAAAACATTGGCTACCCACCCTGACGGGGACATCAATCCCCGAAGGGGCATGATGTCCTCTTTTTCTTTTAGGAGTACATCATGGGATATTATTCCGATGTCAAATTCGCGCTTCCTATTTCTAACTGGAAGGCGCTCAAGGCTCAGGCTGCCGAAGCCGTCAAGCAGTCCTCTGATCCTGACGGACGGAATCTGCTCGAACATCCAGAATCCGAACGCGAGTTCGACTGGAAAGGGCAACGCTGGGTCCTCGTGACTTGGTACTACGTCAAGTGGTACTTCAACGAACCGGATGTTGCCGTAATTGAGGCTTATCTCAACGAAAGCGACGAGTACGAATACGCTCGCGTCGGTGAGGAGGTTGATGATGTGGAGCGTCGTTCGGGCGATGACTCGTACGAAATTCTGCACACCATCACCATCATCGAGGTGCAAGTCGACATTTGACGGCATCCGTCAATCATGAACCCGACGGGGACATCAATCCCCGTGCGGGCGAGGTGTCTCCGCTCTCTTTTGGAGGTGTCTCAAAATGTCTGAAGTCGTTGCTGAAAGCGTGCAAACGCAATCCGACGGAACGCTTTGGGCCATCACGGTGCAAACGGTCGACGAAGGTGATTTCGGTTTCGAAGTTGAGTCTCAGGTCAAAGCCCCGGATTCGATTTCGTGGAGGTCGCTCGATGTCGTCGGCCCCTTCAAACGTCTCGTAGAGGCGATTGAGGAGGCCGAACGTCTGTACCGAGGGCACAAGCTGCTACTCATTTAACTTATTAGTAATCTCAACAAATAGGTTTCCAAAATCTCTCTAGCAAGAGCTATGGGCTCTCTTCTTGAAGACATCCTATTTGTAGAGACGCGTAATATCACCCTATGGGGAACATCTTCCCCAAGGGGCAGGCGTTCCCCTTTTTTTCAAAGGAGAACGCTATGTTCGACATCAACTTCATCCGCTACGACGCTGACCATCTTCAACGCATCGTCGTTGACTACCAGAATCACCGCGACGACACGGTCGAGGAAACGGCAAAGGCTTTTGGCCTTCGTGTTCTGACCTGCAACCATGCTGTTGCCGACATCTTCGGCGTCGACGTTGAGGCCGATGAAAACGTCCTTCGCGCAGCCCAGCTGGAAGCCATCAAAACTGGTGAGCACGTCTTCTTTATTGAATTCGGCTCGCATAGCAGCGATTGGTTCAAGCTTTGCCTTGGGCGTCCTGCCCGCGGCTTCGACTCCGGATTCTGCGGAATCATCGTCGTGCCGCATGACGCATGGCTCGAAGCCATGCCTCGCAAAACCTACGCAAAGCGCTTTGTCCATCAAAAGCTTTGCGAAGCGTTCAACGAACGCGTGACGGCCAACCTTAACGGCTGGGTCTATGAGGCCCGCGCCGAAACGGATGACGGCTGTTTCTGCTTCCCCGGTTTCTTGGATCAAGAAGAAGCTTTGGCTGCGGCCATGGCGGAATTTCCTGACATCAAGTATCGGGAGGAGGACTTCGCCGCCATAACGACTTACACGCTTCGCAAGAAGCGCTCTTAACTTGGGACCGCCCCTCACCCTTGGTGAGGAGTCAAGTCCCTTTTCTTCTCATCGTTCCTTCGGGACATCATGTCCCGCAAGGCATGGTGTCCCTTTTTTCTTTGAGAAAACACCATGACGATTACCAATCGTACGATCCGCACCGCACTTCCCATCATTACTTCGACGCTTTGCCAAAAGTTCGGGGTTCAAATCGCCCTTGAGGGCGAAGAAGCCTATACCAACGGCAAACGCATCGTCCTTCCCGCCCTAACCAAGACGGACATTGATCCGACGGTGGTCTACGGCTATCTGCTGCACGAAAGCGGTCACGTGCGTCACACGACGTTCAACGTGAAGTCGAAGCAGGGTCACAATGCGGGCCTTCACCATGCGCTTCTCAACATTCTTGAGGACGGGCGCATTGAAAAGAAGATGTGCGATGAGTATGCCGGTGGCTACCACTGGATTCAAACGCTCGACGCGCACATTCTCAAGAAGCCCGAGGCCATGGGTAGCGCTGAAGACATGAAGGCCGCAAAGGAGCCGTTGGCGCTTTTGATGTCCTTCATCTACTTCTTCACGCGCTGCAATGCCTCCGGCCTTACCGCACTCTATGCCAACCAGCTTTGGCAGACCGAGGCCGACATCAAGTCGCGCTTTGGCGAAGCCTTTACCCGTGACTTGACTGCCGTTCTCAACGACAGTCTCACCGCCGACTCGACGAGAGCTCTCGGCAAGATTGCCGATCGACTCATCGCTCTGATGAAGCAGTTCTGCCAAGACAATCCCAACGATCAAAACGATCAGCAGGATCCGTCCGGAAAGAACGAAGAGGGCAATTCAAGCGGTCAGGGTGGTTCGGGCTCGTCTTCGGACGACGCTCAGAACGCCGAAGGCTCCGAAGCGGGTGAATCTTCCGAGCGCGACGCTTCTGAAGCCGGCTCTGCCTCCTCGTCGTCAGATAAGGGGCAGTCTTCGGCTAAGCAGAAGACCAAAGGCCGCAAGGCCAAGGCTCAGTCGCAGGCTGACGGTTCCGGCGAAGCCACGAATGAAAACGTTCGTGCGATTCAGTCGGTGCTAGACGCCACGGAGGAGGCTATCAATGACGCCATGAAGGGGGCGGATGCCAGCAAGGCGCTTGCGTCGGACTTGTCCGAAGAAGCGCAAAAACCCGGCAATCCCAATCGTCTTCAGACGAATGTCGCGCCGACGAGATTCTTGGACGGGCTCATGAAGCCGGTTCTTGAAAAATGTCTCTGCGACAAGCCCGAAAACGCCAAGACCGTCAAGGACGCAGGGGAGAAAATCGCCCGCCGTCTGGAAAGGTCGCTTCGCACAAAGGTTGAAAGCCTTGCTCGCAATCACCGTTTTCACACGGAACGCGGAAATCGGCTTTCGGCTACGCGCCTGGCGTCATTCGTGACGGGCAACACCAAGGTGTTCACCCGCGAGGGCGAGCATCGGGATGTTAACACTGCCGTTCACATCATGATCGACATGAGCGGCTCCATGGATGGCAACTCGTCCCTCGGTGCCAAGAAGGCGGCCTACGCATTTGCGAAGGCATGTGCTTCGATCAAGGGCGTCAATGTAGGGGTGAGCGTCTTCAACAATGCGTGGTCAATTGATGGCAAGGAGTTTCGGAGCGTGCAGACGCTGGTCAAGCACGGCGAGCGTTCGATCAAGTCGGGTCTTGAAAACCTGACGCGATACAACCCATTCGGCGGTACGCCGAGCCAGGACGCCATTATGGCGGCCCAACATCAGTTGCTTCAGGTTCGAGACGTCACCCGCCGCATCCTGATGTTCGTCACGGACGGAGATGTCTGGAGCGCCAAAACGCTGATCGAGCTCATGAAGAACACCGGCATTGAAAGCCGTGCGCTCTTCATTGACGCAAACAAACTTCCTGGTTTTTTTGACCGGGAAGTCATGGCGAGTTCAAGCATGGACGAAGATGAGCTTGCAAAGCTCATTCTCGACCTCATGAGCGACGCTGTTTTTCATTAAGTTCAAGGCGGGCCGGGCATTCAAGCCCGGTTCCGCTTTGAGCATTTTTCATTTTTCCGGTTTTTCATCAAGGAGGCGTTATGTCGTTCACTGCCGGTCAAATCAAAGCAGCAGCCCGAGGTCGTTGGGATGTTGTATTCAGCGTGTTGGCACCTTCTCTCAAGGCGGCCATGCGCGCAGGCAGGAAGCATCACGTCTCCTGTCCAAAGCACGGTGGTACGGACGGCTTTCGTCTGTACCCCGATTGGCTCGAATCGGGCGGTTGCATCTGCAACACTTGCGGATCGCGCTCCGACGGGTTCGCCACCCTTCAGTGGCTCAATGATTGGGATTTTCCAACCACGGTCGAGAAGGTGGCGGACGTGCTTGGCTTCCAAAAGGAAGAAAGCCGTCCCGTTCAGCTCTTCGCCAAAGAGAAGCAACGCCGAGTACAAGGGCAATTGATTGACTTCGGGCGAGCGCCTTACGCGTTCGTCAAGGGGCATGCACCATGCTTTTACGCTCGGCTCAACAACGGCGACAAGACCGAGGTTCTTTGGAGCCATACGCTTGATCGCGCCATTGAGCTTGCCAAGGTTCGCTCCGGCGAGTGGGTGGAGTTCATCAAGATCGGTTTCCGAGAGGGAGTCGGCTTGAATGGACGGACCTACAAGGCCGCCGCCTGGACGGTACGCAGGATCGAAAGTCCAGAGGAGCGTAAGGCGCGTGAGTCCAGGGTCGCCAAGGCCGACAAGGCTAAGGCGGAGGCCATTGCCAACATCTGGTCTGAAGCTTCGCCCTTGACGGAGGATACGAAAGGAACCCGTGCCGTACTCGCTTATCTCAGATGGGTGCGCGGCATCACCCTTTCGGCAAAGCGCCTCGCGCATGACGACTCGATTCGGGCCGTCGATGCGATGCGCACGCTCGAAGGCGACAAGTCGTATCCGGCCATGGTGGCAGCCGTTCGCAATCCTCAAGGGAAGATCGTCACGCTTCATGTGACGTATCTCACCGAAGAGGGCGAGAAGGCTCCCGTGACAACGCAAAAGCGTCTCATGGCGCTTCCGAGCACCCGGACGATTCGCCACGCCGCCATTCGGCTGGCGGAGCCCGGTGGCCTGCTGGCCGTTGCCGAAGGCATTGAAACTGCATTGTCCGTCTCGACGACCATGCGGATTCCATGCTGGGCGACGATCTCGGCGGGCGGGATGAAAAGCCTGATCATTCCCGACAATGTTCGCTATCTGCTCATCATGGCGGATAAGGATGCGACTCATGTCGGAGAGAAGGCTGCCGAAGAACTTCGGCGGCGCATGGTAGCGCTGGGTCGAGACGTGTTCGTCTTCACGCCCGAGGATCCTATTCCCGAAGGTGCCAAAGGCATCGACTGGAATGACGTGCTCCTCACCAAGGGCAAGGACGGATTCGCCGGCCTCAGCTTCAACGATTGACGCAACGCCGGGAGTCCGAAAGGACTTCTGGCCTAGCGCCTTCGGCAAGAATCCATCGGAAAGGAGATCTTTCCAATTGGTTTTTGTTCGCTCTTGATGAGCGCCAAAAAAGGCAACTGTCGCCTGTGAGACAGATTTTTTTTCAACCCAATGGGGAGGCTTTTCCCATTGGGGTGCTTCCCCTGTATTTTGGAGGAAGCGCTTTTGAACAAGCTCAAACCTTATCCGAGGCGAGCAAAAATACCGCCTCGACGAAAATTCAAAACGGTTGTTTTTTCCGTTCTGTCGAGTTGCATCACAATGATGTGCGCGGCTGTCGGAGTTGCTGTCATATTGGGGCAAACAAAGGAAAATGCGATAATGTACGCAAGCGTGGCTGTCGCCATGATCCTTTTTGCCATTGTTTTGGATCTGTTCAAGGAGTAAGCGTATGACGCGAAAGAAAATGCTGAACTATGCATTGCTCTACTGCGTATTCATGATTGCATCAGGGATCTGGATTTACTTCTCTGACTACCCTGAAAACCTGCGTAATTTCGTCCTTTTCTGCGGCGGACCCGTGTTGCTTGGCACGGCGGCGCTCATCGCTGAATGGTTCGATCTTCATCGGAAGCATTGATCAACTCGGGAAGGGATGATAACTCGTACACAACTCGGAAAGTCACGACGATCCGGTCACCTCTACGTTGAAGCCGACATCGAGCGGATTCGCAAAAAGGGACTGATCGTCTTCCAAGGTGAGGACGCCACGCCCAACACCGGCCTGGTGCTCGTCATCCGCAACCCGAAAGGGCGCTTGGGACGACCCTACCGCAACCTGAACGACTCATGGAACAACCTCATGACCATGATGTTGGAACGCCATGCGAGCAACGCGAATCCCTTCATGTTCCGACGCCTGATGCTGAAGTACATGCTCGACAGGTCGATCATGACGGACGCCAACGATGGAAGTGGGTACTTCGCATTTTTCGCCAAGAGCGTGATCTCAAAGAAGGAATGGAATTCCTTTCTTGCTTCGCTCGACGAGAATGCGCTCGCTAACATCGCCAAAAACGGTGTTCGTTCCGAATCCGGCCAAAGCCTCTGCTCTGGTGTGCCAAAGCCTCTGCAGTTCTTTGTGGACGGCTTCAAGCCGACAGTTGTTGGGTTTTGAAAACCGTAGTTCGTTTTTTCAATTTTGCCCCTGCGGGACATTCTCAGTCCCGCCGGGGTGAGGATGTCCATCCGGGGCATTCAACTTAAAGGGACATCCTCATGTTTCACATCATCCAAAACGACCGTTTCCAAGTCCATCTTGAACGGCACATCAATGCCTGCATTCGAGAATTGCAACTTGAAAGCGGCGAATCACAACGCTTCGCGAACCATCTCAAGGAGCGTTTTTGCAAGGATTCGACGAATCTCGACGTGCTGGGCGGCTTCTGCCATCAAATCCGTGCCGTGCGAACCGCCTCCATCTCGACCGATATGGACGACGACAAGATGGTGGTCAGCTCGCGCAACGGGATGGAAATCGAAGATCTGAGAATCATGCTTGCCGCCATGTTCAAATCGTGGTGGGGAGCGTTGGTTCTCAGGACTTTTGCCGAATGGTCGAAGCTTCATTCGCCAACCATGGCCGATACGCAATTGGCCGGAAGACTCGCCGAACAGAACGCATTGTTCTTTTGGATGAGTTGCTTTGACGAAAGCGATACGGAGCGAGAACCCGAAGGCAGGGAAATCCATCTTGCCCAGTCCGCGACATCGAGCGTCAAGCTCAATGCTTTGGCTTCTTTCGTCGAGGGCTACAAACCTGCCATGAGCTGGTTCTAGACTTCTTTTTTCAACCCGCAGGGGGACATCATTCCCTCTCGGGGTCGTGGTGTCTCCCTTTCCTTTTTTGGAGGCTCCATGGCGCAATGGACTTATTCTCGAAACGTGCAGCTCATCAACGAGATATGCACGGTCGGCTTTCTCAACATTGACTTCGAACGCTGCTTCGTCAGTCTGGACGTGGTCAGGATTTCTTCGGCCAATGGTCGAGCAATTCCCATCAACCTGCATCTGCATCCCGATACGCTTGTGCATTTCTGTGCACGTGCCGCGTCGCTTCTCAACGAGGAGCACGCTTGGGACTGGATCGAAATGACCCTCATTGAGGAGATCCGGTCCGCCGAAGAGACCCATCATTGTCTCAACGCATGGGTGCATCATCTACGTTGTCCGCCATCGAGAAGAGACTCATTCGTTTGGCGGCTTGTGACCTCCGCTTCGAGCGTGACGGTGGCCGATCTGCATCATGCGTATGCGCAGGCCGTAGATCCTCACCAAGGGATGGGTATTTCGCCGTATCCCTTCTGGCAAAGCGATCTGCGTCAAATGCTCGCGGAAAAAGGAGGGGAATTCTTCCGTCGCAAAATGCGGCTGCAACATCCATCCCACGGGACATTTCTGCGGGAGACAGTATGCAGCTGAGGTATCGAAATCGAAAGATCAGGACGTTCGTTCGTGAACGCAGTCAACGGTTTGGGATATGTTCCCAGCTCAAGATGCGGCTCGCGCAGCTTCGCAAGGCTCCGGACATTCGTTCCGTTACAGCCATTGGGAACTGTCATCGACTTCAGAAGACTCGGCATATCGAGAGCGACATGATGGCCTTGCACGTGACCGCCAACTGGCGGCTGTGCTTCAAGGTACATCCGAGCTGTCTTGAAATCGTCGATGTCTGTGACTACCACTAACTTTTTGAAACGCAAAAGGCCGCGCACGTTGATCGTGTTGCGGCCTTTATGCGTTCTGGAAGGCGATGAAATGTTAATGGGAAATCCAATCGATAAGACTGTGCGAGTAAGGCAGATCACGTTTTTGCACATGTGCCAATTTCTCACAATCAACACGGAACCATGTCCTTGATGGGCGTGACGTGGCGATCAAAAGTCCTCGCTGAAATATGGGTTTTCAATGGTAATGGCATGAATTAGCCTGGTAGCTTCATCTGCATGTAGCGTGATGCGGAACAGGGCAATTGTTTGCGTCTTGGCTGGACTATATGCCTTGTGGAAAAAAATATGATCCACAGGTGTCACAGGGCGTATTGCCGGCGAGGGGATCGTATATAACGTTGACGCGGATGTCCCCTCATAGGTCAGAGTTGGGGCGGTTCTTCCAATAAATTCGTCAACGGTCATAGAAGGTGAGCCATGGCGGATCGGATAAAGACGGATTTTCTTCAGAATATTTTTCTTGTTGAAAATGAGCTGTGTCTCGGTTCCACCCACGCCAAATGGAAGAGTTCCGAAGAGATGGATGTCGACTGGACCACGATAGGTATTGAACGCGATGTCAGATTTCGTTTGATAGAACCGAGCGCCCGCCATGTATTTTTCTAGAGATTGCTTGGTAGATCGGTTGAGGGTAAAGCGACCAAGCTTGGGGTAACCGTTGGTTTTAAGAAAAGCAGTGATTTTGCGGTTCACCCATTTGCTTTCGATGATGTACTGATGAACAGTATCTGAAGTTGGATGGTATTCGACTTTATAGTCTTTGCTGTCGTACTCATAGCGATTATGGTAACTATCCTTCTTGACAAGCCGCAGCCCAGGGATTGTTGATTTCAGTTCCGTTAAAAGATTGGCTTGTCCTTCTTCACTAATTATCAATCTGTAGAGAAGGCCGTCGGCAAATGACGCGGTAACGTCATGGTATTGGCGTCCAAAGCATTCTGAGAGACCATACAGGGAACTGATAACGACAGTCCCAGGCATTGGCCCAGATAACAGATACTGGGGTTCATGCCATTGTTTATTGGGCGAATATGCGGTGATGAGAGAATAGCTATTGAAGCACAAACGCGGTAGCGTCCTGACGGTCGTTTTATTCATCTCAAGCTTGCCAATTCTTAGAGTGTCAGTTTTGGGAGAAACCGACTTTTCGCCATCGACAGGCTTTGTGGTTTTTTGGGAGGCTGCAACCGCTTGAGTTTTTTGAACTTGTGGCTGTGCAGTCCCAACAGGCTCGCCTTTGTTCGTATTGCGATCCGTTACCGTTTTCGTTTCGTCTTGGGGAATTCCGGGAATGTAACTTGCAAGATCATTCACAGAGGGAAGGGTGCTGCAGCCTGAAAGGCAACCAGTAAGTAAGAGGGACAAGGCAACTTTCTTGAACATTTTCGATCCTGAATGGGATTTGTAAGGGGATCTCTTCTGCCCGGAAGAGCTGTTTTGAGGACGTAGGCCTTCACTCTTCCTCAAGGACATAGTGCGGATTTGGCATCAACTCATCCGCAGGGAGCAGAAAGCGCGTCGGGCGGTACCGCTCGTCGTATCTGTAGACCTTCTGGATTTTGACTTTTCCCGGATCCTTCGAAAGAGCCAGGGTCCAACGGGTGCCGCCCCTTACCGTATCGGCATAGACCGAGCGCAGACCAAGACCAAGTAATTCGTTTTCAGGGGAGAGGGGAGGGCGAGAACGGGAATTGCCTTCCCCTTTTTTCTCTCTGGTCAGGAAAAGGAAGGAGCAATGCAGATTCTGTCGACCGGCGGAACAATGTCCGCAATTGAAGAACAGCCCGAGACGATTGTAGAACATCTCAATGCCCTTTGGGACAATCAAAACAACCGGCCCATCCCGACGGACATCCGCTGGGAAGACTATGCGCCCGAAAAGGTCATGCTCCGCTTCAAGGACGAGCTCAAGCGTCTGCAGCCTTACGTCGAAGGGTGGTTCTCTGAGCGCGGAAAGAGCTTGCCTGACTGGCCAAAACTCTATTTTGTGCCGGTCGAAGGCTGGATCAACTATTTCAAGGCGCACCCGGATGCTGCAAGGCTTCCAAAGGGACCTACTCGCGATGAATGGATAGCGAGCCGCGTACTCTATCTATCTGCGCTATGTCCATGGCGCTACACACAAGGAATATTCCGTTTTGCGCCGTCCTTTGCCAAGGCGCTCTGCTCCTCAAGTCTCAAGGGCGACATCCCCTGTGAAGTCTTCCTTCGCTTGCCGCAATGGTCGATCTACGTCGAGACGCCAAAGACCCGGTATGACAACTCCATTCTTGTCGGGTTCTGGGCGCATCTTCAGAACAGGGACATCACGATGGAAAAGCCAGCGCTCAAGCTCTTGCTCAACATGGTCAACGAAACGGGCGGGAGCTTTCTTTCCTCCATCGTCATCCCACTTGAGCCGATGACGCTTGAAGCGTACATAAAGGACAGCTTCGAGGGTTGGCTTACCAACCCGTTGACGCCAGAAGACGAGGCGGCGCTGCATGTCACATCCGCCGACCACCAGGCGCTCTATCGCTCGGAAGAAGTTCGCGAGGCGTTTTACGCCCACAGCGTCGAACGCATGCGCCCGATCCTGGCGATGCTGCTCTACCTCTGCACCACGGAGCCCGACATCGTGAGCAACCGCAAGCCCGGCCTCAAGCCCGCCAACAACGAGGGACGGCATGTCAAGAAGGGCTTTCGGCTTTTCCCTGCCGAGGGGCCTCATATCTGGAACGTCGGGCAGTCCATGGAAAACGACATGGCCAAGCACTACCGCGTTGTCCATGACGAATCCCAAAGCCTCCCGAGCGACAAGAAGCGCGAAGTCCGCTCGCACGTCCGCTCCGCGCATTGGCATGGGTACTGGAAGGGGCGTCGGCCCAAGGCCGAGGAAAAGGATATGCGCGAATTCATCTTCCATTGGATTCCGCCCTTGCTCGTGCGCGGCTCAAGAGATGTCGAACCCGTCAAGCGTTCCGCCAAAGCTCAAAGTCACGTTTGATGCCGTGAGCAGGAGGAAGGAATGCCAAATCCGCAGTACAACAAGTTCTTGAAGCAGATTCGGGATAACGACCCTACACGCGAGAACGGGTTTATGGCCAATATTCTGGAGACGCCCAAGGCGAAGGAAGAGCGCCTGAGGGCGCACCGCTTCTCGGCGCTGAAGCTTTACCACGAAGAATGCCTGAGGGAAAAGGCGCAACGGGAGGCTCAGGAAGCGGCAAATGCAGTGCGAGCTGAATCCAAAGCTAGAAGAGATGCGGAGCGTAGCCGGTGCAGTCAAGAGGCCAAGGCCAAGGCGGCGCGTGCAGGGGTCTTTCATCTAGAGTCTTCAAAGATTGAAGCCGCATGCCCCGCACGACAGCTCGGCAGCGATAGTCTCTCTGAGCGCGTCCGCACGCTCGAAGGCGAGGTCGATCATCTCTCGGGGCGCAATGCCGAACTTGAGTCTCGCATCGAGGCAATGAAACTTGAGACGGACTCACTCAAGCAACGCAATTCGGATCTATCCGAGAAGAGGGGAAACGTTCTGGACGAGGAGGCGTTCAAGGGCATTCTCTCCAAGCTTTGCCTCGATGCGCAGTACGAGCCCACACCCGAAGAAGCGCTCCAATGCGTTGCGGCGCTCCATGGCGACAGAGTCCATGTTCTCCCGTCCGCATGGGAATCGGCTCGAAAGGTCAACTACTACGGCAACGGTCGGCGTCTTCTCTCGCTTCTCATGAAGCTGGCGACGACCTACGTCGATGCGATGGCCGAAGGAGGCGATGTCATGGCGCGCCGTGTCTTCACGGCGTCCGAGTATGCTGGCAGGGAGAGCTACACCATCATGCAGAACAGATCGTTGATGCGTGCCCGCACCTGGCGCTTCCAAAACAGGGACATCCCCATGGTGAGGCATCTCAAGATCGGCGTCTCGACGGATACGCGACACTCGATTCGGGTGTATTTCGAATTCCTCTCCGACCTCAACAAGATCGTCATCGGTTGGTGCGGCGAGCACCGGCCCGTGCCGGGCGTGACGAGTTGAACGATGGCCAAGCCCAAAAAACGCAACAAAGCCTATCGGCCCCGGCCCGTTAACCGCATCCCGCACATTTTGCTCGGGATTGAAGCGTCGCCTGACCGTCTGAAGAAGTTGACGGCGGTTGCCAGGAATGCCCTCCTCAAGCTCCATTACGAGGCGGCGGAGGAGGGCGACTATCTCATCCTCACCAGGACATTGTTCGTCGGTCACCGGCTTACCAAGAACTTTGAGGATCAGGATGCCCTTCGCGCCGTCGAAACGCATGGACTCACCTTGATCATCGAGCTTGAAGAACGCAGCCGGCGCGGCGAACCCTTGCAGCGCTCGAAACTCACAGAAGTCGAAGAGGCCGTCAACCTAGCACTCGATGAGATGAGCAAGGCTCGCCTCTTCGATGTCATCGAGGCGGACGCGTACTTCGACGCCTATCGGACCGACATCATGACAAAGCTCCGCGAAATCGTTCGCCGAGAAATGGAGCCGGTTTCGCAGACGAACAACAACGGCATTTCAATCCCGAAATAGGGAAGTTCAAACGAAATTCATGGCTGACATTTGCATTTCAACCGCGATCATCATCGCGTTTTTCGCGTGGTACTTGATCGCTCAACGCTTTCCAATTGTCCCGCAAGGGCCGAAGTCCCTTCGCGGGGCGCTCGGCGTGGGACTTGTCATTTACGCTGCCTACGCGGCTGTGGCCTATGCGAACCATTTCACGCCGGATAGTTGGAGCACGGCTTTCGTCGGGGTCGCCATTGTGCTTCTGCATGTCTTGTTGGCTATGGTCGTCGCCTTCATGCTCTGGACAATGAAAAAGGAGTGCTACATCTCGGTTTCGATCAGCATTTCGACATCGCGGGAGCCCGAGGAATGAGCGACCTGCCGATTATTGGCTGGATTCATGGCATGCGGAACGTTCAAAATGGGTATTAGCCCTCCTGACGGGGATGAAATCAGCCAAATCCGCCAGGAACCCTCGCCTCGGTGAGGCGGGGAGGAATGGCGGAA
>ERZ791829.904-NODE-904-length-20727-cov-10.083349_pt1 | contig 20727 bp, 17 predicted proteins | sample MGYA00510296_ERZ791829 | MGnify/ENA primary metagenome ERZ791829 (study PRJEB30046, sample SAMN00791973) | human gut metagenome | study: EMG produced TPA metagenomics assembly of the A metagenome-wide association study of gut microbiota in type 2...
CCTTGTGCAGAGGGATGCCCACCCATGCAGCCTCAGAAATGCGCTGGAAGTCCACTGCACCGGTCACCAGTGCCACTGCGTAGGACACCAGAACACCGATGAGGATGGGCAGGATCTTGACCATGCCCTTGCCCCAGATGTTGCACACGATCACGACACCCAGCGCCACAAAGGCCAGCAGCCAGTTTGCCTGACAGTTGGAGATGGCAGAGGGGGCCAGGATCAGGCCGATAGAAATGATAATGGGGCCAGTGACCACCGGCGGGAAGAATTTCATAATGCGGCGGATGCCGAAGGTGGAGATCAGCAGGCTGGCCACCAGATACACCAGACCGGAAAATGCGATGGCGGCGCAGGCGTAGGGCAGCATCTTGGTGTTGGCAACGGTCAGGTTGCCGTCTGCATCTGCCAGCATGGGGGCCACGATGGAGAAGCCGCCCAGATACGCAAAGGAGGAGCCGAGGAATGCAGGCACCTTCTTTTTGGTAATGAGGTGGAACAGCAGGGTGCCCAGACCTGCGCACAGCAGGGTGGTGGAAACGCTCAGGCCGGTGAGCAGCGGCACCAGCACCGTTGCGCCGAACATGGCAAACATGTGCTGCACGCCCAGAATGAACATGCGGCCTGCGCCCAGCTGGCGCGCGTCGTAAATGCCTTTGGAGTAATCGATCTTTTCGCTCATGAAGTTTTTCTGCCTCCTACAGAACTCGCAGCCCAAAAAAAGAGGCACCGCCGTCAGCAAAACGGCAATGCCCCTGAAATTTGGGAACAATGATCCCGCCCGGAAATGAGAAGTGCAATGCAGCGCAGTCGATGATTCTTGTGCAGCATGGTGCGCTCCCCCTTTCATTCAGGCTCTTTCCAAACCGCCGCCAAAAGCCCCGCAAAAGGCCGCAGCGAGCAGTCCTTCAAGAGATTATAGCAGACTTTTTGCCGCCGTGCAACTATTTTGCTTAATTCTCCTGTATTTCCAGCCCGGAAGTTTGCGCCGTTTCTCTTGCAATCCGGCCCAAAGCACACTATAATATAACCTACCATTGTAATCTGTATTATAAGAGAATTATCAGGAGAGTTTATGATCTATCTGGATTATTCCGCCAATACCCCGGTAGACGAAGCGGTTTTACAGCGCTTTTGCGAGGTGGAGCGCAATTGCCCGGGCAATGCCAATTCCCGCCACGCAGCAGGCACTGCCGCAAAGGCTGCCATCGATGCCGCCACCCAGAGCATTGCCCGCAGTCTGAACGTGCAGCCCGCCGAGATCATCTATACATCCGGTGCCAGCGAGGCCAACAACTTTGCCATCAAGAGCATCGCCCGGCTGGAGCGCCACCATGGCAGACACATCATTTCCACCCCGCTGGAGCACTCCTCGGTGAGCGGCAGCCTAACCGCCCTGCAGGAGCAGGGATACGAGATCGACCTTGTGGACATCCGGCAGGACGGCACGGTGGACCTTGCCCACCTGAAAGAACTGCTGCGCCCGGACACCATTCTGGTGGCCGTCACTTCCGTGGACAGTGAGCTGGGCGTGGTGCAGCCGGTGGCCGAGATCGCGGAAATGTTGAATGCCTGCCCCCACTGCCACTTCCATGTGGATGCCACACAGGCCGTGGGCAAGCTGCCGGTCAGCTTTGCGGGCATCGACACCATGAGCCTGACCGCCCACAAGTTCTACGGGCTGAACGGCATCGGTGTGCTGGTCAAGCGGCGCGGCCTTGCGCTGGAGCCGCTCATCCATGGCGGCGAGAGCACCACCATCTACCGCAGCGGCACCCCCACCGTGGCGCTGGCCTGTTCGCTGGCGCTGGCGCTGGAAAAGGCAGTGAGCGAGCTGCCCGCCCGGGTGGAGCACATCCGCGCCCTGAACGCCCGCCTGCGCACCGGGCTTGCCCAATACCCCAAGGTGCGCATCAACAGCCCGGACACCGCCGTGCCGCAGATTTTAAACCTGAGCGTACAGAACGTGAAGGGCACCGTGTTCCAGCGGGAGCTGGATGCCAAGGGCGTATGCGTCTCGGTCAAATCGGCCTGCTCTTCGGACGGCCTGCCCTCCCGCGCCGTGTTTGCCGTGAGCCATGACCGGCGCAACGCGCTGTCCTCGTGGCGCATCAGCCTGAGCCACCTGACCACGGAACAGGAGATCACTGATTTTATGCAGGCGTTCGATGCCTGTTACAACGCCCTGACGCAATAAAAAGGAGTATTATGAAGCAAGATCCCCCCGCCGACCAGCAGCGAGGGGATCTTTTTTACTGTTTTTGAATGCCGAACAGTCTGCGCAGAATGCCGCGCAGCGCCTTGGGGCTTCGGATCACAACTACCTGCATATGCTCCCCGCCTTTCCGTTTTCTGGCCCATCCTATGCAGGCAGGGGCCGGAACGTTCCGGCAAGGGCAGCAGCGCTCAGTCTGCGATGGTCTCCACCACCACCAGCGCACCGCTGCGGGTGGAGATGGTGATGCAGTCCGACCCGGCAGCGTACTCGTTGCTGACACCCAGCGGGTAGCTGGCGGTCAGCTCCGCATCGGTCAGCTCATAGTAGGAGCCGCGCTCGCACACGCCCTGCGCCCTGCCCTCCATCGGGAAGGCCGAGAAGAAGAAGTACTTCTCCTTCGGGTAGCGGCGGGTCTCGCCGGGCATCACGTAGGTGATGCGGCTGCGCTCATCCAGCAGGGTGGTGCGCACACCGCGCTGTTCCAGCCCAAGGCCGGTGCACAGGTTTGCAAGGGTGTGCTCCACCCGTCTGCCGCCAAGGCCGCCCAGCAGCAGCACCTCGTCAAAGCCCTTTTCCGAGACCAGCTTTGCGGCATACTCGGTGTCGGTATCGTCCTTCACATGGGGCAGCACGATGATATCGTCGTCCTGCTGTTCCGGGCAGGGGGCGGTGTCAAAGTCGCCCACGATGATGTTGGGTCTACGCCCCAGAGGTGCGCAGTTGCGGTAGCCTGCATCACAGGCAATGATAAAGTCGTCCGGCCGCAGGGCCTCTGCCAGCTCCGGAGAAACCGGGCAGGCCGAAATGATCACACAGCGTGACATGAATCTCTTCCTTATCCTTTATACTTTCGGGCGCTGCCAATCCTTCACGTCCTTAACTTCCTCGTACATGGCGCAGTAGCTGTCGTACCGGGTCTGGGAGAGTCTGCCCTCGGCCAGTGCGGCGCGCACGGCACAGCCTTTTTCGCTGCGGTGGGAGCAGCCGGTGAACTGGCACTGGCCCAGATAAGGCCCGAACTCCGGGAACGCATGCTCCAGATTTTCCTTGGGGATGAACCCGGCGCGGTTCGCTTCCAGACTGGCAAAGCCCGGCGTATCCGCAATGCGCCCGCCAAAGGCTTCAAAGATCGTCACCTCACGGGTGGTGTGGCGGCCGCGGCCCAGCTTCTGGCTGATGGCACTGGTCTCGCGCTCTGCTTCCGGCAGCAGGTGGTTCAAAAGGGTGGATTTTCCCACGCCGGAGTTGCCGCAGAACGCACACAGCCTGCCGCTGATCCACTGCTTCACCTCGTCCAGCCCGCCGCCGGTCTCGTAATCGATGCGGATGAACGGCAGGGTCGATCTTTCGTAGGCCTTACGCAGGAATTCCGCCTCGGCCAAGTCGCCCTTGGTGCACACGATCACCGGCTGCACGCCCTTGTCCACCGCAATGGCGGCAAGCTTATCCAGCACCAGCGTGCTGGGCGTGGGCTGGGTGGTGCTGGCCACAAGGAACAGCACATCCAGATTTGCCACCGGAGGCCGCACGAACACATTTTTGCGCGGTGCGATCTCGGCAATGACGGCTGCACCGTTCTCGGTCTCCAGCGTCACCTCATCGCCCGCCACCGGCGTGATCTTCTGTTTGCGGAAAATGCCGCGGGGCTTGCATTCCACAATGCCCTCCGGCGTTTTTACATAGTAAAAGCCGCCGATGCCCTTTGTGATATATCCCTTCATGCACGCCTCCGTCAGCTCAGCAGCGAGGACCACCAGTCGGTCAGCGGTTTCTGCGAAGGGTCGCCGCTGCCCGCTGTGCCCTGTTCGGTGCCGGTCTCGGTGCTGGAAGAAGAGGAGCCGCTGCCAAACAGGCCGCTCCACCAGTCGCCGCCGGTGGTGCTGTCGCTGGGTGCTTCCGGTTCCGGTGCAGGCTCCGGCCCTGCGCTTACCACAATGTTCACGCGGCCGTTCAGCTTTGTGGTAGAGCCTGCCGCCGGGTCCTGACTGATGACAGTACCCACCGGCTGGTCGCTGTACTGCTCGGTCTGGCTGCCAAGGCCCAGATGGTTCTGCACCAGCAGGGTGCGGGCATCAGCGGTGCTCATGCCGGTCAGCGAGGGCACCTTGGTGGTGGTTGCCACCTGCGGGCGGCTGATATACATCACCACAGTGCTGCCTGCAGCTACCTGACTGCCCGCCGCCGGGTCGGTGCGGATCACCGCGCCGGATGCCACAGAGGTATCCACAGCCTGCGTTACCAGCACCGAGACACCCAGCTCCTTGAGCTGCTGCTCTGCATCGGCCTGCACATAGTTGGTCAGGTCCGGCACGGTAACGTACTGGGTGCCAAGGCTCACAGTCAGGGTCACATTCTGGCCCTCGCGCACCGTGCGGCCGGACACCGGCGACTGCTTGTAGATATAGCCCGCCGCATAGTCACTGTTGTACTCCTGCTCCCAGGTAACGCTGATCTGGCCGGAAACCACCTGCTCGGTGGCAGCAGCCTCGTCCTGCGTCATGCCGATATAATCGCCCAGCGTGATATCGGCCTTGTTGTTCATCAGGTTGGAGGAATCGTTCAGGATCATCCAGCACAGCGCAAGGCACGCCAGTGCAAATGCAATGGTAATGCCGAACAGTGCCGGCAGGAAGATGGTGCGCTTTTTCTTGCGCGGTGCGGCCTTTTTGCCGCGGGGCGCAGGCTTTTCGGCCTGACGGTTTGCACGGTTCTGGTTCATGGTACGTTTCACCACCTTTTCGGGAGCATCTTCTGTAATATACTTGTACTCGAACATCACGGAGGGGTTGTGCACGTAGGTGTCCAGCGCATCCAACATTTCGCGGGCGGATGCGTAGCGGTTCTGCGGCAGCTTTGCCATGGCCTTTTCGGTGATCTCCACCAGTGCATTCGGCACCTCCGGCGCGATCTCGTGCAAAGACTTCGGCTGATCGGAGATCTGCTTGATGGCAACTTCCACCATGTCGTCTGCATCAAAGGGCAGATGACCGCTGAGCATCTCGTACATCATCACGCCCACCGAGTAGATATCGCTGGTGCAGTCGGTCTCATCGCCCTTGGCCTGCTCCGGGCTGATATAGTGCACGCTGCCCATGGCCTTGCCGCTCAGCAGCTGGTTCTCGGCACGGGAGATGCGCGCAATGCCAAAATCCATCATGCGCAGCTGGCCGTTGTCCAAAAGCATGATGTTCTGGGGCTTGATGTCCCGGTGCACCACACCGTTGGCGTGGGCATGTTCCAGCGCCTTTAAGATCTGGGAGATGAAGTGCACGGTCTCCCGGTTGGTCAGCCTGCCGCCGCGCTGGTTAAGGTACTCGCGCAATGTCATGCCGTCCACATATTCCATCACGATATACTGCAGATCATCATTCACCGATACATCGTACACTTTTACGATGTTGGGGTGGTTCAGCAGCGAGATGGCCTTGGATTCATTTTTAAAGCGGCGCACAAGGTCCGGGTCGTGCATATACTCCTGCCGCAGCACCTTTACCGCCACCACGGTACCGGCAGGCACCGGGCCGTTGTGCCCCAGCATGACCGCCTTGTAGACGTTTGCCATGCCGCCGGAACCGATCAGCTCCCGCACCTCATACAGGCCGTCCAGCTTTTTGCCGATCAGGTTGTCCATCAGCGCACCTCCTCCACACGCAGCAGCAGCGCGGTGATGTTATCCGGGCCGCCGTTCTCGTTGGCCGTGCGGATCAGAAGGTCCGGCAGGTCGTAGAACCTGCCGGTGCGCAGCAGCTGTTCCAGCTGTTCTCTGGGCACGGCATTGGTCAGGCCGTCCGAGCACAGCAGCAGGATATCCCCTTTCTGCAGCGATGCGGTGGTGAACTCCGGGTCCAGCCGGTAGTCCACGCCCAGCGCCTTGGTGATGATGTTCTTCTGGGGGTGGTGCTCGGCTTCCTCCACGGTAATGGTGCCGCAGTCCACCAGCTCCTGCACATAGGAGTGGTCGTGGGTGAGCTGGGCAAGCCTGCCGTCCCGGTACAGGTACGCCCGCGAGTCGCCTGCATGACACAGGAACACCTTGCCGCCGCGCACCAGCGCGCACACAGCCGTGGTGCCCATGCCCGCCAGTGATTCCTCACGCAGGGCCTTCTGGAACACAAAGCGGTTGGCGCTGAGCAGGCTCTTTTTCAAAAAGGTCTCCTCTTCGCCGGGCAGGCACTTGGAAGCATACTGCTCCTGAAAGCAGTGCTCGATCACATCGCACGCGCTCTGGCTGGCTTCCCTGCCGCCGCGTGCACCGCCCATGCCGTCGCATACCAGCAGCCATGCGGCATCGCCGGGCAGTTCTCCTGCGCGATAATCGTCCTGATTATCCTGCCGGACCCTGCCGACATCCGTTTTTCCTGCAAGTTTCATAGGCTTCTCCCTTTAATCTTTACGCTTTCCCGTTCATTTCGTCACGGCGCAGCTGGCCGCATGCGGCGCTGATCTCGCTGCCAAGGCGGCGGCGCACCGTAGCGTTCACGCCAAGGCTCTCCAGCTTCTGCTGGAAGCGGTGCACATTCGCTGCATCAGTGGCCGAGTACGGGCTGCCGTCCACCGGGTTGATGGGGATCAGGTTCACATGGGCACCCATGCCCCGGATCAGGTTTGCCAGCTGTCTGGCGCAGGCATCGGAATCATTGACACCGCGCACCATGGAATATTCAAAGCTCACGCGGCGGCCGGTGGTGTCCTGATAGCGGCGCACGGCCTGCATCAGCACTTCCACGGGATAGGCATCGTTCACCGGCATCATGCCGCTGCGAATTTCATTGTTGGGTGCGTGCAGCGACACCGAGAGGGTCAGCTGCAGCTTTTTCTCGGCCAGCTGGTCGATCTTGGGCACCAGACCGCAGGTAGAAAGGCTGATGTTGCGCATCCCGATGTTCACGCCCTCGGGCGAGGTGATGTTCTCCAGAAACTTCATCACTTCGTCAAAGTTATCCAGCGGTTCGCCAATGCCCATGAGCACGATGTGGGAAATGCGCTCCCCGATATCCTTCTGGGCGGTGTAGATCTCAGAGCAGATCTCGCCTGCTTCCAGATCGCGCACGCGGCCCGCCTGGGTGGACGCGCAGAAGCGGCAGCCCATGCGGCAGCCCACCTGCGTGGACACACACACCGTGTTGCCGTAGTGGTAGCGCATCACGACGGTCTCGATGCAGTTGCCGTCCGCCATGCGCAGCAGATATTTTACCGTGCCGTCCTTTGCTTCCTGCCTGCGCTCGATCTTGGGCGCGGCAATGTAGAAGCTTTCTTCCAGCTTTGCCAGCAGGGTCTTGGGCTGGTCGGTCATGGCAGAAAACTCGGTGACCAGCTTCTGGTGCACCCAGTGGAAGATCTGCTTTGCCCGGAAGCCCGGCTGACCCATCGCTTTCAGTTCAGCGGTCAGCTCGGCCAGCGTAAAGGAAGAGATACAGCGTTTTTGTTCCATTGTGTTCTCCTATTGTTTTTTACGAACAAGCCGCCCGTTTCATTGCAGCTTTTCCCCGTTTTTCTGCATGGCGCACAGGAAAAAACCGTCCATGCCGGTGCGGGTGGGCACCGAAAGCGCGCCGTGTTCCCCTGCCGCCATCCCGGCGGGCAGCGCTGCGGCAGGCTCCACCACCGTAAACTCCGGGTGGCGGGCCAGAAATGCCGCGATCTGCTGCTGGTTTTCTGCCGGGTCGATGGTGCAGGTGGAGTACACCAGCCTGCCGCCCGCTTTCAGCAGCTGTGCCGCCGTATCGAGGATGGCCGACTGCGTGGCCAATAATTCAGCTTCGCGGGCCGGTTCCAGCTTTTTGTAGCGCAGATCCGGCTTTTTTGCCAGAATGCCAAGGCCGCTGCAGGGCACATCCGCTAAAATGCGGTCTGCCTGCGGCAGGGCCGGGTTCACCTTTGTGGCATCGTTGCACAGGGCTTCCACATTGGTCAGGCCCATGCGCTGCACTGCCGTGCGGATCAGGCCCACGCGGTTCTCGGCGGCATCGCAGCTGTAAAGCCTGCCGGTGCTGTGCATCTGCTCGGCCAGCAGGATGGTCTTGCCGCCGGGCGCGGCGCACAGGTCGATGACTGTTTCTCCGGGCTGTGCGTCCACGCAGAGCGCCGCCAGCTGGCTGACCTGCCCTTCCACATGGAAGTACCCCTGCCGGAACAGCTCATTTTCCGCCGGGCTGCCCTCGAACCGGGCCAGCACACTGCCGGGCACAATGCCCCGCTTTGCTTCCTTTGCGCCGGAAGCCAGCAGCTTTGCACAAAGCTCATCGGCACTGCCTTTCAGCGGGTTCGCCCGCAGGCTGGTCATGCCGCCGTCGGCCTTGTAGGTAAGGATATCCAGTGCTTCATCCGGGTAGTTTTTGTGCAGAAATTCCGCCACATCCCGCCCGGCAGAGCCAAGCACCATGAGCCGCTCCACTTCGTTTTTGAAGCTTGCGGTGCTCAGGTCGTAGCTGCACGCCTTGCGCAGCACGGCGTTGACCAGACCGGATGCACTGGATTTTTTGAAGGCACGGGTCAGCTTGACGGCTTCGTTCACCGCAGCGGACACCGGCACCTGCATATAGCGGGCCTGCGCCAGCGCCGCGCGCAATATTTCGCGCACCGGTGCATCCAGCTTGGCAAGGCCCTTGGGCAGGAACTGGCACAGGATGTAGTCCAGCGTGCCCCGGTGTTCCAGCACCGTGTAAAAGATGGCGCTGGCAAAAGCTTTATCGCGGCCTTCCAGCTGCTGGCGCTTGAGTTCGGCATCCAGAACAAGGTTGGAAAAACCATCCTGCTCCTGCCGCACCAGCGCCGCCACTGCCGCCGCGCGGGGATTCGCCGCCATCAGAGGATATCCCCCGTTTTCAGGCGCTGACCGGCCGCAAAGGCGGTGCCGTCCATGGGCTTTTTGCCCTCCGGCACCACATTCAGCAGCTGGACGGCCCCCTCACCGCAGGCCACCGTGAGCGGCTTTGTGGCCAGCACGGTGCCGGGCGCTTCGCCGTGAGCTTCCACGGCATGGCACTCCATCACCTTGAGCTTTTTGCCGCCGGAGGTGACGAACCATGCACCGGGCCACGGGTTCATGCCGCGCACCCAGTTGTGGATGTGGGCAGCAGATTCGGTGAGGCAGAACTCTGCCATCTCCTTGTTCAGCATCGGCGCAAGGCAGGCGTTCTCATGATCCTGCGGCTGGGGCTTCAGCGTTCCGGCGGCGATGGCGGGCACCACCTCGCACAGCACACGGGCACCCACGGCAGTCACGCGGTCAAACAGCTGGCCGCTGGTCTCCTCCGGGTCAATGGCGATCTTCTCGCAGCAGAGCACATCGCCGGTGTCAAGGCCCTCGTCCATCTGCATGATGGAAACGCCGGTCTCGGCATCGCCGTTCAGCACGGCCCACTGCACCGGGGCGCTGCCGCGGTACTTGGGCAGCAGCGAAACATGCAGGTTGATGCAGCCGTACTTCGGCGCTTCCAGCACAGACTTCGGCAGGATGCAGCCGTAAGCCACCACCACGATCAGTTCCGGGGCCAGTGCGCGGATGTTCTCGTCCTCGCTGCCGTCCCGCAGGGTACGGGGCTGGAACACCGGCGTGCCGTGGGCAAGGGCCACTTCCTTGACCGGGGGTGCGGTAAGCACCTGCTTGCGGCCAACCGGCTTGTCCCGCCGGGTGTACACCGCGCAGATGTCATGCCCGGCGGCATACAGTGCTTTGAGGCACTCTGCGGCAATATCCGGCGTGCCCATGAACAAAATGCGCATTACTTGTTTCCTTTCGCTTCGCGGGCAGCTTTTTTGCCCTCTTCGGTATCCTCATAGAAATACTCGCTGGACTGCATGATGGTAATGCCGTCCAGATGGTCGTTCTCGTGCTGGATGCAGCGGCCCAGCAGATCCTCAGCTTCCAGCTCGAACCACTCACCGTGGCGGTCCTGTGCGCGCACCTTGACCGCGGCGGGGCGGGTCACAGCGCCGTTGTGGCCCGGGAAGGACAGACAGCCCTCGTAGGCGGTCTCCTCTTCCTCGGATACAGCCAGAATTTCCGGGTTCACGAAGTCGATGAACTTATATTCGTAATCTTCGGGGATCTCCTCGGGCGCGTCGGTGGTGTCCCACACCACGAACAGACGGCGCAGCATGCCCACCTGCGGGCCGGCCAGACCCACGCCGTCGGCGGCGATCATGGTCTCGTGCATGTCGTCCAGCAGGGTAGCCAGACGGTCATCAAAGATGGTGACGGGGCGGCAGACCTTGTTCAGGATGGGATCGCCCTCTTTTACAATGTTACGGATTGCCATTTATGGTACCTCCAAATCAGATGTCACCGTCCGAGTGCAGGTCCACCGCAACGGTGGCCTTGGACGGAAGTTTTTCCTGTTCGTATCGTTCCAGTGTGCTGCGCACGAGGTCGCGGAAGCGGCGGTCGTTGCGGCACTTGATGGTAAGTTTGTAGCGGTAGGTGTCGTTGATCTTCTCAATGCTGCCGGGCGTGGGGCCAAGCACCCGCAGCGGCAGGTCCGGCTGTTTTGCCGCCTGCTGGCCCAGCAGGGCCGCAAAGCGCGCCGCCGCCCGTGCTGCCTCGATCTCCTTTGCGCCTGCAAAGCCAATGACGCACAGCCCGCAGAAGGGCGGGTACAGGCCCAGCTTGCGGTAGGCGATCTCCTGCTCAAAAAAGGCATCGTAGTCCTGCGCGGCGGCAAGGTTCAGCACCGGGTTATCGGGGTCGGTGGTCTGGATGATGGCAAAGCCGGGGTCTTTGGCCCGGCCGCTGCGGCCCACCACCTGTGTGATGAGGCTGAACACGTTCTCATACGCGCGGAAGCCCTGCGCAAACAGCAGCGAGTCGATGCCCAGCACGCCCACAAGGGTCACATCCTCAAAATCCAGTCCCTTGGCCACCATCTGGGTGCCCACCATGATGTCATATTCGTGGTTCGCAAACCTTGCCAGCAGCTTTTCGTGGGCATCCTTTGCGGCAGTGGAATCCTGATCCATGCGCAGCACCCGCGCATCCGGGAACAGCTTTGCCAGCTCTTCCTCGGCTTTCTGGGTGCCGAAGCCCCGGTACTGCAGCTTGCCGCCGCAGGCGGGGCAGACGGTGGGCGGTTCCATCTGGCTGCCGCAGTAGTGGCACAATACCTTGTGCGCCGCTTTGTGGTACACCATCGGCACGCTGCACTTTGTGCACTTGAGCACCTCGCGGCAGTCCTCGCACTGGGCCATGGTCTGGTAGCCCCGGCGGTTCAGCAGCAAAATGGTCTGCTTGCCTGCATCCAGATTGCGGCGGATGGCATCTTCCAGCGACAGACTGATCTCCCGCGGGTTGCCTGCCGCCAGCTCTGCGCGCATATCCACGATCTGCACCGTGGGCAGCGGGTTGCCGCCGTAGCGCTGGGTCAGCCGCACCAGCTGGGTGCGGCCATGCTGGGCCGCGTAAAATCTCTCGGTGCTGGGGGTGGCGCTTGCCAGCAGCAGCAATGCACCGTTTTCCGCCGCGCGCTGCCGGGCCACCTCGTGGGCAGAATAGCGGGGCGCGGATTCCGAGCGGTAGGTGTGCTCCTGCTCCTCATCGATGATGATGAGCCCGATGTTTTCCAGCGGCGAAAAGATGGCGCTGCGGGTGCCCACCACGATGTCTGCGCCGCCATCCTGGATCATCTGCCACTGCAAAAGGCGTTCGGTGTGGTTGAGGGCAGAGTGCTGCACCGCCACCCGGCGGCCAAACTGACTTTTGAGCCGCAGGATCATCTGCGGGGTCAGGCTGATCTCCGGCACCAGCACCAGCGCACGCCTGCCCTGCTCCAGACAGCGGGCAATGAGCTTTAAAAACACCAGCGTTTTGCCGCTGCCGGTCACGCCGTAGAGCAGCGCCGAGTGGGGTGCATCATCTTCCAGCTTTGGCAGCAGAGCATCGTAAGCCGCCTGCTGCTCCTGCGTGAGGGTGATCGGCTCGTTTTTCAGCGGAATGGACGAATACAGGTCGATGGATTTATTCACCTTGCTGCATTCCAGCACGCCTTTGGCGCACAGGTTATCCAGCACGGCACGGCTGATGCCCTTGTCTTCCAATTCGTTCAGGGTGCGCGGCCCGCCGCCCAGCAGCGCCACTGCCGCCAATTGCTTGGCTGTCGGCTTCGGCTTTGGCGGCAGCCCGCCCACAAGGCGGTAGGAGTTCTCGGTGTGGCGGGTGAGCTGCTTTTGCAGCACCGGCGTTACGCCGTCTGCCGCCACGGCAGGCTTGTACTGTGCACCATAGGGAATGACCGCCTTGACCGCCTCGTAATAGGTGCAGAAGGTGCGCTCCTTCAAAAAGTGCACCAGCCGCAGCAGTTCCGGGGTCAGGCAGGCGGATGCCGGAGCCACGTCGAAAAGATATTTCAGCTTCGCGCTTTCCGGTTCGGCATCGCAGGCCAGCACCACGCCCATGCGGGCGCGGCTGCCGCGGCCAAAGGGCACCAGCACCATGCTGCCAAGTTTTACCGCATTCTGCTGATCCGGCATGACGGCATAGGTATAAAGCTTATCAAAGTGGAAGGTCGCATTGCTGACGGCAACGCCTACCGTTTTGGGCATTCGTCCAGCTCCTTCAAAATGTTATTCTGCGGCACCAATGCGCTGGCAGATGGCCTGATACAGTGCATCGGCGCAGGTATCGACCTGGTCGTTGACCAGCTTCAGGGTGAATTTATCCTGCTGGGCCAGCTCCTGCCGGGCGGTGGCAAGACGTTCCTGAATGCTGTCCTCGGTCTCGGTGCCGCGGCCCCGCAGACGGCGCTCCAGCTCCTCCACCGACGGCGGCAGCAGGAACACGGTGGTTGCGCCCGGGAACATGCGGCGGATGTTCGCTGCGCCGTGCACATCGATGACCAGAACGACCACCTTCCGGGCTGCAAGGCGCTTGTCCACTTCCTCGCGCAGGGTACCGTAGTAGTTGCCGTTGTAGAAGTTGTGCTCCACCACCTGATCGTTCTCGATCAGCTGCTGGAACTGCTCCCGGGTGCGGTAATAATAATCCACGCCCTCCTGCTCACCGGGACGCGGTGCGCGGGTGGTGGCGGAAACAGTCTTTTCGATCTCCGGGTGTGCTTCGCGCAGTGCCTTCACCACGCTGTCCTTGCCGGTACCGGCCGCGCCGGAGACCACAAACAAATATTTATCGTTCGCCATGGGTCTGTTCCTCCTCTGTTGGTGTTTTGCCCTCCTGCCCTGCCGCACGGTTGGCCACCGTTTCCGGCTGAAGCGCCGAGAGCACCACATGATCGGAGTCCATGATAAGCACTGCACGGGTGCTGCGGCCATAGGATGCATCGATCAGCATTCCGCGCTCCCGCGCTTCCTTTACAAGGCGCTTGACCGGGGCGGAATCCGGGCTGACCACTGCCACCACACGGCCTGCACTGACCATATTGCCAAACCCGATGTTGATGAGCTTCATAAACCCCTCCGAATTTTCTGTATCACTCCAGATTCTGGATCTGTTCGCGGATCTTTTCGATCTCCGCCTTCATATCCACCACGATGCGGGTGATATCCAGATCCTGACACTTGGAGCCGATGGTATTGGTCTCGCGGTTCAGCTCCTGCGTCAAAAAGTCCAACTTGCGGCCCACCGGCTCGTCCAGCTTGAGGATATCGCGGTACTGCGCAATGTGGCTGCGCAGGCGCACCGTTTCTTCATCCACAGCGGTCTTATCGCCAAAAATAGCGGCCTCGGTCAGCACGCGGGCATCGTCGATATCGCGGTCCTCCAGAATGACCTTGAGCTTCTCGTACAGGCGGTTGGTGTAGGCTTCCACGCGGCCTGCGCTCAAAGTCTCCACCCTGCCCACGCACTCCTCGAGGAAGTTCAGACGGTTTTCCACGTCTGCCTTCATCTTGGCACCCTCGGCGGCGCGCATCTCCACAAAGCGGTCCAGCGCCTGTGCGGTAACGGCAGAAACATCTTCCCACAGCTGTTCCTCGTCCACATCCGCGTGGCGGGTGGTGAGCACATCCGGGAAGCGGGTCAGCACGCCCGCAGAGATATCGTTCTTGACACCCAGCTGTTCCGAAATATCCCGCATGGCCTGCTGGTAGCTGCGTGCCAGCTCCATGTTGACGGCCACCACCGTATCGGCAGCGTCCACATTCTGCACGGTCATGCTCAGCTCCACCTTGCCGCGGGAAATGCGCTCGTTGAGCTGCTTTTTCAGGCGGCTGTCCAGATAGCTGCAGGTGCGCGGGATGCGCGAAGAATACTCAAAGTAGCGGGAATTCACGCTGCGCAGCTCCACCGTGATCTCACGGCCATTGCGCACAGCAGTCCCCCGGCCAAAGCCGGTCATGCTTAAGATCATAACGCTCTCCTGTTCTTACATTTTCAGTGTTTCAGCTTACAAGTTTCGGTATACGTATCCGCCTTTGGGTACACAAACCCATGTTACGATACATATAGTCTCATTTTACTATTCTTCGGCCCAAAATTCAAGGTGCACTGTTGCGTGCCGCCGCCAAAACCGGCCGCAATACACGGTGCAAAGCAAAAAAGCTCTGATACAAAATCTTCCGATCCTGTATCAGAGCCTGTTTCAGTTGGTTTTATATACGCAGGTCACGCTGTTCTGCAGCAGATTTGCGTTCAGCAGTGCGCGCTCCACCCAGTGGATATTGTCCGCAATGGTATCGCGGGAGACACCGTATTCTGCCGCAATGTTCTCCATGCTGCGGTACTCGCGGCGGTAGAGCAAAGTCAGCACCAGCTTATCCTGCATTGTGATCTTGGTAAAATGCGGCCTGCGCCGGTGCTCCTTGCAATAAGCCGCATTCAGTGCTTCCAGCATCTGGGCAAATTCCTTCCGGGTGATGCCGAAGGTAAATTCATAATCCTGCTCTGTAAATTCCGCAAGGCGCTGTGCCGTGATGCTTCTCATGCAGATCACCTCTTCTTTTTCCGGGGATGCCCGGGTGTCGGCTGCATCCATTTTGATTCATTATAAAATGGATGGATTTTCATGTCAATGAGCCGCCGCCCATTTTTGGGGCCAGATCCGGTGCAAAACACAAAAAGGAGCCTCCCGCCGCAAAAGCGGGAAGCCCCTGAATCCGTTATGAAAGATCAGACGGGATGAGACTGATTGGTGTAGTCCACATGGTCGCCGTCCACGCCCTGCTTCTTGGCATTGCGCTTTTCAAAGAACTTGGGTGCCACCTGCGGGAACATTGCGTAGGTCAGCACATCCTCTTCCTGCGTTGCCCACTTGGCAGCCTCTGCCTTCAGCTTGTCCATCTCAGGAGCCAGAGTATCAGCAAAGCGGCAGGTAATGGGCTGCTCGTCGCCCAGGATCTTCTTGGTGAACTCGGGCTTGATGGGAGCGGGAGTCTTGCCGTAATCACCGTGGACCAGACCCTTGAACTCCTTGGTGACCATCTTGTAGCGCTCGCCCAGGATCACGTTGAACACAGCCTGCGTACCAACGATCTGGCTGGTGGGGGTGACCAGCGGCGGATAGCCTGCATCCTCGCGGACGCGGGGGATCTCTGCCAGCACTTCGTCCAGCTTATCTTCCTTGCCGGCATCCTTCAGCTGTTTGAGCATGTTAGAGAACATGCCGCCCGGCACCTGATACAGCAGGGTGTTTGCATCCACGCCGAGGCTCTTCGGGCTGATCTGGCCGTTGGCAATGTACTTCTCGCGCAGCTTTGCAAAGTATGCGCGCACAACGTTCAGCTGCTTCAGATCCAGACCGGTGTCGTAATCGGTGCCCTGCAGGGCAGCGACCAGACTCTCGGTGGGCATGTGGCTGGTGCCCAGGCTCAGGGGGCTCATGGCGGTATCGATGATGTCGGCACCTGCCTCGATGCCCTTCAGGATGGACATGGAAGCCAGACCTGCGGTGTAGTGGCTGTGGATGTCAACAGGGATGCTGACGGTCTCCTTCAGCTTCTTCACCAGATCGTAGCAGGTATAGGGGGTCAGCAGACCGGCCATATCCTTGATGCAGATGGAGTTTGCGCCCATCTCCTCCAGGGTCTTGGCGTAGGCTGCAAAGTACTCGTTGTTGTGCACGGGGCTGAGGGTGTAGCTGATGCAGCCCTGCACATGAGCGCCTTCCTTGTTGGCTGCCTTGATGGCGGTCTGCAGGTTGCGCGGATCGTTCAGTGCATCGAAAATACGGATCACGTCGATGCCGTTTGCAACAGACTTCTGCACAAAGTACTCAACGGCATCGTCTGCGTAGGGGCGGTAGCCCAGCATGTTCTGGCCGCGGAACAGCATCTGCAGCTTCTGGTGGGGCAGCTCCTTGCGCAGGATGCGCAGGCGCTCCCACGGGTCTTCGTCCAGAAAGCGGATGCAGCTGTCGAACGTAGCGCCGCCCCAGCACTCCACGGAGAAGTAGTTGATCTTATCCATTTCCGGCAGGATGGGACGCATCTCATCCATGGTCATGCGGGTGGCCAGCAGAGACTGGTGGGCATCGCGCAGGACGACCTCAGTAACCTTGATCGGCTTTTTGGCCATGATTGTCACCTCTCCCTTAGTTCATGGAAACCAGAACGTCACCGGAGTTGACGGTGTCGCCCTTGTTGACGTTGATGGAAGCCACAGTGCCATCCTGCGGAGCAACGATCTCGTTCTCCATCTTCATGGCCTCCAGGATCACCAGCACGTCGCCGGCCTTCACGGATGCACCGGCCTTGACCTTGACATCCAGAATGTTGCCGGGCATGGGAGCCTTGACGGCAACGGCACCAGCAGCGCCTGCAGCAGCCTTGGGAGCAGCAGCGGGAGCCGGAGCAGCCTTAGGAGCAGCGGGTGCGGCAGGAGCTGCAGCAGCAACCGGAGCAGCACCAGCGGCAGTCTCCTCCACGGAGACGCTGTAAGCAACGCCATTGACGGTAATATTGTAGTACTTCATGGAAGGATCCTCCAAATCAAAATCGTATCAAAAAGATTTATACAGACGATTACAGAGCCATGTTGCCGTGCTTCTTGGGCAGGCGGGCAGCACGCTTGGTGCTCAGCAGTTCCAGTGCAGCAACAACGCTTGCACGCACATTGGCTGCATCGCAGGTCAGGTCAGCAGCGCCGCAGGCAACTGCATTTGCTGCGCTGCACACCTCGGCGGTGTAAGCAGCAGCCTTTGCGTTGGTGGCTGCAATGATGTTGTCGGAAGCATCGATCTCTTCCTTGTACAGGACGCTGACCGCTGCGCTGGGTTCCAGTGCGCTGACGGTGCAGCCAGCCACGGCAATGCGCAGATCGGCAGCAGCCAGAGCGGTGTAAACAGGGCCGACGGCCTTGCCAGCTAACACAGCCACCTTTGCGGTGGTAGCGTCGGCATAGGTAGCAGCCAGACGGGCAGCCTCACGGATGCCGCCTGCAATGTCGTCGGTCGCGCTGGGCACAAAGCCCTCGGTATCCACAATGGTGATCACCGGCACGCTGAAGGCATCGCACAGACGCACAAAGCGGGAAGCCTTGGCCACGCAGTTGTGGCACAGGGTCTTGCCGGTGGCCACAACGCCCACGGCGTTGCCGCCCACGGTGGCAAATGCAGTGTAAACAGACTTGCCAAAGCCTGCATACAGCTCCACAGCGCTGTCCTTATCGACCACGGCAGCAGCAGCCTTTGCAGGCTCTGCACCGGCAGCCAGAGCAGCAGTGGGCTGCTCGAACTCAAAGATCGCAGGGCCGGTCAGGTTGTTGGCCGGCAGCAGGCCCACGATGTGAGCAGCTTTCTCGGCAGCTTCCTCAGCAGTGGGTGCCACAATGGCGGCCACACCAGCCTTTGCAGCGGCGGCTGCGGTGCCGGCATCGGCCACCTTGTCGCCCTTGGCAGCAGAGGTGAACGGAGCGGTGAAGAACAGCTCTGCGCCCTCAGCCATGATGCAGACATCTGCATTGGCAGCGCTCAGTGCGCTGGTGCCGCCGCAGACACCCAGAACAACAGCCACCTGCGGGATCACGCCGGAAACCTTTGCGATTTGCGCATTCAGCTTTGCGCTGGCGGTCAGTACGTCCAGACCCTCAGCCAGCTTTGCGCCAACGGAGTTGTAGAAGGTGACGACCGGGCAGCCAGTCTGAGCTGCCATCTCCAGAACTTTGATGTTCTTTTCAACATCCTTTACGGTAACAGCTTCGCCGTTCTGGTAAACAGCGTAAGCCTGCTGACCTGCCGCATAGCCGCAGGCAGCGCTCACTGCACCGTCAGCAAACAGTGCAGTGTATTCCCCGTCATCAAAAAACTTGGCGAGGATTTCTCCCTTATTGATCTTTGAAGCCATGGTAAGACCTCCTGGTTGTCTGTGTGAGCTTTCAAAATTAGTTTTATTATACTGAATTTTCCATAAAAATGCAAGAGATTCTATAAAAGTCCATGCGAATCAACATCTGTCGGCAAAGTTCTACAATTTTTTAACGATTCATCGTTCCTCCGCTTTCTCGCCTTTTTGCGGGCATTTTGCGCCGCACACTCAGCTGCCAAAAATTCTCTTTCAATTTTGTGGATTCTGTCTGTCCCTGCTGCATTTTATTTTATAAGAAGTTATGTTACACTATATTTAATATGTAAATTTTTTTCGCAGAACAGCCCGCCGGGAAGCTTCGGGGCGGGTCATTTTGCAGAATATAAAAGGAAGGCCATGTCAAATTGAAAGATCTGCTCACTTCGCTCCGCGCCTCCAACGAAACCTACAACTCCATGAAACACTCCGCCCGGGCTATCATCCGCCGCGCCGAGATCCCCCTGCTCGCGGTCATCGTCCTGTATAAGGCTGCAACGAACCTGCTGTTCGTCCCCCTGATGCAGCAGCTCTGGTCGCTCACGCTGCGGTTCGCACCCATGCACTACCTGAGCAACAACAACGCTTCCGATATCTTTTCCGCCCCCGCGATCATCCTGTGCATCACGCTCATTGCCATCCTGACCGCGTTCTGGGCGCTGTATGAGTTTTCCGTCCTGCTGCATGGGCTGGATCTTGCCCGCAAGGGCGAAACGATCCGCCTGCCTGCCCTGCTGCGCACCTCTCTTGCAGATATCCGCCACGCATTCCTGCCGCAGAACTGGCTCGTTCTGGTCTACAGTGCCGTGCTGATCCCGTTCACCAATTTTTTCCTCGCCTATAACTATATCACGCAGCTTGCCGTGCCGGAATACATCATGGGTGTCATCCAGGCAAACAGCCGGTATTACCTGCTCTATCTGGCTGCCGGTGCTGCCTTGCTGTTCCTCTATGTCAGCTGGGTGCTGGTGCTGCCGCTGTTCGTGCTGGAGCGCAAAAGCCTGTGGCAGTCGGTAAAGGAAAGCTTTTGCTGCATCCGCAGGCGCGTCTTCCGTGCTTTTCTTTTGCTGCTGCGCTGGAACCTCTCGGTCGTCCTGCGTTCCCTGCTGCTGACGGCAGCGGTTGCCGTGCCGCTGTACGGCATCATCATTGCGGTCGGGCTGCAGAGCACACAGGCCATGTTTGCACTGTCCCGCGCGGCGCTGGCCATTGAGATGCCTTTCTTCCAGTTCCTGATCGACTGCGCCATCACCATGGCGCAGTGCACGATCCTCGCCATGCTGCACTGCCGCCTGCGGGAGTCTCTCCCCTCTGAGCCGGAGCCGGTCCAGAGCGGAAAGCATCACCGTTCCACCGGCAGGCTGCTTCTGGGTGCATCGGTTGCAGGTGCTACTCTGCTCACCTTTGCGCTGGCATTCTGTTACCTTGCCCTGCCCAGAGACGACGAGCTGCTCTCCATGCTGGGCGGCGTTGCGCCGGTAGTCACCGCGCACCGCGGCTACTCCGCTGCCGCACCGGAAAACACCCTGCCCGCTTTCCAGCTGGCCATCGATCAGGGCTGCGAGTGGGCCGAGCTGGATGTGCAGATGACCAGGGACGGCGTGGTCATGGTGACCCACGATACCAGCCTGCGCCGCTGCACCGGCCGCAACGAGAACATCTACGACCTGACCTATCACGAGGTTCGCAAGCTGGATGCCGGGCGCTGGTTCGGCCAGAAGTACACTGGTGCCAAAGTTCCCACACTGGAAGAAGTGCTGGACCTGTGCAAAGGTAAGATCCAGCTGAACATTGAGATCAAGCCCAATGCCGCCACCCCGGAGCTGGAAGCGGAAACCATCCGCATCATCCGCGAAAAAGGCTTTGCGCAGGACTGCACCATCACCTCGCAGAGTTATGAAACCCTCTGCAAGGTCAAGGAGCTGGCACCGGAGATCCGGACCGGCTATATCCTTGCACTGGGCGTAGGCAGTTATTACGATCTGCCTGCCGCAGATTTCTTCAGCGTACAGTCCACCTTTATCACCTCCGGTATGGTGCAGCAGATCCATAAGCGCAGCAAGACGATCTCCGCATGGACCGTCAACCGCGAAGAGGATGCCAGCGAACTGCTGAGCATCGGCGTGGACGACCTGATCACCGATAAGCCGGATATGATCCAGCAGCTGCTGAGCGAGGATGCCGACCTTGACAACAGCCTCGTCCTCCTGCGCGACTTCATCCGTGACCTGTTCGCTCCGTCCGATGTCGATGAACCCACTCCTGAGGAAGAGACCATCGAAGAA
>ERZ791829.925-NODE-925-length-20278-cov-2.458092_pt1 | contig 20278 bp, 17 predicted proteins | sample MGYA00510296_ERZ791829 | MGnify/ENA primary metagenome ERZ791829 (study PRJEB30046, sample SAMN00791973) | human gut metagenome | study: EMG produced TPA metagenomics assembly of the A metagenome-wide association study of gut microbiota in type 2...
TAATGAGCGCTAACAAAGAAGAGAAATGAGCAGATATGATGGAACTGGATGATAGAAAATTAAGAATACTTAAAGCTGTCATACAGAACTATCTTGAGACAGGAGAACCTGTTGGCTCAAGAACCATTTCAAAGTATACTGACTTAAAGTTAAGTTCGGCAACTATAAGAAATGAAATGGCAGACCTTGAAGAACTCGGATATATTATACAACCGCATACATCGGCAGGACGTATTCCTACAGATAAGGGATACAGATTATATGTTGATGATATGATGAGCCAGAAGGAATTTGAATTAGATTCCAGAGAGGCAGAGGTATCTGACAGGGAAAAAGAAGTTGAGTCAATGAAAGATATGCTGTCAGAGAAAGTGGACAGAGTTGAAGAACTGCTCCAGAATGTTGCAAAGGTACTTGCAAAAGATACCAACTATGCAACAATGGTTACAACACCGCAGGTTAAGGGAAATAAGTTAAAGTTTGTACAGTTGTCACAGTTTGAACCTAAAAAGATTCTTGCAGTAATTGTAATGGAAGGCAATATTATAAGGAATAAGGTAATAACAGTAAGCGAAGAATTATCACAGGAAAATCTGCTTAAGCTTAATATTCTCCTTAATACAAGCATTAACGGTCTTACGCTCGAACAGATGAATCTTGCGATGTTAACAACTATGGAGAATCAGGCAGGTGAATATGCAGCACTTATAAAAGAAGTATTAGAAGCGATAGTTGAGACAATCAGTAGTGCAGATAATCTTAAGATATATACAAGTGGTGCAACCAATATATTCAAATATCCTGAACTGAGTGATTCAAGTAAAGCAAGTGAGCTTATATATACCCTGGAAGAAAAACAAAGTCTTACCGGTCTGGTAACAGATAGTGATGACGAAGATGATAACCATGGTATTCAGGTATATATAGGAAATGAAACTCCGGTTGATACTATGAAAGATTGTAGCGTTGTTACGGCAACATATGAACTACAAGATGGAATGAAAGGAACAATCGGAATTATCGGTCCTAAGCGGATGGATTATGAAAAAGTAGTAAGTACTTTAAAGACAATCCGTACGCAGTTAGATGATATGTTTAAGAAAACTTAGGAAAGGTTGGTTAGAAAGTGTCTAAAAAAGAAGAAAAGAAAAAGAAAAAAAATGATGCTGAAATTAAAGAAGAAACTGTAGATACAGCAACTTCAAAAGATGAAGCAAAGGACGCTGATGCCGCTAAAACTGCTAAAGCAGATGACGATGGCACACAAAAGGCTGACGATGAAGCTAAAGAAGCAAAAAAAGAATCTGATACTTCTGAGAAAGGATCAAAAAAGGATCCTAAAGATGTTAAGATTGAAGAGCTTCAGGATAAAGTTAAACGTCAGATGGCAGAATTTGATAATTTCAGAAAACGTACTGAAAAAGAAAAATCTGCTATGTTTGAAATGGGTGCTTCAGATATAATAAAGAAACTTCTTCCAATAGTTGATAACTTTGAAAGAGGATTTAAATCTATCACAGAGGAAGAAAAAGAAACTCCATTTGCTAAGGGAATGGATATGGTATATAAGCAGACAATGAAGATGCTTGAAGATGCTGAAGTAAAGCCTATAGAAGCAGTTGGCTTGGAATTTAACCCGGATTTACACAATGCAGTAATGCATGTTGAGGATGATTCTGTTGGTGAGAATATCATCGTTGAGGAATTTGAAAAGGGTTACACATACAGAGAGTCAGTAATAAGACACAGTATGGTTAAGGTTGCCAACTAGTTATCAGTATAAACTTATAAAAGAGAATTAAGAAAGGAAGTAATATTATGGGTAAGATTATTGGTATTGACTTAGGTACAACAAATTCATGTGTTGCAGTTATGGAAGGTGGTAAGCCTGTTGTTATCGCTAACACAGAAGGTTTAAGAACAACTCCTTCAATTGTAGCATTTACAAAGAATGGTGAAAGATTAGTAGGTGATCCTGCAAAGCGTCAGGCTGTAACTAATGCAGATAAGACTATTTCATCAATTAAGAGACATATGGGTACAGATTATAAGGTAACAATTGATGATAAGAAGTATTCTCCACAGGAGATTTCAGCTATGATTTTACAGAAGTTAAAGGCAGATGCTGAAAGCTACTTAGGTGAAAAGGTAACAGAAGCTGTTATTACAGTTCCTGCTTACTTCAATGATGCACAAAGACAGGCAACTAAGGATGCCGGTAAGATTGCAGGTCTTGATGTTAAGAGAATTATCAATGAGCCAACAGCAGCAGCTTTAGCTTATGGTCTTGATAATGAAGAAGAGCAAAAGATTATGGTATATGACCTCGGTGGTGGTACATTTGATGTATCTATTATCGAAATCGGTGACGGTGTTATAGAAGTTCTTGCAACAGCAGGTAATAACAGACTTGGTGGTGATGACTTTGATAATAAGATTACACAGTATATGTTAGATGACTTTAAGGCTAAGGAAGGCGTAGATCTTTCTAAGGATACAATGGCACTTCAGAGATTAAAGGTTGCTGCTGAACAGGCTAAGAAGGAATTATCAAGTGCAGCACAGACTAATATCAACCTTCCATATATTACAGCTACAGCAGAAGGACCAAAGCATTTCGATATGACTCTAACAAGAGCAAAGTTTGATGAATTAACACATGACCTTGTAGAAAAGACAGCAGAGCCTGTTAGAAATGCATTAAATGATGCAGGTCTTACAGCTTCAGAGCTTTCAAAGGTATTATTAGTTGGTGGTTCAACAAGAATTCCTGCTGTACAGGATAAGGTAAAACAGTTGACAGGACATGAACCAAGCAAGACACTTAATCCTGATGAATGTGTTGCTATTGGTGCTTCAATTCAGGGTGGTAAGCTTGCAGGTGATGCAGGTGCCGGTGAAGTCCTTCTTCTTGATGTTACTCCACTTTCACTTTCAATTGAAACAATGGGTGGTATTGCTACAAGACTTATTGAAAGAAATACAACAATTCCTACAAAGAAGAGCCAGATATTCTCTACAGCTGCTGATAATCAGACAGCCGTTGATATCAATGTAGTACAGGGTGAAAGACAGTTCGCTAGGGATAACAAGTCACTCGGTCAGTTCAGACTTGATGGTATTCCACCAGCAAGAAGAGGTGTTCCACAGATTGAAGTTACATTTGATATTGATGCTAACGGTATCGTAAATGTATCTGCTAAGGATTTGGGAACAGGTAAGGAACAGCACATCACAATTACAGCAGGTTCTAACATGTCAGATGCTGATATTGATAAGGCTGTTAAGGAAGCTGCTGAATTCGAGGCACAGGATAAGAAACGTAAGGAAGCAATTGAAGTAAGAAATGATGCGGATTCAATCGTATTCCAGACACAGAAAGCACTTGATGAAGCCGGTGATAAGCTTGATGCTAATGATAAGGCTGCTGTTGAGACAGACCTCAATGCATTAAAGAGTCTTGTTGACAGCACAGATGCTGAAAATATGACAGATTCACAGGTTGATGAGATTAAGGCTGCTAAGGAAAAACTTATGGAAAGTGCACAGAAGCTTTTTGCTAAGCTCTATGAAGCACAGCAGGGTGCAGCCGGTGCAGGCCCTGATATGGGTGCCGGTGCAGGTCCTGATATGAACAATGGTTCAGCTTCTAACGGTAATCCTTATGGTGATGATGTCGTTGACGGTGACTACAAAGAAGTGTAAAATCAATTGATGTTTAAACGGATTTACATGCAGTAGTGAAAGTTACAGAGTGTGTATCGATTCGTTAAACATTGGAGCTTGAATTAAACTGCATGGGGCAGAAAGCCCTGTGCAGTTTTTGGTGAAAAAAGCAAAAATTTTACATGTGTATTAGACAAACACAGAAATGGAGTTAATATGGCAGATAAAAGAGATTATTATGAGGTTCTTGGCGTTTCAAGAGATGCCGATGATGCTGCAATAAAAAAGGCATACAGGCAGCTTGCAAAGAAGTACCATCCTGATACAAATCCCGGTGATAAAGAAGCTGAAGCGAAGTTTAAAGAGGCATCAGAAGCATATGCAGTGTTAAGTGATGCCGAAAAACGTCGTCAGTATGACCAATTTGGACATTCTGCATTTGAAAATGGAGGTGCCGGCGGCGGTGGCTTTGATTACAGCAACATGGGAGATATTTTCAGCGATATATTTGGCGGTGGAGATATTTTTGGAGATTTGTTTGGCGGCGGTTCAAGAAGAAGAAACAGTAATGGACCAATGCGTGGTGCAGATGTAAGAAAATCTGTCAGAATTACATTTGCCGAATCGGTAAAAGGAACGAGCAAGAAGATAGATATTGAATTTAAAGACCCATGTCAGAAGTGTAATGGTACAGGTGCAAAACCTGGTACTCAGCCTGAGACATGTCCTAAGTGTGGCGGTAAAGGTCAGGTTGTATACACACAGCAGTCGTTTCTTGGCATGGTTCGTAATGTCCAGCCTTGTCCGGACTGTAACGGTACAGGTAAGATTATTAAAGAAAAATGTCCTGACTGTCATGGAAGCGGTTATATCAACACAAGAAAGACTATCGAAGTTACAATTCCAGCCGGAATTGATAATGGTCAGAGTGTAAGAATACAGGGCAAAGGTGAGCCGGGTGTAAATGGCGGACCAAGAGGAGATTTGCTTGTAACAGTAATGATTTCAGCAGACCCTGAATTTAAGAGAGATGGATATAATATAATGTCAGATGTTGTTATATCTTATCCAACAGCAGTTCTTGGCGGTGAAGTAAAAGTTAAGACTGTAGATGGCGAAGTGGTTTACGAAGTAAAACCGGGAACGGCTTCAGGCACGGTTGTACGTTTAAGAGGAAAAGGCATGCCGACTGTAAGAAACAATGCAGTGCGAGGCGACCATTACATCAAACTTATCGTAGATGTTCCTAAACGTCTTACAAATGAGCAGAAAGAGGCTTTGATTGCATACGACAAAGCACTTACAGGCGAAGAAAAACATACAAGGAAAAAGGGATTTTTCAAATAAATAAAAAAATAACGTCTGTTTTCGTATCGGGATTAAGAATCCAATATACGAAAACAGACGTTATTTTTTCCGCGTTTCATGAAATCGAGGACAATTTTCATCTCGGGATTAAGAATCCAATATACGAAAACAGACTTTTTTTCTTCGTTTTAAGAAACGGAGGACAGGTTTAATTACAAATAAATATGGATATAAATGCAAAAATGTGATAATATTAAAAAGAATATAGTTTCTTCGCAAAAAAAGAAAGATAAAATCAAAGGCATGTATGCCTTGTCCTCACTTTAGGGCATAGTGCATCAAAGATGCACATTTGGATTTTGTAATACAAAACAAGGAGGATTTATGACTGATATAAATAAACTGAATTTATCAAAATATGATGTAATTTCCGTTGAAAAGCTTGAAGATTTAGATTCTACAGGGCTTTTATTAAGACATAAAAAGAGCGGTGCAAGGATTGCCATTGTTTCCAATGATGATAATAATAAGGTATTTTCTATAGGTTTTAAGACACCGCCGTATAACGATACAGGGCTGCAGCATATTCTTGAACATTCGACACTATGCGGTTCAAGAAAATATCCTGTGAAAGACCCGTTTGTAGAACTTTGCAAGGGGTCGCTCAACACATTTCTTAATGCTATGACTTATCCGGATAAGACTGTATATCCCGTTGCGAGCTGCAATGATGTGGATTTCAAAAATATTATGGATGTTTATATGGATGCGGTATTTTATCCTGATATTTATAATAAGCCACAGATTTTTAAGCAGGAAGGCTGGCATTATGAACTTGAAAATGAGGATGATGAGCTTAAAATCAATGGCGTTGTATATAATGAGATGAAAGGTGTATATTCGTCACCGGATGACGTGCTTTCAAGATATACATGTGTATCTTTATTTCCTGACACGCCTTACAGATTTGAGTCGGGTGGTGAGCCTGCTCATATTCCTGAACTTGATTACAATGAATTTCTTGATTATCACAAGAAGTTTTATCATCCTGTAAACAGCTATATTTATCTGTATGGTGATATGGATGTACAGGAAAGACTTGATTATCTTGACAGGGAATACCTTAGTGATTTTGATGCAGATGATGTAGAGATTGACGCATCAATTCCTGCACAGAAGAGTTTTGAAAATGATGTTTTTAAGGAATTTAATTATGCTGTAACGGATGACGAACCGCTTGAAAATAATGCATTTCTTTCATATAACAAGGTTGTTGGAACATCACTTGATGCAAAACTTTATCTTGCAATGCAGATTCTTGATTATGCACTTATCATGGCTCCCGGAGCAAAGTTAAAACAGGCTCTTATTGATAAAAATATAGGAACCGATATTTACAGCAGTTTTGAGACATCTGTGTATCAGCCGATTTATTCAATTATTGCTAAAAATGCAGATGAAAATAAGAGACAGGAGTTCACAGATACAATTAATGAAGTGCTCAGTGATATTGTAAAAAATGGTATTGATATGCGTATGATTGATGCGGGAATCAATTATTATGAATTCAAATACCGTGAGGCTGATTATGGTGCATATCCAAAGGGATTAATGTATTATCTCACAATGATGGACAGCTGGCTTTATGATGAAAATAAGCCGTTTATTCATATTGAGGCGGGAAAGACATTTGAGCAGATTAAAAAAGAAAAAGAGTCAGGATTATTTGAAAAAATAATCGAGGAGTGGCTTGTAAATAATCATCATGGTTCTGTTATATCGCTGGTTCCGAAAAGGAATCTTGAAAAAGAACTTGAAGATAAGACAAAGTCTGAGCTTGCAGATTTTAAGTCTAAGCTGACAAAAGAGCAGATACAGCAGTATGTGCGTGAAACAAAGGAATTAAAGGAATATCAGGACGAGCCTTCAAGTCAGGAGAATCTTGAAAAAATTCCAATGCTTGCACTCAAAGATATTGGAAAAACTCCGGCAAGACTTTATATCGATGAAAAAGAGGAAAATGGTATCAAGGTTATTCACCATAATATGTTTACCAACAGAATTGCATATATTATGATGTCTTTTGAATGTAAGAGTGTATCAGATGAACTTGTACCATATATAGGACTTCTTTCATCAGTGCTTGGACTTATGGATACTGATAATTTCACATATCCTGAACTTACTAATGAAATCAATATTAATTCGGGAGGACTTTCATCAGATTCTGCAATATATACAGATAATAAAGAACTTGATAAGTATCAGATAAGATATGAGGTAAAAGGTAAAGTCTTATATGAAAAAATACCTTTTATGCTTGAAATGATGCATGAAATTATATATTGTACAAAATTTGATGATTATAAGAGACTTAAAGAGATTATTTCAAGAACAAAGTCGAGAATTGAAAGCTCAATGACAGGTATGGGACATACAGTAGCTATGCTTTATGGAATGTCACAGTTATCTGCATCGGGATATTATTCAAATCTTATGAGAGGATACGGATTTTACCTTTTTATCCAGGAGATTGAAAAAGATTTTGATAACAGAAAAGAAGAGATTGCAGGCACACTTAACCAGCTTATAAAGCTTATATTTACAAAGGAAAACCTTGTTGTCAGCTTTAATGCCAATGATGATGGATATGATAAATTTAAGGCTGCTTTTGGTGATTTTGCAGGAAAATTAAATACAGACAATTATCCTGTAGAAATAAGAAAATTTAAGCCATGTAATGTTAAAACAGGTTTTACGTCATCATCACAGGTTCAATATGTTGCAAGATGTGGCAATTTTGTTGATGCGGGATATAAGTATACAGGTGCATTAAGAGTTTTAAAGGTTATTTTCGGCTATGATTATCTTTGGATAAATGTGCGTGTTAAAGGCGGTGCATACGGCTGTATGAGCGGTTTTGGCAAAAATGGTGACATGTATATGGTATCTTACCGTGATCCTAACCTTAAAAAGACAAATGAAATTTTTGATGAATCAGTTGATTATATTAAGAATTTTGATGTGAGTGACAGAGACATGCTCAAGTTCATAATTGGTACAATAGGAGATATGGATACACCAATGAATCCGGCAGCTAAGGGCGTTCGTTCATTTGGAGCATATATAAGCAATGTGACTATTGAAGATTATCAGAGAGAGCGTGATGAAGTTTTAGGTGCGACACCGGAGAAGATAAGAGAACTGGCACCAATTGTTGAAGCAGGACTTAAACAGAATCATCTGTGCGTTGTTGGTAATTATAAAAATATAAATGATGAGTCATCTATGTTTGATGAGATTAAGCCATTATTTGTATCAGCAGTACAAAATAACAGTGAAGAAGAATGATTTTTTGGAATGGAGAAAAGTATGAATTTGGATGAAATGCTTGCTGCAAGCGGAATTACAGGCGGTGCGGCTGCTGACGGAAAAAATGTAAAGTCAGGGTTTGTTACGCTGATAGGACGACCTAATGTAGGTAAGTCAACACTTATGAACCGTATGATAGGTCAGAAAATTGCCATTACGTCTAATAAGCCTCAGACGACAAGAAACAGAATACAGACAGTCCATACAGATGAAAGAGGACAGATTGTATTTGTTGATACACCGGGTATTCACAAGGCAAAAAATAAACTTGGTGAATATATGGTTGGAGCAGCAGAAAAGACAATCGGCGAAGTTGATGTTGTATGCTGGCTTGTTGAGCCGACAACATATATCGGTGCGGGAGAACAGCATATTATTGAAAGACTTAAAAAAGTAAAAGCACCGATAATTCTTGTTATAAATAAAGTAGATACAATCAAAAAAGAAGAAATTCTTCCGGTTATTGACTGCTATAGAAAAGAACTTGATTTTCAGGAAATAATACCTGTGTCAGCAAGAAGCGGTGCAAATGTTGATGAACTGATTGATACAATTTATAAATATCTTCCTTATGGTCCGATGTTTTATGATGAGGATACTGTAACAGACCAGCCTATGAGACAGATTGTCGCCGAGCTTATAAGAGAGAAAGCACTTCATGCACTTAATGAAGAGATTCCTCACGGAATTGCCGTTGTAATTGACAGCATGAAAGAAAGAAAAAGCCAGAAGGGCATAATTACAGATATTCAGGCAACCATTATATGTGAGAGAGATTCCCACAAAGGAATAATTATAGGTAAAGGCGGAGAAATGCTTAAAAAAATCGGTGCAAATGCCAGATATGAGATTGAAAAGCAGCTTGATACAAAAGTGAATCTTCAGCTTTGGGTGAAAGTTAAAAAAGAATGGCGTGACAGCGATGTTCTTATTAAGAATTTTGGTTATGACAAAAAGAAGGACGATTTGGGTTAATCTGATATGAGTGACATAACAGAGGTTACAGGCATAGTTTTATCAGCTATGCCTGTAGGCGAGTTTGACAGAAGGATAGTAATTCTTACAAAGGAAAGAGGTAAGATTGCAGCATTTGCAAAAGGGGCAAGACGACCAAACAGTCCTCTTACAGGAATAACAAGACCATTTGTTTTTGGAACATTTCAGGTGTATGAGGGAAGAACTTCGTATACGATAAGACAGGCGAATATAACAGCTTATTTTGAAGAAATTATAAGCGATTTTGATGCGGTCTGTTATGCATATTATTTTGCGGAGCTTGCCGATTATTATGGCAGGGAAAATCTTGATGCGTCTGTTATGATAAATCTGTTATATGCTGCATTAAAGGCTCTTGGACGTAAAAATTTATCAAAGCCGCTTATCCGCCTTACCTATGAACTGAGAATAATTGCAATAAATGGTGAAAGTCCGGATTTTTTTGTATGTCAGGGCTGTGGCAAGGAAAAAGAACATTTGGTCTCATTTTCAAAGAGTACACTTGGAATTTACTGTACGGATTGTACAGATTATGCACATATGTCAGTAAAACTGGAAGATTCGACAGTTCATGCACTTCAGTATATAACGGGAACACCATTAAACAGACTTTTTTCCTTTGCTGTAAATAAAAATGTATTAATGCAGCTGATGGAAGTTATTACATCGGTAAAGGAATCGGTTATAGATAAAAAAATGAAATCATTTGAAATGCTTTCAATACAGGAGGAGTTAAATGCTTAAAAATATTTCACATAATAATCAGAAAAAAATTGCATTGATTAATGATTTTACCGGATTTGGGAGGTGTTCAATTGCGGTTGAACTTCCTATTATATCTACACTCAAAGTACAATGTTGTCCATTACCTACTTCAATTTTTTCTAATCACACAGGGTTTGACAGTTATTTTTTTGATGATTATACTGACAGGATGGAAAGATATGTGGAAGAGTGGAAAAAGCTGGATTTATCATTTAACGGAATATGTTCCGGATTTCTTGGTTCAGCCAGACAGATTTCTATTGTTAAGGATTTTATAAAAGAATTTAAAACTGATGATACAATAGTTGTTGTGGACCCGGTTATGGGCGATTATGGGAAAATTTATTCTACATATACAGATGAAATGTGTGGTCTTATGAAGGAACTTGTTGCAGGAGCAGATATAATAACTCCTAATATTACTGAAAGCTGTATTCTTACTGATACCCCATATTCTGATATGCTTTATGAAAAAGACATAGTAGAACTTGCAGAAAAACTTTCAATGATGGGACCTGAAAAGGTAGTTATAACAGGAATTGTTCAAGGAACATTTATTTCAAATTATTGTTATGAAAGAGAAAAAGAAGGGAAAAAAGGTTATTTTGTTAAAGCATTAAAGATTGGGGCACAAAGAAGTGGAACAGGTGATATTTTTACATCAATAATTGCAGCAGATGCGGTCAATGGTGTGGATTTTCATAAATCAGTAAAAAAAGCTTCTTCGTTTATAAAAAAATGTATCATGAAGTCAATTGAACTTGATATACCATTGACTGATGGTGTATGCTTTGAAGAGCTGTTATATTCATTAAAATAAATATTTGGAGGTGCTTCATGGAAATATTATATAAGGTACATAATAATTTGTATGTTAATCTTACTAACAGATGTCCATATGCCTGTACATTCTGTCTTAGACAGACAATGGACAGAATCGGTGAGTCGGACAGATTATGGCTTGAAAGAGAACCGTTGGCAAAAGAGGTTATAGATGAGTTTGCAAAATTCAATATGGAAGATTATGACGAAGTCGTTTTTTGTGGGTTTGGCGAGCCTACAGAGGCATTTGATGTGTTAAAGGAAGTTGCTTCATATGTCAAAAAGACATATAACAAGCCTATTAGAATTAACACAAATGGTGCAGGAAATCTGATTAATAAAAGGGATATTGTACCTGAGATGGAAGGGATTATTGATACAGTTTCAATAAGTCTTAATGACCCTGATAAAAAAAGATATAATGAGCTTGTAAGAAGCAAATTTGGTGATGAATCATTTGATGCAATGCTTTCGTTTGCAAAAGAATGTACAAAATATATTCCAAATGTTGTCCTTACAACAGTTGATACGACAATTTCCCATGAAGAAGAGGCACAGTGTCAGAAAATATGTGATGATATAGGTGCAAAATACAGAATAAGGCCATGGGAAGAATAAAAGTATCATTGGACAGATAATAATACATAGCCGGGCAAGATTTAAGCTTGTCATATTTGAAGAAATGTTATAAAATTATCTGCATATTGCAGTCAAACATAACGGAGGTAGAAAAGAAATGGAAAAGACAATGGAAAAGATTGTTGCTCTTGCAAAGGCCAGAGGATTTGTATATCCTGGTTCTGAAATATACGGCGGATTGGCTAATACATGGGATTATGGTAATCTTGGTGTAGAACTTAAAAATAACGTAAAGAAAGCATGGTGGCAGAAGTTTGTACAGGAAAGCCCATATAATGTTGGTGTTGACTGTGCAATTCTTATGAATCCACAGACATGGGTAGCTTCAGGTCATCTTGGTGGTTTCTCAGACCCTCTTATGGATTGTAAGGAATGTCATGAGAGATTCCGTGCAGATAAGCTTATTGAAGACTGGGCAGCAGATAATAATTTTGATATTGGAGGTTCAGTTGACGGCTGGACTCAGGAACAGATGAAGAATTTTATTGATGAGCATGAAATTAACTGTCCTACATGTGGAAAGCATAATTTTACAGATATCAGACAGTTTAACCTTATGTTCAAGACATTTCAGGGTGTTACAGAAGATGCTAAGAATACAGTATATTTAAGACCAGAGACAGCACAGGGTATTTTCGTAAACTTTAAGAATGTTCAGAGAACATCAAGAAAGAAGATTCCATTTGGTATCGGTCAGATTGGTAAATCATTCAGAAATGAGATTACACCAGGTAACTTCACATTCAGAACAAGAGAATTTGAGCAGATGGAACTTGAGTTCTTCTGCAAACCTGGCACAGACCTTGAGTGGTTCAGATATTGGAGAGAGTATTGCATCAACTGGCTTAAAGCTCTCGGTATCAAGGATGATGAGATGCGTGCAAGAGACCATTCACCAGAAGAACTCTGTTTCTACAGCAAGGGAACAACAGATATCGAATTCTTATTCCCATTTGGATGGGGTGAACTCTGGGGTATCGCTGACAGAACAGATTATGACCTTACTCAGCATCAGACAGTATCAGGTGAGGATATGTCATATTTTGATGATGAGTCAAAAGAAAAATATATCCCATATGTTATTGAGCCATCACTCGGTGCAGACAGAGTTACACTTGCTTTCCTTTGTTCAGCTTATGATGAAGAGGAACTTGAGGGCGGCGATGTGAGAACAGTTCTTCATTTCCATCCTGCTATTGCACCTGTTAAGATTGGTATTCTTCCACTTTCTAAGAAGTTAAATGAAGGTGCAGAAAAGGTATTTGCAGAACTTTCAAAGACATATAACTGTGAATTTGATGACAGAGGCAATATTGGTAAGAGATATAGAAGACAGGATGAAATTGGTACACCATTCTGTGTTACTTATGACTTTGATTCTGAGGAAGACGGAGCTGTTACAGTACGTGACAGAGACACAATGGAACAGGAAAGAGTTAAGATTGAGGATTTGAAAGCATATTTCGCAGAAAAATTTGAATTTTAATTATGCGGAAAGGCACGGTTATTTATATGATATGTCCAAAATGTGGTCAGGAATATGAAGGTGATAAGTGTCCAAGATGCAATGGACCGGAAGTCATTGTTAATAATGCAGATTATCTGAAACGGAAGAGGGCGTATGAGGAGAAGCAGGCCGGAAAGGGGTCTGCTTCTTCTGATAAAGAGACTTCTGAAAATAATACAGCAGATGTTAAAAATGGTGGGCAGGAAGAAGTGCTGCCTGATGAAATGTTTCGGCGTCTTAAAGAAAGTGGAAGTAAATTTGCACAGGATGCGGTTGAAAAAACAGCATCACAGGCGAAAAAGGCTGTAAAAGGCAAGAAGAAGCTGATAGTAAGAATAATTGCAGCAGCAATAGTTTTAATGCTGGCTTCTCTTGCAGGATTTGGCATATTTAAGCTTGCAACACGTAAAAATTATGTTTTGTATATGAAATACAATAATAAAATATATAATGTTGCAGGGATAGACAGTAAACTGGTCTGCAGCGAAGATGATATTGTTTTTGAGGCTGATAATAATTCATTTTATATGCCGGAATTTTCTGACGAAATAGATAAAAATAATATTATACAGAAAATGGCTTCCAATCAGGGAAAATATTTTACTGCCATAACTTATGATTCTATGGAAGACAAGTACACGCTTTTTGTATGGAACAATTCAATGAGTCTCAGACTTGCTGAAAGTTCAAATAAAAAAGAAATACTCTATATAAGTGATAAAGGAACTATAATTTATAAAGATACCCAGGTTGTAAATGACCAGGGGGCATTAGGACAGACATCACTTATGGTAAGTAAGCTGGATAAATCCAAAGATGGTGATGTGCATGGTGTTATAACAGAAGTTGAGTCGTCGCTTGCAAATGTGTATATATATTCTGCCAAAAATACGATTATATATAATTCAACCGGTAATGTGTTGTATACACTTAATTATGATAAAGATGAGAAGAAAAAGGAAATATCTGAAGATGCAAAAAATATTTATGCACTTACAAGTAAATCTTCTGTGAGATATTCCTATAAGGCAAATCCGGTTAATCAGTCAGATAAGGCGGAAGGATTTATATATAGTGTCAACGGAAACTGTTATTATCACAGCATATCATCAAAGAATACAGAGGATATGTTTATTGGTAAATTTAATGGTTCCGGTGTTGAGCTTATATATGATAAAGATTATGTATATGTAATCAATTCTGGTCAGGTAAGCTATGCGTCTGTCAAGAAGGATGTAACGCCGGTATTTACAGTTGTGTCAAAGCTCGGAGGTGCGTCAGATTATGTATTTCTTGAATCAGCTGATACGATTGCAGCAGTTGATGAAAATAATAATCTAATAAGCATAAGTTCCGGTAAAGTTAAAACTATTGCTGAAAATATTACTGATGGCTCTTTAAGCATTGTAAAAAATACATCATCTGAACTTACGTATATACGTGATAATGTCCAATATTATAAAAAGTCGCTTACAGCGGATGAGGTGAAGATGACAGATGTTGGCTCAGATGCAGATACTGTGAGCACATTATTTTATAAAAATAAACTGTATTATTACAATTCAGATAAGAAATTATGCTCATGTACAGTAAAAGGAAAGAATGGTTCAGTGGTTGGAGACGTTGAACGTTTCTGGCTGGGAACAGAGTATAAGTAGAAAATGTAAAAGAGATGTAACTGTGATTTGCGTAGTTACATCTCTTTTTATATTATAAATCGTACTTTTGAGTGATTATATTTTTAAATTACTTTTTATATTTGTCCAATGAGCATTTTGTAGCGTGAATAATATCTCTTAAAATATAAAAATTGTAAGATAACCTCCAAACTGAGATACGTTTTATCTTAGCTTGGAGGTTTGTGTGAATTTTGGGAAAATCCCAGCTTTATTATATAAACACATATTAATAACATTATACATTAGACAGAAGATATGAGTTGAAAGTTATAATGTTATATCTCCAACGGATATTCCTAATGAGGATAGTTTAGCTATAGTAACTTTAAGCTGATAGTCAAGCTCTTTATTTTCGGTATTGCCATTTGCCTTTTTGATACGTTGTAAATCAGTATATTTATCAATTGTTAAACTAATAAGTTCCTCGCGTGTCATTGAATCGCTCAATTTCTATCACCTTCTTTCGTTGGTGACATTATATCATAGCATAAAGTTATTATTCAATTATAATTGTGTAGTATATAATGTAAATATACTAACACTATAAAAATTGTTTGATTGGCACTTTCTTCAATTGTTGTGGAAATATCATTGATACCATGATTCATTTCACTCATTGTTGTCTTTAAAGCTGATGTTCCGGTTGTAAATTCTTCAAGTATGTTATTTACGTTTACTGCATCGTTATAGTAATTGTCCGATATTGCTACGAATTTATTGTAATCGGTTAATACATCATTATTGACATATTCAAGAAACCGTTTGGAATTTTTGAAACTGATTTTTGTTTTCATGGTAAATATATCCTTTCGTTACGTTTATATAGCTTGGAATTTTAGAAGAAATAAGTGAAAATTTTGTGTGTAAAGTGTAAAAAAGATTGATAATCCGCTGGAAATGCAGCATTTTTATGTTAAAAAACGAAGTTGACAGTTGTATATTGACATAAAGCTTTAAAAGAAGTATTATTTTACAAGTTGGGAATGAAGTTCTCCCATGGGAAACCTAAACTGCTTATTATAGCTGATGACTTCTACGATTTTAGAATCGCAGGGGTTGTCAGCTTTTTTATGTGGACAATGAATAGAATCCCTGCTGAATAATTTAAGGAGAATTATATGTTAGCATCATTATCACTTATTTTTCTGGTTGGACTTGCAATGGGGGCAATCTGCCAGAAACTTAAAATGCCTCGTATTATAGGAATGCTTGTTACGGGTATTGTATTAGGACCGTATGTTCTTGATTTTCTCGACCCGTCAATACTTTCTATTTCATCTGAATTAAGAAAATTGGCACTTATAATTATTCTGCTTAAAGCAGGATTGTCTCTTGATTTGAAGGATTTGAAGAAGGCGGGACGACCGGCAATTCTTATGTCATTTGTTCCGGCAACATGTGAAATAGCAGGATATATATTATTTGCACCATTGTTATTAGGAATTAACAGGATAGAGGCGGCGGTAATGGGAGCAGTGCTTGGAGCCGTTTCACCTGCGGTTGTCATACCGAGAATGGTAATGCTTATGGAAGAAAAATATGGGACGAAAAAAGCAATTCCACAGATGATTATGGCAGGAGCGTTGATATATGCAGGAATTATTAGATTGGATGGAATACATTGAAGATGGTCGCCAGCAAAGAAAAGTTTGCCATACATTAAAGGCCATTTTTGTTATTGTATTATTTACGACATTTTTAAGCATGGCACAGGGTGGAAGTGCTGATATTATTGATTTTGTAAATATTCCTGTTTCAATTGTTCTGGGAATACTTCTTGGTGCAGTTACAGGATATGGATTATATTTATTTTTTGAGACATCATATGCACATAAGCATTGTGTCAGAAACAGTACAAAAGTAATAATTGTGCTTGGCTTTTCAATGCTGCTTGTTTCTGTTGAAGGCTGGCTTGAGGGAAAAGTATCTGTTTCAGGACTACTTGCTGTAGTCAGCATGGCATGTGTTATAAAAATAAAAAGTACAGCGTTTGTTTCAAAAAGATTATCAGAGAAATTCGGAAAATTATGGATTGCAGCTGAAGTGGTTCTTTTTGTGCTTGTTGGGGCTGCGGTTGATATACGATATACGCTTAGTGCAGGAATAGCGGCAGTGTTTATGATTTTTATTGCATTGATTTTCAGAACGGTGGGTGTTTTGATATGTACGATAAAGACTAAACTTAATATGAAGGAGAGAATATTCTGCGTTATTGCGTACCTTCCGAAAGCCACGGTTCAGGCGGCAATCGGTTCAGTGCCTCTTGCAGCGGGACTTGCCTGTGGCAAAATAATTTTGTCAGTGGCTGTACTTGCAATTATTATCACAGCTCCGCTGGGAGCATTGGGAATTGATAATACATATAAAAAATTGTTGGAGAAGGAATAGGAAATTGAATTAATCATAAAACTCCCTCTTTATACATAAACTATAGCCAGAATATTGTGTATTGGGTGAGCAAATGTTTGTTATTAAGAGTAGAAACAAAAGACTTATAATGTGCATAATGTGTCTGATTTTAATATTTACATCAGTCTATGCGGGAATGAGCCGCGTCACATGTATTGCACAGGAACGGACACAGGGGGAAAATTCAGGAATAGAATTAAAATCACCGTCAGCGATACTTATGGAGGCATCAACAGGTCAGGTTATATATGAAAAAGATGCAGATACGAGCCTGCATCCGGCAAGTATTACCAAGATAATGACTCTGATATTGATATTTGATGCTATAAAGGATGGCAAAATCGGACTTGATGACGAAGTTACTGTATCGGAATATGCGGCATCTATGGGCGGAAGTCAGGTGTTTCTGGAGGCAGGAGAAAAGCAGACGGTTGATACGATGATTAAATGCATAAGTATGGCAAGTGCGAATGATGCATGTGTAGCCATGTCAGAATACATAGAGGGCACAGAGAGTGCATTTGTTGCAAAGATGAATGAAAGAGCCATGGGGCTTGGAATGAACAATACTAATTTTGTGAACTGCTGCGGACTTGATACGGATGGACATATGTCAACTGCCCGTGATATAGCACTTATGAGCCGTGAACTGATAACAAAATATCCGCAGATTCATGATTATTCCACAATATGGATGGATACCATTATTCACAGTACAAGAAGAGGTGACAGCGAGTTTGGACTTACAAACACCAACAAGCTTATTAAGCAATATGAATGGGCGACTGGGTTAAAGACTGGTTCGACAGGGCTTGCAAAATGCTGTCTGTCAGCATCGGCAAATAAGGATGGGATTGACCTTATTGCTGTAATAATGGCTGCACCGGACTCAAAGACACGATTTGCTGAGGCTGTTAATCTTTTGAATTATGGATTTAATACATGTGATATATATAAAGATGATGGTATGCCTTTATTAGAAAATATAAGAATTTCAAAAGGTAAAAAAGACTATGTCAATTGCCGGTATGAAAAAGAATTTTCATATATGTTTATTAATCCGGTTAATCATGAAGATATTTCAAAAGAACTCCATATAAATGAAAATATTGCCGCACCTGTATATGAAGGAGATACAATTGGAACACTTGAATATTATTATAATGGAGAAAAAATAGGCAGCGTCAATGTTATTTCATCTGAAAATATAGAAAAAGCAGATTTTTTAACACAGATAAAAAAGGTGCTTGGCAGGCTGTTGAAATGATATTGTAAGAATAGATTGCTGGTATATGACCCAAAATGTGAGCTGAAAAATATTGCGGCTGTAAAAAATTCAATATATATGTTATAATCAACCCAAATGACTTATGTAAGTGGAGTATATAATGGATTTATTTGATTATGTCAGACAAAATACGATGAAAAATGAATCGCCGCTGGCTTCAAGAATAAGACCGGAAACTTTGGATGAAGTAGTAGGACAGCAGCATATTATAGGAAAAGATAAACTTTTATACAGGGCAATTCAGGCTGATAAGATAAGCTCAATTATATTCTATGGACCTCCGGGAACAGGAAAGACCACACTTGCAAAGGTGATTGCCAATACTACAAGTGCAGATTTTAAGCAGATTAATGCAACTGTTGCCGGAAAAAAGGATATGGAAGATGTCGTTGCACAGGCAAAAAATAATCTTGGAATGTACGGAAAAAAGACGATACTGTTTGTCGATGAGATTCATAGATTTAATAAAGGACAACAGGATTATCTTCTGCCTTTTGTCGAGGACGGAACAATTATCCTTATTGGTGCGACTACAGAAAATCCATATTTTGAAGTAAACGGAGCTTTGATTTCAAGGTCAATAATATTTGAATTAAAGCCACTTGACAAAGAAGATATAAAAACACTTATAAAACGTGCAGTATATGATGAGAAAAAAGGAATGGGAAGTCTTCATGCAGATATAGATGATGAGGCACTTACATTTCTTGCAGATGTGGCAAATGGTGATGCGAGAAGTGCATTGAATGCCATAGAACTTGGTATTCTTACAACAAAGCCATCTGAGGATGGAAAGATTCATATTAATTTAAAGATTGCCGAACAGTGTATACAGAAGCGTGTATTAAAGTATGATAAAGATGGTGATAACCATTACGATACTATATCAGCATTTATTAAGAGCATGCGTGGTTCTGACCCTGATGCGGCTGTATATTATCTTGCAAGAATGTTATATGCCGGAGAAGATATAAAGTTTATTGCGAGAAGAATAATGATATGTGCGAGTGAAGATGTCGGAAATGCTGACCCGCAGGCACTTGTAGTTGCAACTAACGCATGTCTTGCAATAGAAAGGCTTGGTATGCCGGAAGCACGGATAGTTCTTTCACAGGCGGCAACATACGTTGCATGTGCTCCTAAGAGCAATGCCGCTTATATGGCTGTAGACAAAGCACTTGATATTGTGAAAAATGAAAAGACATATGGTGTTCCTGTGCATTTACAGGATGCACATTATAAGAGTGCAGGAAAGCTTGGACATGGTATTGGATATAAATATGCACATGATTACAAAAATCATTATGTAAAACAGCAGTACCTTCCGGTTGAACTTGAAGCCACTGTATTTTATGAGCCGACAGATAACGGATATGAGAAAAAAATAAAGGAACATCTTGATAAAATTAAGGCGGAGGCTGAATCTTAATGAGAGATAATCTTAGGCGGCTGGCATGTGGTCATTTTGTATATGATAATCCTAAGCTGCATTTTAAACAGGATAATATAGAATTAAATATCACAAAAAATGTAGTCTGTGAGCAGTCGTTTGATATAGTCTCAAGGGAAGTAACAAAAGGCGTTATCTGGTCATCAAATGAGCGTGTTAAAATCATCGACAATATGTTTCTTGGAACTGTAAGTACGATACATTATATTGTTGATACTAATGGACTTCAGAAAGATGATGTTATAAAAGGCAAGTTTGATGTCATAAGCAATGCGGGGGAATATTTTTTAGAATATGCTTTTACAGTTACGGCACAATTTTTAAAGACTAATGAAAATGATATTGCAGATTTATTTCAATTTGCTAATTTCACAAGA
>ERZ791829.927-NODE-927-length-20256-cov-8.749814_pt1 | contig 20256 bp, 17 predicted proteins | sample MGYA00510296_ERZ791829 | MGnify/ENA primary metagenome ERZ791829 (study PRJEB30046, sample SAMN00791973) | human gut metagenome | study: EMG produced TPA metagenomics assembly of the A metagenome-wide association study of gut microbiota in type 2...
GGATTTTAAGCATATTTTCATTCGTGCGAATATCAAAAATCCACACCTACGCCCCCCAATTTTGAGATGAACCACCCGCCCAAATGGTGTTCACAACCTGAAGGCTGGCATCTTGCGCAAAGCCGGAGCTAATTTTGTGACTTTGGGAGAAAATTAGAAAATCTTAGTGTGTCTGTAGATACACAGTGATGTTCTGCCACGGATGGCAGAACAAGGCTTCACGAGCCACGGATGGCTCGTTGAACGCCGGTCACGTCACTCCGAGAAAATCTAACTCAGACACACTTAGACTTTTCTTATTTTCGTACAACGGAACAAAAATTACTCCGGCTTTGCGCAAGATGCCGCTCACAGACCTACAACACACCATTTCGGCGGGCGATTTATTTCATAAACAAACCATCATTTGTCAGAAAGGCTATCAGATCGTTGTATTCACACCATTAACGGCAGCATGCTCGTCCTCATCCATTGGAATGACAAGGCATTTCTGACCGTCGATAACCTGAGAGTGGATCTGATCGACTTTTTCCGGTTTGACGCGCAGAATGACATCATAGGTTTTGACTGCCGGGACATCGTCCTCATCAGATTCTCCGACTGGAAGGGCACGTGTTTCTTCTAACTGTTGTTTCAGATTTTCAACCTGTTGTATCAGTTCTAATTTTTCTTTACGTTTTGCATTTGCTTCTACCAGTTTTGGATCTACCAGGTGTTCTGCAACAGGGACTTCTTCACCAAATACATTTTCATAAGTCTGCTCGATCACGGCAGCCTGTTCTTCCGTGACACCGCTCTCGGCGAGAACAGATGAGATCGTGCTTTTTGTAACAGGAACCGGTTCCGGTTCTGGTTCATCTTCTAAAGCGACAGGGATCAGGTCATTTAAATTATCCTGAATATCCATGAAGATAGCATCGCTTTCATCATCATCTTCCCCGATAACTTCTTTTACAATGCTCTGGAAAGTAAGTTTCTGTTCGGTAGCAGTAAATTTAGAACCGCAGCCGAGACCGGATTCCATAAATTCGGAGTGCGGTGTCTTGGTGTCTCTGGTGTAAAACATGACAGAGTGGATATCCGTGCTCCGGTCGGTAAAAGCAGGGAAAACAAATCCGGTGTCCGGAGCTCCAACGACCCAGTCGCGGATACGCGGTCCGATGCGGTTTTCATCCTCACGGTAGCCAAGTCCCGGTTTGGTCAGGTTGACCGGACAGATCGCGCAGAGCAGGTATTCGTAAACTTCCTCCGATTCGTCCAATTTATTATTGTCTGATGTTTTTGTCATGACGTCATAGGCATCATGGAATACAAGGATCAGATAATTTCCCACGTAGTCGTAACTGTCGATGACGAGATCATAAAATGCATCCATCAGATCATCATTTTTTAAGGCACTCTCGCGCAGTCCCATCAAAAACTGCTGCCTGCCGCCGGCGGCTTCCTCCGCAGTCGGAAATTCCAGCTCTAAAAGGTTATTCCCGATCGTGCCGGACATTACTTTTTTGGCGATCTCTAAGTATTTGTAAAATTCCTCATCTTCCAGATTTAAAAATGTCTCTCCAAAGGAAGTTACCTTATTGTGGTCGGCATCCACGTAACAGCCGCACAGTCTTGTGAAAGTGCAGGCATCCTTTTTGAACCGTCGTTTTAATTCTAAAATATCTTTTTTGTTCATAAATATTATATCTCCGTTTCTGTGGGGATGCCATACAAAAGATAGCGCAGGCTGTTTCATGTCCCCGTAATCTGCAAGAGATATTATAACGATATTTTAAAACTGGTGCAAGGGGTTATGATTTCATGTCACGGACAACGGCGTGCTCCATTAACCAGTCACACCATACTGCATAGTATTTTCCGAGGGGATGCGCATTATCATTGCTGTACTGTGTGTCGAGATTGCCGTTTGCATCGTCAAAAAGTTCATTGATGTCCAGATAATAAATGGTCCGGTGATCGGCTAATGTCGCAATTTTTTGATTAAAGGCATTGATATTGGCATTATTGAATGTCTTATCCGAGTCTGAGCGCTGTGCAGTCACATGAAGATTTGCTTCCACATAAATGATCGCATCCGGCTGCATGGTTTGCAGAAAATTTACAAACGACGCATATTTTTCAAATGTCTGTGTGACATCGTAGCCAAGTTCATTAATGCCGAGCATCAGATATATTTTATGATAGGTATGGCTGGCTAAAAGATCAGAGATACTGACCTTTCCGATACCGTCCACCATAATTTTTTTGTTTTCCAGATCATAGATACTGAGACCCGAATCACAATAAAAGGTGGCATTGCCCAACGTACCATATTCTTTTAATCCGACGGTGCGGGAATCACCGATCATTAAAGCGTCATCGAAATAATCTGCATCAACAGTGGTCATTTCTGTCATCGGAACTTCTGTGTCCGGGATATCCTGCCGGTCTGTATTGTCAGATGGCGCACCGGAAGTGTCCGATGGTATCGTGGTGTCCTGTTTTTGTGTGGCGGAGACAGAAGACACGGACAAGGACGTATTTTTGGCTGCATTTATGTTTAACGTTACATATAAGTAAATGAGTGGAATCAAAAGGCAGCTTATCAAAAAGAAAAAATAAAACAATATGGCAGATATTTTTTTTCGCATAGTGTTCCTTCGTTAAAATCTGAAATATAAAAATGGGTCATTAGAGCCAACGTAAATACAGTAAACAGAAGACCAGAAAATTGCCAGATAGACAAAAATTTCTGGCACAGAGCCCCTGATTTTTTTTAAAAGGCGGACCGGAAGCCTTGTAGAAAAAAGGAAGCCGGCAGGGATGATAAAGCGGAAATCATTTAAATTTTTCCAGAAATCATTCACATAAATAATGGCATCATCGGCGGAAAAAAATGGAAATAATTTCCGGATGTAGACTTCGATACTGCCGGGATCACTGATTCCAAAAAGCATCCACGACAATGGGATCAGAACTGCCATATAAAGATGTCCGGCCAGCGCGTATCGGTCCGTCAATTTTTTTAACAGCAGTTTTTCTGTCAATACAATGACGAACAGGGAAAATCCCCACAGAATAAAATGAAATTCTGTGCCATGCCAGATTCCGGTAAGTATCCACACGACAAGCAGGTTGCGGATCCATTTGCAGATGCCTGTGCGGTTGCCGCCAAGTGGAATATAGATGTAGGTCTGAAACCATTGTCCCAGTGTAATATGCCAGCGCCGCCAGAATTCTGTCATGCTTGTGGAAAGATAGGGGTGCTTAAAGTTTATGGGAAGATTAAAACCAAGCATTCTGCCCAGACCTGCTGCCATCAGGGAATAACCATAAAAATCAAAGTAAATCTGGAAAGAATATGCATAGATTCCAAGCCATGCAAGCGGTGTGGAGATACTTTCATATCCGATCGTGCCAACATTTGCCCACAGACTGCCAAACTGATTCGCCAGAATCGCTTTTAAGCCAAGTCCCCGGATAAAAAGTTTCATACCCTCCGCAAGATTTTCGGGCAGAAAGCGTCTTGCGCTGTGAAGCTGCCTGCGCAGCATCTCATACGGGGTAATTGGTCCGGAAATTAATTTTGGGAACATGCTGATGTAAGTACCGAATGTCACAAAATCCCGTTCCGGTAAAATACGTCCGTAATAGATATCAAAAAGATATGCAGTCAGCTGGAACGTATAAAAACTGATTCCGAGCGGCAGAGATAAATGTCTGGAATATTTAAACAAAAACAACCATAAAAAATCGAAAAAAATAACTTTTGTCAAAAAGAGTTTCTTTTTTCTTGAATTGTGTATCTGATAAAGGCAGATTCCAAACACATAATTGAGATAGGTCAGAACCATTAATAGAAACAGTGCATATGGCTGTTTGATCACCCCGATTGCATAAAACAATACGCTCCCTGCAAAGAGCGTATTGTTTCTGAAAGCAGCAGGTGTGACATAATAGGCAAACAGAAATAATGGCAAAAAAATAAAAATAAAGTTGAGACTGCTGAATACCATGCCAGAATCCTTTACTACATAGACATTTCTTATTTTAAAATATCGGCGATCGCATCGTGTGGGATCGTAAATTCTACAACACCCATAGACATTGGACCGACATCGCCCTCGTTGAAGCTGATGACGAGATTTCCGTCAGCATTAACATAGAAGGAAGTATCATCGTTAATGGAGGTAAAGTTCCATTCAGGAACTTCTGTATCATCCAGCCAGTAGGAGACATTTTCGTCGGCATCCATCTGCTCCCTCATCTGTGGTTTGATGTTTTCGCTGATCGGGGTGATATAGTCAGATCCCTCTTTAAAAAGATCTTTTAACGCAAGGCGTTCCCCGGTCTTTAAATCAATCGTGTAATAATAATCCATCTCATAACCGCTGCCGGCAGCCTGATAACACATCAGTTTTAAGGTAAAATAGTCGTCAGTTGTGTTGATGACCTCATGTTTGATCATGACATCCTGATAACCTTCGTTGTTCATATTCTGTTTGAACTCTGCGATCAGGCTGTCACTGATCTTTTCAATCTCTGCATTGATCTCATCGGTTGATTTCTTTAAATTTTCCCCAACCGGGTCTTCCGTTGTATTTTCAGTGGAAGCGACAGTTTCCGGTACCAGTTTTGGAACATTGACATCGGCGTTGTTTTTGTCACTGCTGTACTGGTAATCGCGGAATGTGACGACCTCGATCAGATTTCCAAGCAGCGGGATCTGTTCCATCGCATAGGCGACACTCGGTGAAGTATTTGGCAGGATGACAAACGCTGCGACCGCTGCGGCAGCGCCAAGCCAGATTCTTGTGATAATGGTTTTATTGTGTTTGTTCTTCTTCTCGGCTTTCGCCTGATTCATTTTTTCTTTCATTTTTATGATCTCCTTTTCGGGCATTTGCGAGGTGTCATAGGATTTTTTTAATTCATAAAAATCATTTGTGTTCATTCGGTTACCTCCATTTTCAGTTTTAACTTCTGCATACTGCGGTACAGACGGCTTTTTATGGTATTGACATTTTCATTTAAGACGCGGGCGATATCTTCGATTTTTAAGTCCTCGAAATACCGAAGTTCCACGATCGCCTTATCCTCCGGGGACAAAGAATCAAGCGCAGTTCTAAGATCTAAGTCCTGATACTGGTCCGGTTTTCCCTCTGCGATCAGTGAATCCTCGTAAGAAATGGTATCCGGCCGCTTTAAATGATGAAAAATCTCATTTAACATGATGCGGTAAATCCAGGTCGCCGCATATTCCGGCTGCCTTAGGGAAGCACTGTTTTTGATCGCCAGATAGGCTCCGTTTTGTACGATGTCACTTGCATCGTCTGGATTATGTACATAGCTGTATGCAAGATGATAGTAGCGGTTGTAATTTTCAAGCAGTAATCGTTCAATGAGTTCGTCATTGGATTCTGCAGTAAGTTTTTTTTCTTTTCCGGAAAAGAATTTCAAGATCAGATCCTCCTTTGCAAATATTTGATTCTTTCGAATCATCTGACTATTAGATACAGCATAGTCATAAAAAGTTTCAAATACAATGCAAAATATCAAAAAGGTATGGTATAATGTGCGTAAGCATTGAGCAGTGCCAACGAAGTGAAATATGAAAAATGACTGCTTGCAGGCACTTTTTCGTATTTTGCTTCGTTGATAGGGCGAAAGCCCGACAGTCCGGAAAATCTCTGATTTTTCGGACGTGCACTGCGGACTAAAGTGCAGAGAAATACGAAAAATGACTGCTTGCAGGCACTTTTTAAGAAATAATGGAGACACACAACAATGGACATAAGATTAGCAACAATATATGATATAGATGCGATCACGGAAATGGAGAGACAGTGCTTTCCACCGGAAGAAGCTGCAGAAAAAGACTCTTTTGAGAAAAGACTGACCGTATTTCCGAATCATTTTTGGTTACTGGAGGACTCTGGAAAAATAGTGAGCATGATCAATGGAATGACGACCAATATTCCGATTTTGCGGGATGAGATGTTTGAGGATGCCACGATGCACATGGAAGATGGGCAGTGGCAGATGATCTTTGGAGTGGCAACGCTGCCGGCATATCAGAAGATGGGATGTGCGTCAAAACTCATGGAGCATGTGGTTGAGGACGTGAAAGCACAGGGACGCAAAGGAATTGTTTTGACATGTAAAGAAAGTCTTATTCCATTTTATGAGAAATTTGGTTATATTAATGAAGGAAAGTCCATGTCAAAACATGGGGGAGCCGTGTGGTATGATATGCGGCTGGTGTTTGAAGAATTATAGAGAAAAGGAATTAATATAGAGATGAAGAAACACAGATTGCCGTATATGGTTGCAGGGGCAGTGCTGTTTGCTGCACTTTTTACCGGATGCACCAATGAGCGTTTAGAGGACGAACTGGATTTCCGCAAGATCGGGATCAACAGTATGCAGTCCGGTGACTATGAGGGGGCAGTTGCAGCTTTTAACAGTGCACTTTCCCAGTGTGTAGGTAAGATCACAGATACCGAGTTAGATATCTGTTACTACAAGGCAGCGGCACAGTATGCCGGAGGAGATATTGAGGGAGCACTTGCAACTTACCAGGCGATGATCGATTATGATGGGAAGAATGGAAATGCCTATTACCTGCATGGATGTCTGAGTTTAAAACAGCAGGATACAGATACAGCAAAAAAAGATTTTGCAAATGCAGTGAAATATAACCCGGATGATTATGAATTGTATGTTGGGATTTATGAGAACCTTGCCGCTAATAATATGACTGACGAAGGGGAAGAGTATTTAAACAGGGCTTTTGATATCAAAGGTAATTCTGCAGAAAATCTGACCTGGCGAGGCAGGATTTATTATCTTCTTGGTCAGTATGCAAATGCAGTTAAAGAGTTAGAAGAAGCAGTGAAAAAAGACAGTGCCAAGGCAAATCTCTATCTTGCACAGGTCTATGAAGCTGAGGAAGATTCTGCGAATGCAGAGAAGTATTATCAGGCATATGTGGACAGTGGTACGGCTGATTCGGTTGCAATGAATGCACTTGCCGAGATCCAGATGGGAAAAGGCAACTATGAGGCAGCTTTAGAGGATATCAGACAGGGACTTGCGATGGATAATGTTACGAACCAGCAGGAACTTCTGTCAAATCAGATCATTGCTTATGAATATAGTGGAGATTTTACATCCGCATGGGATGTTGTCCAGCAGTATGTTTCTCTTTATCCGGATGATGAGGCGGCACAGAGAGAATATATTTTCTTAAAGAACCGTCAGAGTACGGATGAGAGCAGTAACACAGAATCTACAGAGGAAAGTGCTGCAGGAGATAGTTCCACAGCAGATAGCCCAGCAGAGAATGTCACAGGAGATAGTTCCACAGCAGATGGCTCAGCAGAAAATGCCACAGGAGATAGTTCCGCAGAGGATAGTTCTTCACAGGATACGGGAAGTCAGAATTAAAAACAGCAAGGGAGGAACAAATGCCAGAACCCATTAAAATAGAAGAGGTAAAAGAACGCGTCATCTTAGTAGGTGTCAGTGAACAGGAGGGAGACGATGCGGAGGATTCTGTTGCAGAGTTAGCAGAACTCGTTAAGACTGCCGGAGCGGTTACCGTTGGAACTCTGATCCAGAAACGCGAACTGATCCATCCGGGCACCTATGTCGGAACCGGAAAAGTTCAGGAGATCGCAGACATGATCGCAGAGCTGGGGGCAACAGGTATTGTCTGTGATGATGAGCTGTCACCGGCACAGCTTAAAAACTTAGAGCAGATGTTAGACACGAAGGTCATGGACCGGACACTTATTATTCTTGATATTTTTGCGGCGCGGGCGACAACAAGTGAAGGAAAGATCCAGGTTGAGTTAGCGCAGTTAAAATACAGACTCAGCCGTCTGACCGGACTTGGCAGGTCAATGTCAAGGCTCGGTGGTGGTATCGGTACAAGAGGACCGGGTGAGAAAAAGTTAGAGATGGACAGGCGTCTTATCAAAGACCGCATCGCCCAGTTGAACCGCGAATTAAAAGAAGTGCGTAAACACCGCGAGATCACGCGTGCCCAGAGAGAAAAGAAACAGATACCTGTGGCTGCGATTGTCGGATACACCAATGCAGGAAAGTCAACACTGTTAAATCACTTAACAGGCGCGGGCGTGTTAGAGGAAGATAAGCTGTTTGCTACCTTAGATCCGACAACGCGTGTCTTAGAGCTGCCGGGCAGGCAGGAAATCCTTCTGACAGATACGGTTGGTTTTATCCGGAAGCTGCCACATCATCTGATCGAAGCGTTTAAGAGTACTTTAGAGGAAGCAAAATATGCGGACTATATTCTACATGTGGTAGATGCCTCCAATCCACAGCGCGATAAGCAGATGCATATCGTGTATGACACACTTTACCAGCTCGATATCAAAGAAAAAACGATCATAACGCTGTTTAACAAACAGGATCAGGTAACAGACGGGGAACCGTTACGTGATTTTAAGGCGGATCATACATTAGCGATCTCTGCGAAAGAGGAAACCGGTTTAGAGGAGTTAAAAGAGCTTTTCTGCACGTTACTGCGTGATAATAAGATATTGGTGGAGCGCACGATCGCTTATCAGGATGCGGGAATTTTGCAGCAGATCAGGAAAAGCGGGGAACTTTTAGAAGAAGAGTACCGGCCGGAGGGCATTTTTATCCGCGCCTATGTCACGCCGGAAATCTATGGCAGTTTATAGAGGCTTTGTGTTTACGAAGATTTTTGCATATGGTACACTGATATAAAATTTGACAGAATACAGACAAAATTTTGCACAGAAGCGATGAAAGCGTGCTTCGGAATGGAGAAATTATGACAATATTAATTCAAAATGGACAGGTGATCAATCCTGCCACAGGGATGAATGAAGTTGCAGATGTATTGGTGGAAAATGGTGTTGTTTCTAAGATTGCAAAAGGGATCAAAGAGAAAGCAGACCGGAAGATCAATGCAAAGGGATGTTTTGTCATGCCGGGATTTATTGACATGCATGTGCATCTGCGTGATCCGGGATTTGAGGAAAAGGAAACGATCGAAACAGGCTGCCGCGCAGCAGCACACGGTGGATATACAACGATTCTTGCAATGCCGAACACCAAACCGGTTGTTGACAATCCGGATGTTGTAAATTATGTGCATAATAAGGCAAAAACGGTCGGACTTGTAAATGTATTACAGGTGGGTGCCGTGACAAAGAACCAGGAAGGAAAAGAACTTGCGGATATTGAGGGAATGGTGAAGGCTGGAATCCCTGCAATCAGTGAGGACGGAAAATCCGTCATGAATGCCCAGTTATACCGCGAGGCGATGGAAAAAGCTGCAAAATTGGGCATTGTGGTACTTGCACATTGTGAGGATAAAAATCTTGTCAATGGCGGTGTCATGAATGAGGATGAGCATGCAAGAGAGCTTGGATTAAAGGGAATCACCAATTCCGTAGAAGATATCATTGTTGCAAGAGATATCATGCTAAGCCACGACACCGGTGCAAAACTTCATTTATGTCATTGCTCGACGGAAGATTCCGTCATGATGGTCGATCTTGCAAAGCAGAAGAATGTAAAAGTTACCGCAGAAGTATGCCCGCATCATTTTACACTGACTTCGGATGATATACGCAAGATCGCACCGGAAATGGATGTGGAAAAGAATGTGATTGCTGCGGATGCGGATGCAGATACTAATTTTAAGATGAACCCGCCGCTTCGTACTAAAAAAGACGTGGAGGCACTAAGAGTGGGACTTCGTGACAATATTATGGATGTGATTTCTACCGATCATGCACCGCATACATTTGCAGATAAAAATACCTCCATGAAGAATGCGCCGTTTGGAATCGTCGGACTTGAAACCGCAGCATGCTTAACCTATACAGAACTGGTACTTGGCGGTTATCTGACACCGATGCAGATGGCAGAAAAAATGAGTTATAATCCGGCGAAGATCGTCGGACTTGACAAGGGCGATATCGCTCCTGGAAAGACAGCAGATATCGTGATCTTTGATCCGAATGAAACTTATAAGATCGATAAAAACAAATTTGCAAGCAAGGGAAGAAATACCCCGTTTGACGGAAGAACGGTGACCGGAAAAGTAAAAATGACGATCGTTGGCGGTCATATCGTATATGAGGAATAAAAAAGCGGGTAGATAAAAGGAGAAAATTCATGCAGACAAAGGGCACAAAATTTGAGGAAACTGCGATCATCATCCGGCAGGAAGAGATCGCGGACGATATTTACAGTATGTGGCTGCGCACAGAGCACATCGCAGCACATGCAAAAGCAGGACAGTTTGTTTCTGTCTACTGCAATGAGGGAAGCAGACTGCTTCCAAGACCGATCAGTATCTGTGAGATCGACAGAAAGGACGGTGCGATCCGTCTGGTATACCGTGTGGCAGGAAAAGGAACCGCAGAATTTTCCGGCATGCGCACCGGTATGCAGTTAAAAGTGGTAGGACCGCTTGGAAATGGATTCCCACAGAAAAACAAAAAGGCATTTCTGATCGGTGGAGGAATCGGAATCCCGCCAATGTTAGAACTTGCCAAAGAGTTAGACTGCGAGAAACAGATCGTGCTTGGATTCCGGGATGAGCTTTTCCTGCTGGAAGATTTCCGTAACCGCGGACAGATCTATATTGCAACGGAGGATGGCAGTGCCGGAACAGAGGGAAATGTACTTGATGCGATCCGTGAGAACGGACTGGATGCAGATATTATCTATGCCTGTGGACCAACCCCGATGCTGCGTGCAATCAAAGAATATGCCGCAGAGCAGAACATCGAGTGCTGGATTTCCATGGAAGAGCGCATGGCATGCGGTATCGGAGCCTGTCTTGCCTGCGTGTGCAAGTCAAAAGAAAAAGATGCACACAGCAATGTAAAAAATAAGAGAATCTGTAAAGAGGGACCGGTATTTCTTGCACAGGAGGTAGAATTCTGATGAACATGAAAGTAGATTTATGTGGAGTGACATTAAATAATCCGGTCATGACTGCGTCCGGAACGTTTGGCGCCGGAGAAGAATATTCTGAGTTCGTGGATTTGAACTGTCTTGGTGCTGTTGTGACAAAAGGTGTTGCAAATGTGCCATGGGAGGGAAATCCGACACCACGTGTGGCAGAAGTGTATGGCGGTATGTTAAATGCGATCGGACTTCAGAATCCGGGTATCGATCTTTTTATCGAGCGTGATATTCCGTTTTTAAAAAAATATGATACCAGAATTGTTGTCAATGTATGTGGACACACAACTGCGGAATATGTTGAAGTTGTAGACAGACTTGCCGATCAGCCGGTCGATCTGTTAGAGATCAATATTTCCTGTCCGAATGTAAAAGAGGGTGGTATCGCATTTGGACAGAATCCGAAAATGGTGGAGGATATTACAAGAGAGATCAAGGCACATGCAAAGCAGCCGGTCATCATGAAACTTTCTCCGAATGTAACAGATATCACTGAGATGGCACGTGCGGCAGAGGCTGGCGGTGCAGATGGTTTATCTTTGATCAATACATTGACAGGTATGAAGATTGATATCCACAGACGTACATTTGCATTAGCGAACAGAACAGGCGGTATGTCGGGTCCTGCAGTGCATCCGGTTGCAGTCCGCATGGTATACCAGACTGCGCAGGCAGTGAATATCCCGATCGTTGGTATGGGAGGCATCATGAATGCGGATGATGCGATCGAGATGATCCTTGCAGGTGCAACAGCAGTGTCTGTTGGAACGGCAAACTTTACCAATCCGCAGGTCACTATGGAGATTGTTGACGGAATCCGCGATTATATGGAGCGTTATCAGGTAAAAGATATCAAAGAACTCGTAGGTGCAGTACACGATAGATAAATCACAGGGGAATGTAAGTTATGAAAATATTAAAAAAAATCATTTGTATCTGTCTCGTTGCAATCCTGGCAGCAGGGCTTTTTCCCGGTGCACAGACAACAGTTATGGCGGCTGGAAAACCGGTACAGTTAGTATCCTGTAAAGTAAATTCAGTTGGAAGCAAGGTAACGGTAAAAGCAAAAGTTGCCGGAATACAGAAAGGAATGGGAAAAAAACTTTACCTGTTTTCGGTAGATGCCAATGTAAAAGAAAATGCAAAACTTGCCGGAAAACCGGTGGCTTCCGCTAACTTTAAAAAAGGTACTGTCACATTTTCTGTAAAATATAAGAGCAGCATGCTTTGCCAGAAATTTGTGGCTGCATACAAAAAAGGAAAAAAATATATAGCAGTCAGTGGTGCACAGTATATTACAAATCCGGAGGCACTGGCATCCTACACCGGTACCGGTGTTAAGACAACGTCTAAAAAAGGACTGCAGCCGGACTGGGCAGATCACACGTCGGTAAAGAAACTCCGTACGCAGTATGTTGTCTTAAACTGGTCGATCGAAGAAATTTTAAATAAAGACTGCGGAAACAAAGAAGTATATAAATACCGCGGGAAAAAATACACATTTGACAGGGATCGTGTAAACTGGCTGCAGAATCAGGTCAGACAGTATATTGATGATGGTTCAAAAGTATATGTGATTCTTCTGCTTGGAAAAGATGCAAAAGGTCAGGCGGGCAAAATGAGCTATGGCGGTGGAAAAATATTTTCTTCCATTAAGACAACATCAGCAGCAGGATGCCGTACCTGGGAAGCATTTATGAGTTACATGGCAGAAAAGTTTGGAAATGAACAGCATTTGGTGTCCGGATGGATCTTAGGAAATGAGGTTGACAGCCCTTATGACTGGAACTATGCGGGCGGAAAAAGTTTAAGTGCGTATATGGATGATTATGCGCGGGCATTCCGCATTGCATATAATGCCACAAAGAGTGTCAGCAGCCATTCAAAGGTATATATCAGCCTTGATTATAACTGGAATCAGGATGTCGATGGAGGCGGAAACAGCTTTTTCTCGACGAAGAATACACTGGACACATTTTATTCGAAACTGAAAGCGCAGGGTAAGATATGTCCAAACATTGCATATCATGCATATTCACAGGGACTTGTGGAGCCAAAATTCTGGGATGACTCTTTAGCAGGCAGTGGAGTGGATTCTACGATCATCACTATGAAAAACATTTCTGTTCTTACAGAATATGTGAAAAAGAAGATCGGAAAAGATGCGACGATTATGCTCGCAGAGCAGGCATTCAATTCGACACAGGGAGAAGAATTACAGGCAGCAACTTATGCGTATGCTTATTATATCAGCGAAGGAAATAAGATGATCGAATCCTTTATCTATGCGAGAGATACCGAACCACAGTCGGATGTGGATCAGGGCTTTTACTGGGGACTTCGCGATAGCAATGGCAGGGAGCGTAAGGTCTATAATACATTTAAGGTGATCGATTCAAAGGAGTCTTTGGATAAGACGAAGAATCTTCTCTCCTATACAGACTTAAGTTCATGGACACAGATTCCTGGAATTAAAAAGTCTACTTTTAAAAATAACCGTTCCATCAAAAACAAATGGCCGCTAGTACAGTCAACCAGCCTGTATGTGTGTCTTGCGGATGATAACTGGCAGAGAGAGACAACTTATGTCTACGACGGAAAGAAACATAAACCTGCAGTAACGGTAAAACGTAATTATACCGGAAAGATGGTTCCAAAAAAGAATTATTCCGTAAAATATCTGACAGACTGCAGGAGTATCGGAGTGCATCGTATTCAGATTAAATTAAAAGGTGATTTCCGCGGAACGATCATCCGGGAGTTTACGATCGCACCGCAGAATGCAATGCTGAATGATCTGGTGATGACGTCAAATTCTGCTACGGTAAGCTGGAATGTACCAAAGAAGACCAAAGAGCAGATTACCGGTTATATGATCCAGTATACGGATGGAGAAGGTGGTTTTTATTCGACACCGGAAAAAGATATCCATCTGATCAAGATCAAAAACAGCAATAAATTAAAATATACGATCAAGGGACTTACCAAGGGCAAACGCTATTTTGTAAGAATAACGACCTATAAAACAGTTATGGCAGATGGCAAACCAAAAGATATCATTGCCGGATGGGGATATGATGATATCAAATATGATTATGCCACAGATCCGGTCGTGCCGGAACCGGATACAGAAGAGGATACCTTAGAATAAGCGATTGAGGTAATGTGAAATACGATGCCGGAATTAAGATTTATAATAGCAGACAGACTCCCGGAGCGGGAACTGGATTATTTAAAACAGAATATCAGACCGGAACCGGATCTGAAACTGGTGGTAACAGGGAAAAATAATGCCAATCGCAGAGCAGAGTTTTCTCTGTTCCCACCAGAAGAAAGTGTGCTCATCTCTACAGATGGGCACATTATTTCTAATATGGATAAAAAAGGAATGGCGGCGTTAGGATTCATCGGCATGGATAAATCAGAAGATGTCAGTGATGATGGTGCGGAGAAAAGGCCATGCAGTATGACACAGAATGAGACAACAGACTATGGAATGCAGGATGCTGTCATGTTAGTGGAAGGACTTGAGGAAGTAGATGAAACCTTTCTGATCCGTGCATTTAAACGCAAACATGGACTGCCGTGGACGATCGTTACGACAGAACGCTGTATTGTGCGGGAGATCACGCTGGATGATTTAGACGGCCTGTTTGCACTGTATGCCGGGGAGGGAATGACGGAATATTTAGACCCGCTGTATGAATACGAAAAGGAAAAAGAGTATCAGCGGTCGTATATTAACTATATGTACCGCCTTTATGGGTACGGCATGTGGGTCGTGATCGAAAAGGCGACGGGAAAACTGATCGGGCGGGTCGGGATCGAGAATCGTGAGGTGTGTGACGGTGAGCCGGAACTTGGATATATGATCGACGTATCGTATCAGAGAAAAGGATATGCAACAGAGGTCTGTCTTGCTGTGATCGGTTACGCATGGAATTTTCTTGAATTCGATAAATTAAACTGTCTGATCCAGAAAGGAAATAAAGCATCGGAATGTCTGGCAGAAAAACTGGGATTTATGTTCCGGGAGGAAATGGATCTGGACGGAAAATGCATGAAACGCTATACCATAAGCAAAAGCGGGGCATGATATCATCAATAAACGTTGCATTTTCCATAAAAATAAAATATAATATAAACTACTAAAAAAGGGATAAAGTGGGTGAGGCACATGGCGGATTTTTCATCAGAATCACTGGATCTGCAAAAAAAAGTAAAAGAAGAGGACGATAACATCAAGCCGATGAAAGAGTTTGAGAGTCCGGAAAAACTATATGACGAACTGATCGCCAGCGTGCGAAAGTATCATCCATCGACAGATATATCGCTGATCGAGAAAGCATATCATGTTGCGAGGGATGCACATGAGGGACAGGCAAGAAAGTCCGGCGAGCCATATATCATCCATCCATTGTGTGTTGCGATTATTTTAGCGGAGTTAGAGCTGGATAAGGAGACGATCGTTGCAGGACTTTTACATGATGTTGTGGAAGATACTGTTATGACGGATGAACAGATTGCACAGGAGTTTGGAGATGAGGTTGCTCTTCTGGTAGATGGTGTTACCAAATTAGGACAGCTCTCTTATGATGCGGATAAAGTGGAGGTTCAGGCAGAGAATCTTCGTAAGATGTTCCTTGCAATGGCAAAGGATATCCGTGTTATCCTGATCAAGCTTGCGGATCGTCTTCACAATATGCGTACGCTCAAATACATGACACCTGAGAAGCAGAAGGAAAAAGCGCGTGAAACGATGGATATTTACGCACCAATCGCACAGCGTCTTGGTATTTCCAAGATCAAGATCGAGCTGGACGATCTCTCACTCAAGTATTTAGAGCCGGATGCCTATTATGATCTGGTACATCAGATCGCACAGCGCAAGAGTGTCAGGGACGAATATGTACAGAAACTGGTGGAAGAAGTGCGTCAGCATATCAAAGATGCAGGAATTCCTGCACAGGTTGACGGACGTGCAAAACATTTCTTCAGTATCTATAAAAAAATGGTAAATCAGCATAAGACTTTAGATCAGATCTATGATCTGTTTGCTATCCGGATCATCGTGGATTCTGTCAAGGACTGTTATGCGGCACTCGGTGTGATACATGAGATGTATAAGCCGATTCCGGGACGTTTTAAAGATTATATCGCGATGCCGAAGCCAAACATGTATCAGTCACTCCATACGACTCTGATCGGACCGACCGGTCAGCCGTTTGAGATACAGATCCGTACCTTTGAGATGCATCGTACGGCTGAATATGGTATCGCTGCCCATTGGAAGTACAAAGAGGCAAGTAACAATGGCGGTGTGTCACAGCCAATGACCGTTACCGAAGAGGAAAAGCTGAGCTGGCTCCGTCAGATCTTAGAGTGGCAGCGCGACATGTCGGATAATAAAGAGTTCATGAGCCTGCTAAAGAGCGATCTTGACCTGTTTTCCGATACGGTATTCTGTTTTACACCGACCGGAGATGTCAAGAATCTTCCGACTGGTTCCACGCCGATCGACTTTGCTTACAGTATTCATTCCGCGGTCGGCAATAAGATGATCGGTGCAAAAGTCAACGGAAAACTGGTTCCAATCGACTACATCATCCAGAACGGTGACCGTGTGGAAGTAATCACTTCCCAGAATTCAAAGGGACCGAGCCGTGACTGGTTAAATATTGTAAAAAGCACCCAGGCGAAAAATAAGATCAATCAGTGGTTCCGCAGTGAGTTAAAAGAAGAAAATATTACACACGGCAAGGAACTTTTGATCGCATCGGCAAAATCCAAGGGAATCAATTTCCCGGATATCAATAAGCCGGAATATCAGGAGAAAATTTTAAGAAAATATGGTTTCCATGACTGGAATTCCTGCCTTGCAACGATCGGACATGGTGGTTTAAAAGAAGGTCAGATCGTAAACCGCATGTATGAGGAATACAAAAAAGACCATCTTGCGTGTATCACGGATGATGAAGTGCTTGAGACCATTGCCGAGAATAAAGATAAGGTCGTACAGAAACATTCCAAGAGCGGTATCATTGTAAAAGGACTTTATGATGTGGCAGTGCATTTTTCAAAGTGCTGCAGTCCGGTACCGGGAGACGAGATCGTTGGATTTGTAACCAGAGGCCGAGGTGTTTCCATCCATAGAACAGACTGTATCAACATTATCAATCTGTCTGATATGGAGCGTGAGCGTCTGATCGATGCCGAGTGGCAGCATGATGAAGAGTCCGGCAGCAGTGGCCTGTACCGTGCAGAGATCAAGATCTACGGCAATAACCGAACCGGTCTTCTCGTGGATATCACAAAGATATTTACAGAGCGTGAGATCGATATTGATTCGATTCACTCCAAAACAAGCAAGCAGGGAATTGCAACAATCGATGTATCTTTCAGCACGAAGGGCAGGGAAGAACTTACAAGCGTTGTGGAGAGACTGCGGCAGATCGAGAGTATCATTGATATAGAGAGAACGACGGGCTAAAAGAACTGGTTGTCAGAAGGTTGTGGGAAACATGAACCGCATCCAGATGGGCAGCCAGTTTTTCTGTAAAGAAAAAGATTTTGTCAGACAGGAAAGGGGAAACTATGGCACCATTGAAAGTAGAACAATATGTAGTTGGTCCGGTACAGACAAACTGTTATTTTGCGATCAACGATGACACAAAAGAAGTACTGGTTATCGATCCGGGGGCAAGTGCAGATCAACTTGCCAAGAAGATTTGTCAGGAAAAGCTGACACCGATCGCAATTTTGCTGACACATGGACATTTTGACCATGCGGGTGGAGCGGAGGAACTTGCAAAACATTTTGATATCAAAATATATGCCGAGGAGCATGAAAAAGAGACCTTAGATACGCCGTCTCTCAATTTAAGCGGCTGGGAAGGTGTACAAAAGACCTATCATGCGGATGTATTTTTGCAGAATGAGCAGGAGATCGACCTTGCCGGTTTTCATATCCGTGTATTCCATACACCGGGACATACGGTGGGTGGCTGCTGCTATTATTTCCCGTATCAGAATGTAGTTTTTTCCGGGGACACCCTCTTTTGCACATCGGTGGGACGCACCGATTTTCCAAAGGGCAGTGCAGCACAGATCATCCGCTCCATTAAGGAGAAACTTCTGCCGCTTCCGGATGAGACGACCGTGTACACCGGACACAATGATATTACAACGATTGGGACAGAGCGGATGTATAATCCGTATCTGTAAGTGAGAGGTTTTGGGATGATAGAAGTTTTATTAAATAAACCGGAATTTGAATATGATATTCATTCTCTGATCAAGGCATTTTTCCCGGAACAGTATGTGGGTGTGTCGGCAGAAAAAAAAGAATATGATGAAAAAATCGATATCCGCATGCAGGTAAACTACGGGGAAGATACGATTCAGATCACATGGCAGGAGATCGTGCATGCAAATGAGGATGCGCAGGCAAATGAAAAACCGGGTCAGGAAGAAGTAAAAGAGATACCGGGTGAGACAATTCAGGTAGATTTTTCGGATCGCGTGCGGACGAAAAATCAGCTGAAGCAGATGCTGTACCGTATGCTCTGTGATTATACGAAACGAACACTTCCATGGGGAAACCTGACCGGAATCCGTCCAACGAAGATTCCTATGAAATTGCTGGAGGAAGGAAAAAGCCGGGAGGAGATCTACCGGTATATGAAGGATACCTATTTGGCTTCCGATGAGAAGATTGAACTTGCAACCGATATTGCAGAACGAGAAAATGCGATCTTAAAGAAAATTGATTATGACAACGGATACAGTCTTTATATCGGAATCCCGTTCTGTCCGACGACCTGCCTGTACTGCTCGTTTACATCATATCCGCTTGTAAGCTGGAAGAACCGTGTGGATGCTTATTTAGATGCACTGGAAAAAGAGATTGATTATACGGCGGCAAAGTTTTATCACAAGCATTTAAATTCCATTTATATCGGTGGCGGAACGCCGACAACATTAGAGCCTTATCAGTTAGACCGTCTGATCCGTAAAATTAAATGTAGTTTTGATTTGTCAGACTGCCTTGAGTTTACCGTGGAAGCCGGCAGACCGGACAGCATCACAGGAGAAAAATTAGAGGTGCTGCGCAAATGGGGAATCACACGAATTTCCATCAATCCGCAGACCATGCAGCAGAGAACGCTCGACCTGATCGGAAGGCGCCATTCGGTAGAACAGACTGTGGAAAGTTTTAAGATCGCAAGAGAACTTGGATTTGATGATATTAATATGGATCTCATTATGGGACTGCCGGAAGAATCTTTAGAGGACGTACGCGATACATTAGAGCAGATCATGCAGTTAAAACCGGACAATCTGACTGTTCACTCTCTGGCACTAAAACGCGCGGCGCGCTTAAATATGTTCAAGGAAGACTATAAAGATTATAAGATGGTCAACACGCAGGAACATATGGATCTGACCGCTTCCTATGCGAAGAAGATGGACCTGTTCCCTTATTATCTGTACCGCCAGAAGGGAATGGCGGGAAACCTTGAGAATGTCGGTTATGCGAAAGAAGGAAAAGCGGGAGTTTATAATATTCTGATCATGGAAGAGAAACAGACCATCGTAGCTTGCGGAGCCGGAGCTTCCACAAAACGTGTCTGGACAGAACCAAATCCGGATGGCACACATCGGATCGAACGATGCGAGAATGTCAAGGATGTCGGGCAGTATATCGAGAGAATTGATGAGATGATTGAGCGGAAGCAGAAACTTTTTGCAGAAGAATAAAAGGGTTTTTCTTCCTGAAATAGTACATCAAAAAATTGGTCAGTGAACGACCATATAAACGCAAATTGAGACATGGAGAAGCGGTAAGGATGATTATAAATGGTGAATGTGGAGCGTTTTCTATGAAACTGATTCAATGCTTTCTGGCTGCTGCTATGCAAAAAGAGTGGGTGCAGAAAGTAGAAACGGATACGGAAGCGTAATAGGATGCAACCTGGGTAATGGGAAAACAGAGAAATAGTATCTTATCATTTTTTTTATGAAATTGGATGAGATTCTGCCTATATAATACGATTCTACCATTAAGGGGTGTACTTTTTGGGACAAAATAGATACTATAATTCTGAAAGGGGGAAGTATTTATGGACCTTGTGAAAATCGGAAGCTATATTGCAGAAAAAAGAAAAAAACTTGGTATGACTCAAAAACAGCTTGTTGAGAAACTGGGTAAGAGTGATAAGTCAGTTTCCAAATGGGAACGTGGTGTTTGAGTTATAATAGGACCAAGTTAGATGAAACCCAGTAAAATCAAGG
>ERZ791829.935-NODE-935-length-20100-cov-5.624794_pt1 | contig 20100 bp, 19 predicted proteins | sample MGYA00510296_ERZ791829 | MGnify/ENA primary metagenome ERZ791829 (study PRJEB30046, sample SAMN00791973) | human gut metagenome | study: EMG produced TPA metagenomics assembly of the A metagenome-wide association study of gut microbiota in type 2...
AAATGCCTTATGGCAGAGTCCCGCAGGGACATCCGGTGATCGTGGATTATTTCTATCATGAGGAAATCCGAGGGACAGAGAATACCGGAAAAAGAAATCGTTAAACAGTAATTTTGCGGAGGGGCACAGAATGGACACAACGCTACAAGATACTCTTTTTTTCTTTGACCGGCATCAAGCTGTCTATCCGCTGTATGAGTGCTTTCAGGAAAAGCTGCTTGCCAGATTCCCTGAAAGCCGAATCAAAGTGCAAAAATCCCAAATTTCATACTGCAATCGCCACCTTTATGCCTGTGTGTCCTTCTTGAAGGTAAAAAAGAAATCAGAACTGCCCGAAGACTATTTTGTGCTGACGCTGGGGCTGTCCGCACCGCTGGAATCTGACTGGGTGGCGGCAAAAGCCGAGCCGTATCCGGGACGGTGGACAACACATTTTGTCATCATCAGTCCATCCGATTTGGACGAGAAATTATTTGATTGGATCGAACTGGCATACAGTTTTGCTCAGGAAAAATGATGCAGTACAATTCTAAGGTAACACCGCACAAATGAGGTGGTCGGCTAACGTATGGATTTTTCGTCAGATGCAAATGCAAATTTCGAAGGTTTATTGGCGGTACATCGAGGAATTTGCATACCGCAGATGGCGGAAAAGACATCGCCAGACGCGCCGCCGAATTGCACGGCGGCGCCTTTATCAAACTGCCGTTTGTGTCAGGTTTTTTTACACCGGCTGCGGTTTGTTTATTGTATTCCGGGGAAAATCGGGGTATCATACAGGCACGAAGCGAGATGAAGCGCGCTTCGGATGAACAACAATTTTTCTCCACTGCGTCTGATTGAAGGAGGACGAACTTATGTATTATTCCAGCGGTAACTATGAAGCCTTTGCCCATCCCAAGAAGCCGGAAGGCGTTGACCACAAGAGCGCCTATATTGTCGGCGCAGGTCTGGCATCCCTGACGGCGGCGTGCTATCTGGTGCGCGACGGTCAGATGAAGGGCGAACACATCCACATTTTCGAGAAAGACCCAGTGTCCGGCGGCGCGTGCGACGGCCGGAAGTATGATGTCGGCTACATGATGCGCGGCGGCCGCGAAATGGACAACCACTTCGAGGTCATGTGGGATTTGCTCCGCTCCATCCCGTCCATTGAGACCGAAGGCGCAAGCGTGCTGGACGAGTATTACTGGCTGAACAAGGAAGACCCGAACTTCTCCCTGTGCCGCGCGACCGAAAAGCAGGGGCAGGATGCCCACACGGACGGCAAGTTCGCCATCTCCGACAAGGGCGCGATGGAAATCATGCACCTTTTCTTCACGCCGGATGAGCAGCTGTATGACAAGCGTATCACCGATGTTTTCGACGACGAGGTGTTCTCCTCCAACTTCTGGATGTACTGGCGCACGATGTTCGCCTTCGAGAACTGGCACAGCGCGCTGGAAATGAAGCTCTACATCAAACGCTTCATCCACCACATCGGCGGTCTGCCGGACTTCAAGGCATTGCGCTTCACCCGCTATAACCAGTATGAATCCATCATCCTGCCGATGGAGAAGTACTTGAAGGAACATGGCGTGCAGTTCCACTACGCCACCAAGGTGACCGACGTCCGCTTTGACGTTACCGCGACGCGCAAGCAGGCGTCCTCCATCACCGTGGAGCATGATGGGCAGACCGACGTGATCGACCTGACCGAAAACGACCTGCTGTTCATCACCAACGGCGGCTGCGTCGAAAGCAGCACCTACGGCAGCCAGAACACTCCCGCGCCCTTTGACCCGGAGCTGAAGCCCGGCAACGGCTGGGATTTGTGGAAGAAGATTGCCGCGCAGGACGCTTCGTTCGGCCGTCCGGAAAAGTTCTGCTACGATCCGGAGCAGAGCAACTGGATGAGCGCAACCGTCACCACGCTGGACGACAAAATTCCGCAGTATATCCAGAAGATCTGCAAGCGCGATCCCTTCTCCGGCCATACCGTCACCGGCGGCATCGTGACCGTGAAGGACTCCAGCTGGCTGATGTCCTGGACGCTGAACCGTCAGCAGCAGTTCCGCGATCAGCCGAAGGATCAGCTGTGCGTGTGGGTGTACGGTCTGTTCTCTGACAAGCCCGGCGACTATGTGAAGAAGCCCATGCGTGACTGCACCGGCAAGGAAATCTGCATGGAGTGGCTGTACCACATGGGCGTGCCCGAAAGCGAAATCGAGGAGCTGGCGGAGCACAGTGCGAACACGGTGCCGGTCATGATGCCCTACATCACGGCGTTCTTCATGCCGCGTACAGCGGGCGACCGTCCGGACGTTGTGCCGGAAGGGGCTGTGAACTTCGCGTTCCTCGGTCAGTTCGCGGAGGTGCCGCGTGACACCATCTTCACCACGGAGTACTCCATGCGTACCGCGATGGTTGCCGTGTACACGCTGCTGAACGTTGACCGCGGCGTTCCGGAGGTCTGGGGCAGCACCTACGACATCCGCGACCTGCTGAACGCGACGGTGCAGCTGCGCGACGGCAAGAAGATTACCGACTTGGATCTGCCGCTGATGGAGCGCTTGGCGCTGAAGGAAGTGCTGAAGAAGATTTCCGGCACGGACATCGAGAAGCTGCTCAAGGAATATCACTGCATCTAAGGGATTTGCCCCCGCTGTCTGGATTGGCAGCGGGGGATTTTTTTTCGTGTTTCGCGTGATTTCCACATAAACATTGCTTTGTCATGCAGAGAGTTTCGCGTCTGCGGACGCGACAAGGGGGCAATGAAAACAGACGAATGTCTGCGGTCGCCCCCTTGACCCCTTCGCCCGCCACCCATGTTACTTGTTTTTTATCGAAACTATCATTTGTGTAGTTAGCTTTCCTTTCGTCTTTTCAAGCTACGGCATAATTCAACCGCAAATAACCCCAAAAGTGGCGGCGCCGAAGGTTTCCAAAGGGCGATCGCAGACTTCGCCTGTTTTCATCGCCCTTTGGTCGCCTCCGCAGAGGCGAAACCCCTGCATGATAAGCACAAATCTATGCGAAAATCAGGTTCCCGAAAAAATCCGCAAAAAAATAATTTTTTTTTGAAAAGCAAGCAGGAAAATCGCAAAAAGCGTCGAATATAAATACTGTCAGAGTTTTTGACGCTGACCAAATGCGGGAATGGCGGAATTGGCAGACGCGCTAGATTCAGGTTCTAGTGAGGGCTAACTTCATGCAGGTTCAAGTCCTGTTTCCCGCACCATACAGCAAAAACATCCGAACCGCTGGCTCTTGGAGCATGGTTCGGATGTTTTTTTGCATTTCCGTGTAACGTTTCGTCTCCCCGCGCGACTAACTTCATGAAGGGAGGTGCTGGAAATGCTTGACGCAGAAGAAGCATATCAGCAGTACCGGGACATGGTGTACGGCTACCTGATCCGCCTGTGCCGCGATCGTGACCTTGCGGAGGAACTCACGCAGGAAACGTTCTATCAGGCGATGAAAAATTGGAAGCGGTACGAAGGAAAAAGTTCGGTCGGCACATGGCTCTGCGCGATTGCACGGAATCAGTTTCTGCGCATCATGCGGAAGCAGTCGCCGCTGCCGCTCGACGATGTGCCGGAGCAATCCGTCCCGGATTTCACGGAGATGGTCGCGGAACACAGTCTCGCCCTGAGTGCGCATCAAGCTCTCCACCGTCTGCCGGAACCGTATCGCGAGGTGTTCACCCTGAAAACCTTCTGCGAATTGTCCAGCAAGGAGATTGCGGCGCTGTTCGGGAAATCCGAAAGCTGGGCGCGCGTAACGGTGTACCGGGCGAAGCAAATGCTGCTGGACGCGATGAAAGGAGAATGCAAGGAATGAAGCAGGAATGTGAAATCGTCCGCGACCTGATGCCGCTGGTGCTGGATGATGTCGCCAGCGACGGGAGCAAGCACATGGTGTCGGCGCATGTGCAGACGTGCGCGGAATGTGCCGCATACATGAATCAGCTCAAAGCTGACCTGCCCGCCGGAAAGAAAAGCGAGTTGGATTCGCGCGCCGCGTTCGACGCCGCCGCCCAGACGCTGCGGAAGCAGAAGCGCCGCCGCACCCTCCGCAATATCCTGCTGGGTGCGCTGATTGTGTGCATCCTCGGGCTGGCAAATCTATACTGCTTCGATTGGCTGATGAACGAAACGCGCCCGATTTCGACGAGCGAATACGGGATTCAGCTGTCCAAGCTGGCAGACGGCAGACTTGTCACATCGTTCGACTATCACGAAAGCATGACCCCACTCTACGTCAAGCAGCAGCAGGTGACGGAGACGGCAGCTGACGGAAGCCGCGCCGAAATCCTCTATCTCTATGCCGAAAAGCATATCGTGCCGCAGACGGCAAGCACGCCTATGCAAAACACCGGCTTCACGCTCGATTCCGGCTGGCAGACGACGACGGCGGAGATTCGGCAGGGTACGCCGGAGGAGTATCAGGTGCTGTGGCGGCAGGAGGATGAGGATGCGGCGATTCCGACAGCGTCGCCAGAGATGGAAGCATATTACGCATGGGAAGCGGTGCTGACACAGCTTTGGTCGCAGCACTCGGAAAGCGCGGATGGAAAAGCGGGCTTCCCCGGCGTGAATGGAGAACGCTACACTTTGGCAATCCACCACGCGGACGCGCTGGCGGCGTGCGTCCCGGAGTGGCAGCCGCGGGTCACGCCGCAGTATCTGCTGCTGGATGATGAGACGATTCAGTGGATTTTAGCGGGAGTGGCGGAGGAAGTCGAATCAAATGACCCGTGAGCAGTTTCTCTCCCAATAGACCGGGGAATGGTCGCCATCCGACGGGCGTGAAGCGCGATTTGGCATGTACAAAAAAGAAGGTTCGGCGTATGCGCTGATTGGCGAATATGCCACGCCGCAGGAAGCGCTGGCGCAATGCCGCATTCAAGGAATGACTTTGGGCGACATTCTCGAAGATGAATCGACAGAATTCCTTGGACAGGACTAAAGTGGAAAATGATAGCAGCTTTCCTGAAAGGGGAAGCTGTTTTTGCAGCAGATAAATGCCTACTAATGGAAAAGATGAATCTCTTTCGCGCATTGCAAAACCCGCACATCTGTGCTATCATGTCGATACAGGCTGAAAACCAGCCAGCAAGGAGGAGAATTTCCATGTATACGCATCAGGGTGACAAGGTCGTGGGGTTGACCGTAGCTTATATCGGCGGCGGCTCGCGCGGATGGGCATGGGGTTTCATGCGCGACATTATTTCCGACGGGCAAATCAGCGGCACGGTACGGCTGTACGACATTGACCGCGAGGCGGCGGAGCGCAATCAGAAAATCGGCACGATGCTGGCGGCGCATCCCGACGCGGCATCCAAGTGGACGTTTGAAGTCAGCAGTTCCTTGCAGGAGGCGCTCACGGGCGCGGATTTCGTCGTCATCAGCATTCTGCCGGGAACGTTTGCGCACATGCGCGGCGATGTACACCTGCCGGAGCGGGTCGGCGTATATCAGTCCGTGGGCGACACGGTGGGCGCGGGCGGCTTCATGCGGGCAATGCGCACGATCCCGATGTTCGTTGAGATTGCCGAAGCGATTCGCGACTTCGCGCCGAACGCGTTCGTCATCAACTATACGAACCCGATGACGCTTTGCGTGCGGACGCTGTACGAGGTATTCCCGCAGGTAAAGGCGTTTGGCTGCTGCCACGAGGTGTTCGGCACGCAGAAGGTGCTGTGCGCGATGCTGGATGAGCAGGAGCACATTCCCGGCGTGAAGCGGCAGGACTTGTACACCACTGTCACCGGCATTAACCACTTCACTTGGATTACCTCTGCCAGCTATCAGGGCATGGATTTGATGCCGCTGTATGCCCGTTTTGTGGACGAGCATCCCGAAGGCATTCAGCTGGGGTCGGACAATTGGATGAACAGCCATTTCGCGTGCGCGCACAAGGTCAAGTTCGACCTGTTCCAGCGCTATGGGGCGATTGCGGCGGCGGGCGACCGCCATCTGGTGGAATTCCTGCCGCAGTGGTATCTGCACAGCCCGGAGACAGCGCACCAGTGGAAATTCGACCTGACGCCCGTGTCATGGCGCGAGGACGACCTGAAGAAGCGGATGCAGCGCTCGGACGACCTGCTCAGCGGAAAAGAGCCGCTTGACCTCACGCCGTCGGGTGAGGAAGGGCATTTGCTGCTCAAGGCGCTGCTGGGGCTGGGGAACATGGTCAGCAACGTGAACGTGCCGAATCAGGGGCAGATTCCGAACCTGCCGATTGGCGCGGTGGTGGAGACAAACGCGCTGTTCTCGCGCGGGCGCATCGACCCGATCTGCGCGGGCGACATGCCGTCGAACATCCTGCCGCTGGTGGCGCGCCACGTCTACAATCAGGAAAACACCTTGCAGGCTGCGCTGCACTGCGACCGCAAGCTGGGCTTCTCCACGTTCATGAACGACCCGCAATTGGGCGGCGTGACGCTGGAGGACGGTCAGAAGCTCTTCGACGACATGCTGCTGCATCAGCGGGATGTGCTGCCGAAGGGATGGTTTGAATAAATGAAAATCAAGCGCTGGCATGTTGTTGTACTGGCAGGAGGGCGGCGCGCGAGTGCGCATGGATGTGGATGCCAAAACGAGATGGGAGTGCGTCAAGCTGATGAATCAGCGTATTGTGACGCTGTTTACAGAATTCCGCATTCCGTAAACGGAGGATTTGCATGAAGCTCAGGCGAATGTTGGCACTCACACTGGTGCTGATGACGCTGATGACCGCGGCGCTGGCGGCGGATGACCCCGGTCTGTACTATATCGGGGACGATGCCACCCCGGAGAACCTGACGGGTCACACACGCATTTACAACGCGGTGGATGCCGCACCGGGCTGGCGCTACGGTTTCGTGGCATACTTGACGGACGGCACACGCGTATACAGCGATTCCTCTGCGGCGCAGGAGGGCGCTGTGTCCTTTGACATCCCGGAGGAAACGCAGTATCTGTACTTCGTCGTGCTGGACGCGCCGGAAAGCTATCAGGTGCACGTTTGGGACAGCGATGAAGCGACAGATGCGCAGATGCCGTTTGAGATTCGGGTGGAATGGAGAAAGTGAAAATAGTATAGCATACGAGAACCCGCTGCCCATCCCTGCATTGGGGGTGAACAGCGGGTCTTTACGTTATATCCCTTACAGAACCGTCAAATCTTCCTTCTCGCAAGCGGCAATCGCGCCGTCATGTCCGACGACGCACACGCCGCCGTCTTGTGCCATCTGGTCAAGCACGCCGCACCACTTGAGCAGCGCGTCCTTGGTGGTGGAGAGCATTTCCGTGCGCTCACGGCAGAGATTCTCCGGCGTGATGCCGCACAGCAGGTTTTCGTCGCTGACAAGAATCTGATTCTCCGAACCCAGCGGCGGTTCACTTTCACCGACGGTGGAAATGATGTACTTGTCAATCCGTTCGTCGCCCGCCACGAAGTCACGCAGACCCTTCGACATGCTGCGGTTGATGCCCAGCGTACGCGCCGGGGAGGGGTCGCGGTAGGAGTAAGTGACCATGCGCCCCGTCTCGCTGGTGTTCAGCCCTGCGCCGTATGCGCCGCCCTGCACGCGGACTTCGTTCCACAGGTAGCTTAGGGACAGGATGTTGCTCATCACGCGCGCAATACCGCTGTACACCTTGCCCGCACGGCGGTAATCATAGCCCAGCGACGCAAAGCTGATCTGCGACGGGATGCGGTAGGCGCACTTGGCAGGCAGGTCGCTGACATACGGCGCGGCATCCGGGATGGGCGTGCCGACCGGGTAGGCGGAGAGAATCGCGGCGGGGTCAAGCGCCTTATTCGTGGACAGGCTGAACGTGACGCGGGACTGCACCGCGCTGTCCTTGCTGAACCGCTCGCAGAGGGCAAGGAAATCCGCGTACTGCGCGTCGAAATTCTCCGCCAGCGCCTTCTGCACCATGCAGGCACTCAGACCGTTCAAGGCTTCCCGCGCTGCCGAGGCCGCGCTCATCGTCGCCGATGCGGCGTACATTGCCATTCTGTGGCCGTCGCTGATGACCTTTTGCTTCGCCATCTCGCTCAACTGGAGAATCAGCGTCTGCACACGTGCCCTGTCGTCAAAGCACGTTTCGGTCAGAATTTCCCGCACGAGCGCGGCTGCCTTGTCCACGTTCGCATCCAGCACGGAGCAGCTCACGTCCAGCACGGGCGTCGCCATTTCCGCACAGCGGGACATGACGCGCAGCTGGAACGTCAGCTTGCCGATATCGCGCTTGATGGCTTGGAAGAGGGATAGCGAATCGTGACGCTTCGTCGGCAGCTTGCCCAGCAGTTCGGGCAGTATCGACAGGCGCTTGAGTTCATCCAGGGTGAAATCGGTCAGGGAGATATACCAGTGCATGATGGTGATGCCGTTCATGGACAGATCATGCGTGATGACCTTCGCCGCGCCGCACTGCGCTTCCGCTGCGGGAATCAGCAGCGGGTCTGCGCTGATTTCGCTCAAGGACAGTACGGGCAGCGTTGCCAGCTGCTCGGCGGTGTCGGGGGTCTGCTGCCACGCGGTCAGCTTCTCGTTCTGCACGCACAGCGCTTCCTTGTCCGCGTCCGTCCACGATGCCTGAATCGCCTGCAGGCGCGCCGTTTCCTCCGCGCGGAGTTCGTCGCCCTGCGTGTGGGACGGCACGGTGCGGATGATGCTCATCGTGCTTTCATCCAGTAGAAGTTCTGCCATCAGGCGGTCAAAGCCGTCGCCCGCTGCCATTTCCCGCAGCTTTTGATAACGCTCTTCGGACAGGAGCGGCTGCATCGGGTCGCCGCCGTAAAGCCACGCGTCAAGCGCATGGATGCAGCGGAGCAGCCCCGACGGTTCGCCCGGCTGACGGGCAGCAAATTCGCTGCTGTTGATGGAGGCAGTCAGCGCGTCCTTGTCCAGCCCGGTTTTAACCAGCTGCTGCACGGTGTCGCGGATCATCTGGCGCAGTTCCTGCTCACTGCCATCGGCAATGTTGCGCAGGGTCAGCATCATGTACGGCTGCGCCATCGCGTTGTCCAGAGACATGCTTACATCCTGACACTTGCCCGTCGCCAGCAGCGCCTTCTTCAGCGGCGCGTCGTTGCTGCCCGTCAGCACATCAAAGAGGATTTCCGTCGCCGTGATGCGCACCGTATCCGACCACGGCGCGACAATCTTCGCCAGCGTCAGCATGGTCTTGTCGGCAGTATCCTCCTCGGCGCCGATTTCATACGCCTGTTCCGCTTCAGCGGCGAAGGGCTTCTGCATGGGAATTTCGTGCTTCTCGTCCAGGCGGTCAAAGCAGCTCAGGTACTCCTCCGCCAGCGTCAGCACCTTGTCCAGCGGAATCGCGCCATCAAGGAAAATGCGCGCGTTCGACGGATGATAATAGCGGTGGTACATGCGCAGGAACTGCTCGTAGGTCAGGTCGGGGATGTGCTTCGGGTCGCCGCCGGAATTCCAGCCGTAGCAGTTGTCCGGGAAGAGGACATCCAGCGTCTTCTGGTAAATCTGCTCGTCCACATCGCTCATGGCGCCCTTCATCTCGTTGAACACAACGCCCTTGTACAGCGGCGCGCCGTTTTCGTCCAGCTCAATATGCCAGCCTTCCTGGTAGAAGATGTTCGGGTCTTGCAGGATGCGCGGCGCGAACACAGCATCCAGATACACTTCCGCCAAGTTCAGGAAGTCCTGCTCGTTGCGGCTGGAGACGGGGTAAATCGTCTTGTCGGGGAAGGTCATCGCGTTCAGGAACGTCGCCATGCTGCTCTTCATCAGCTCGACGAACGGTTCACGGACGGGATACTTGGCGCTGCCGCAGAGCACAGAATGCTCCAGAATGTGGAATACACCGGTCGAATCCTCCGGCAGGGTCTTAAACGCGACGCAGAACGTCTTGTTCACCTCGCCGTTATCCACCCAAACCAGCTGCGCACCGGTTTTTTCGTGGTGCATTTCCACCATCTTTCCGTGCAGCTCTTCGCTTTCACGCACACGATCAACGCAAAAGCCGTGACGCGCCGCAGTTTCGTTCAAATTCATCATGGGGACTCCTTTCCCTGTGACCCAATCAGCTAGGCGGGTCATTCATCTCCTTTATCATAGCACAACGGGCAGTTGAGTACAAGCGCGAATTGGCTGATTTTTGTCAAACGGTTATCGAATGCGCAGAAGTTCCGAAACATCCTTGCGCTTGGGGGCGGCAGGAGATTCCGCAGGCACGCCAATCGGAATCAGCGCCGACACGCTCTCCGTTTCCGGCAGATTCAGCACGGCCTTGACCTTCCCTTCATCATAAATGCCGAGGATGACCGTGCCAAGCCCCGCATCATGCGCGGCGACGCAGAAAGCTTCCGCCGCCAGACCCGCATCGAAGGACTGCCAGTGCGTCCCTTTGCTGGTGCTAAACGAGCCGTCGCGTTCGTAGCCGCTGCGGTCGTTCACGGTCGTGAGGACAATCAGCGCGGGCGCGCCGTGCAGGGTATCAATGTTCTTTTGAAAGCCCATCGTGCATTCGTCCGCTACGCGGTCAATTTCCTCGCGCTTGGTCAGCAGGGTATAGCGGGTGGTCTGGGAGTTCTTCCAGCTGGGCGCATACGCGGCGACGGCGACGATAGCGCGGATGGTGTCGGGCGATACGGGCGTTGGCTGGAACTTGCGAATGGAACGGCGGGCGGTAAGAGCGTTGCTCATGAGGGGTGTCCTCCTTATCAGCATATAAATGGGTTTTGTGGATTTCGAGACGTGATTCATCGGGTTTTGTAATGCTTCCATGCCGATTATACTATTTCCAGATAAGAATGCGCCGCGAATCTTTCATTCTGGCGAACGTGAATGAAACACAGCGTAGCAGCGCTACGCTAAGTGGAATGAGCGGACGCCAGAAGGGAAAAGGCGCAAGCAGATAGCGCAGGTGAATCTGGAAATAGTATTATACCACATCCGCCGCGCGCTGCATAGGATGGCGACAGGAAAAGAACAGCGGAACACATCCACCTATCAAAAACGCGCCTCCCGAAGTTTCCGGGAAGCGCATTTTGTCTGACAAGTTTTGAGAAAAATCAGTGGCAGCCCTTGCATTTGCCGCAGTCGCCGCCGCAGCTGCAAGCAGAATTGCCGCTCTTCTTGTCCTTGACCATCTTCCAAATGACTGCGCCAACAATCACCAGAAGTACACCGCCAACAATCCACGTTGCCATGGTTCGTTCCTTTCTGCGCCGATGCGGATGGAGGAAAACCGCTTTTGCGCGATAGAACATATGCCGGAGGGAAAGCGCAGATGATGCAGAACCCGCGCCAGCCCTCCGGCGTTCACAAGAGGGGTTTCAGAAAGCACCGGATGCAGCGGCGCTTTCTTCGGTTAAGCCCGATGGAAAATCAGGCGGAAACCTTCTGCGTGAGGTGGTTGTCGTTGTAAGGATTCTTACGAACGACCAGATACACCAGACCAGCCAGCAGCAGGATGGCAATCGCCGTCGCAACGGTGAAGCCAGCGCCGCTGAAGAGCAGGCCAAGCTGATAGACGATCAGGGCGACGACGTAAGCGAACGCGCACTGATAGCCAACCGCAGCCAGCGTCCACTTGGCATTGTTGAACTCACGCTTCATTGCGCCGATGGCCGCGAAGCAGGGAGCGCACAGGAGGTTGAAAATCATGAAGGCATACGCCGCCAGACGGCCGTGACCGTTGGAGGACTCGTTGAACGCCGTCGCAATCGGGCTGAGGGCTTCCGCCTTCTCTTCCTCGGTCATGTCCTCGTCGTCAACAACGTCCGCCGCGTCATCCGCGTCATACAGGACGCCCAGAACGCCAACGACTTCTTCCTTCGCAACCAGACCCATGACTGTAGCGACCGTGGACGGCATATTGCCGAAGCCCAGCGGCTTGAACACCACACTGACCGGGTTGCCGATCTTGCCAAGGATGGAGTTGTCCATATCCGCCACAGCGCCCCAAGAGCCAGCCGCGCGATCCATTTCGGGCGCAAGTTGCGGTTCTTCCTCGTCTTCTTCCAGCGTTCCAGCTTCCGCCTTCGCGTTGTAATCAGCCAGTTCCGTCTGGTAGGTCTGCTGCGCTTCAAGCTGCACGTCCGCCGCGGGCGCCCAGCCGTAGGTCTTCGCAAACCAAATCACGATAGAGGACAGGAGGATGACCGTGCCAGCGCGCTTGATGAAGCTCCAGCCGCGCTCCCACACGCTGTGGAACACGTTGCGGCCAGACGGGAAGTGATACGCCGGCAGCTCCATGACGAAGGGAGCCGGGTCGCCCGCGAACATCTTCGTCTTCTTCAGCATGATGCCGGAGATGACAATCGCCGCCACGCCGATGAAGTATGCGGACGTCGCGACCCACGCGCTGCCGCCGAAGACCGCCGCGGCAATCAGACCGATAATCGGCATCTTCGCGCCGCAGGGGATGAAGGTCGTGGTCATGATGGTCATCTTGCGGTCACGGTCGCTCTCGATGGTACGAGAAGCCATGATGCCGGGAACGCCACAGCCAGAACCAATCAGCATCGGGATGAAGCTCTTGCCGGACAGACCGAATTTCCGGAAGATACGGTCCATGATGAAGGCGATACGAGCCATGTAGCCAACGTCTTCAAGGATAGCCAGCAGGAGGAACAGCACCAGCATCTGCGGCACGAAGCCCAGCACCGCGCCGCAGCCGCCGACGATACCATCAACAATCAGACCGCTCAGCCAGCCCGCGCAGCCAACGCCATCCAGCCACGTCTGAAGGTTGCCCTGCACGATTTCCGCAACGAACACATCATTCGTCCAGTCCGTCAGCAGGCTACCAATCGTCGTCACGGAAATGTAATACACAAGGAACATGATAAGCGCGAAAATCGGCAGCGCCAGCACGCGGTTGGTCACCACGCGGTCAATCTTGTCCGAAACGCTCAGACTGCCCTTCGCCTTACCCTTCTTCACCGCGTTCTGCATCAAGGTGTTGATGTAGGCGTAACGCTGGTTGGTGATGATGGATTCGGCGTCGTCGTCCATTTCCTTTTCGCAGGAGGAGACAGCTTCCTCAATGCCCTTCTTGACATCTTCGGACAGCTTCAGTTCCGCAACAACCTTCTCGTCGCGTTCGAACAGTTTCACGGCGTACCAGCGCAGGAAGCGGGGTTCAACCTTGCCGCCGATGAGATCTTCAATGTGCGCCAGCGCGTGTTCCACCGAGCCGGTGAAAACGTGCGGATGCTCGCCCATCGTGCGGTTCTTGGCAGCAGCGGCAGCCTTTTCAGCCGCCTTCACGCTGCCTTCGCCCTTCAGCGCGGAAGTCTCGACGATTTCCACACCCAGCGCTGCGCTCAGCTTCTTCATGTCGATCTTGTCGCCGTTCTTGCGGGACACGTCGATCATGTTCATCGCGATGACCATCGGCGTGCCGAGTTCGAGCAGCTGCGTGGTCAGGTAGAGGTTGCGTTCGATGGAGGTGGAGTCCACAATGTTCAGGATGGCATCAGGCTTGTCGTTCACCAGGTAGTTGCGGGCGACGACTTCCTCCAGCGTGTAGGGAGACAGGGAGTAAATGCCGGGCAAGTCCTGAATGACCACATCGTCATTGCCCTTGAGCTTGCCTTCCTTCTTTTCAACCGTAACACCCGGCCAGTTGCCGACGAACTGACGAGAACCCGTCAGCGCGTTGAACATGGTCGTTTTGCCGCAGTTCGGGTTGCCTGCGAGCGCAATCGTAATCGCCATTTTCGGCGCCTCCTTATGCGAATTTGTCTTAACTAACCCCACCAGAGGCTCCGCCTCTGGACTCCGCAAGGGACTCTGTCCCTTGACCCTGCAAGGGGCATTGCCCCTTGACCCTTTTTCGCGATTGCGTTGAGCGCGCTTCCATACTGTATGCGCGTGGAAGGCTTGGAACGACGCGAAATCAGGTTTTATCGTAAGGGAAACAGAATTACTGAACCTCGATCATTTCCGCATCCGCCTTGCGCACGCTCAGCTCATAGCCGCGCACGGTCAGCTCCATCGGATCGCCCAGCGGCGCAACCTTGCGCACATGGACTTCCGTCCCGCGGGTCAGTCCCATGTCCATGATGCGGCGCTTGACGGCACCTTCACCATGCAGGCGGACAACCACCGCGGTTTCCCCGACCTTGACATCCTTCAGGGTTTTCATGCCTTCTGCCTCCTTTTCCTCAGTTCACCAGCACACGCATAGCCATGGATTGGCTCAACGCAACACGGCTATCCTTGACAGCGCAAATCAGATTGCCGCCCATTTTGCTGACGACCGTCACTCTTTCGCCCATCACGAAGCCCAGCTCCGCCAGATGCTGACGCACCTCATCCTGTCCGGTGATTTTGCCAATCACGCCAGACTCGCCAATTTCCACCATGCCCAACGGCATCATGTTCCATGACCTCCTTGTGTCAGTCCTTTCGCGGATAGTTTATTCCAACTAATCCGGCGATTCGCAAGCGTTAGTTTAGCATAACTAATAGGCTATGTCAAGCGTTTTTCGCGTGTTTTTTTGTTTTTTGTCCACCTTTTTTCTGGTCCTTGCATCGTTTGCCCAATTCGGGGGAATGCTGACCAGCAAAAACAAAGGGCAGCTCTGCTTTGCAGGGAAATCAGATACTTTTCCGAACAAAATCGAACCACCCCCTATCAAAAACTTCTGATTATCACCACTATGGCTTAAAGTGCCGAAGGGAGCACGAAGAAAGCCCCTTTGTCACCTCCGCCGAGGCGAAATCCCCTGCATGATCATGCGATTCTATCAGAAAATGAAAACCGCAAAAAAGAGGTGCGAGAATGAAGGAATGGGCGGTCTGGATGGCGAACAAGATGGAGGAGCAATTGCTGCGGATGGAGCAGCTGCGGCTCAGTGAATTTGTTGCATATGAGAAGAACTGGAAGAAGCGTCTTCTGATGCAGTTTGTAGGCGGAATTGCAAGAGGATTAGGGACAGCGGTTGGGTTTACGCTTCTGGGCGCGCTGGTGGTGTGGCTGCTGCAAGGACTGGTGCAAAGGAATCTGCCGATTATCGGGGATTTCCTGACCCAGCTGCTGAACCTCGTGGAAGGCAAGGGCAGCGGCAGCTAAAGCGTCCCCGCCCGTAACTTCGCGCTTCCGCAGAAGCGCCCCAAGCTGCTCTATCTGCCATTTTCACATTGTCGCGTCAATGGGCGCGACCTGATTCCGCCGCTTCCCAAATCATCATCACCAGAAAGGGCTATCATCACCATGCGCAAACCCGTTTCCCAAAGGCTGCTGCCTCTCCTGCTCATCCTCCTGACCCTCGCGCTTGACCGCTTCACCAAAGCCCTCGCCGTCGCGCTGCCGGATGAGCGCACCCTCATTCCCGGCGTTCTCCGCTGGATTTATGCCGAAAACACCGGCATGGCGTTCAGCCTGTTCAGCGGACAGTCGTGGATGCTGGGCGTGGTGTCCGTCATCGCGGTTATCGCCGGATGGCTCGTCCTCCGCCGCTATCAGCTCAGCGGATGGAGCAGAACCGCGGCGGCGCTGATGATTGGCGGCGCGCTTGGCAACGCCTACGACCGCTTGGCGCTGGGCTATGTCGTCGATATGCTGGATATCACCCTGTTCCCCTTCGCAGTGTTCAATATTGCGGACGCTGCGCTCGTCGTCGGCACAGTGCTGATGGCGTACTGCATCGTATTCCGCACGGAAGATTGGAGGAAAATCAATCATGACGCAAATGATGCCTGACTCACTCGAATCGCGCACTATCTCCATCCCCGGCGACGGCCGTCGGCTGGATGTTGCCCTGTCCGAAGCCGCTGGGCTGACTCGCTCGCGGGTGGCGGCGCTGATGGCGGACGGAAACGTCACGGTGGACGGGAAAGTCGAGACGAAATCCGGCGCAAAGGCGAAACCGGGGCAAACTGTCGTCCTGATGATTCCCGCGCCGAAGCCCGCTGTGCCCGTCGCGCAGGAAATTCCGCTCACAATTCTCTATCAGGATGACGACCTCGCCGTCGTCCTGAAGCCCTGCGGCATGGTCGTTCACCCCGCCGCCGGCAACGAGGACGGCACGCTCGTCAATGCGCTCCTGCACCACCTTGACCACTTGAGCGGCATCGGCGGCGAACTGCGCCCCGGCATCGTTCACCGGCTGGACAAGGACACCAGTGGTCTGCTGCTCGTGGCGAAGAACGACCAGAGCCAACTCGCCCTCAGCCGCCAGTTGCAGGAGCGGCAGATGGAGAAGCACTACCGCGCGCTGGTTGAAGGGAATCTGCGCGAGGACAGCGGGCGCATCGACCAGCCCATCGCGCGGAGCAAGAAAGACCGCAAGAAAATGGCAATTGACCCCGAAGGCCGCCCGTCGATTACGGACTGGACGGTGCTTGCGCGCGGGCGGAACGTGACGCTGCTGGACGTCCACATTCTGACCGGGCGGACGCACCAAATCCGCGTGCACATGAAGTCCATCGGGCATCCGGTCTGCGGCGACCCGATTTACGGGTCAGGAAGAGGCGCGAAAGTCCCCCGCTTGATGCTCCACGCGTACACGCTTTCGTTCACGCACCCACGGACGGGGGAAAGGATGACGTTCACCGCGCCGCTGCCGGAGGAGTTCGTGCAGGGGCTGCGGGGGAACGGGGTGGAATGGGAGAAATAACGTTTCCTCACGGAAAGCCGGGAACGTTACATCGTGCGGTGATACTATTTCCATCATGAGAATGCGCCAGAATGGAAAAGCACGGACAGATGGCACGGATGAATTTAGAAAGAGCACAACTGAATAATTGCATAGAAAAGCGCCCTGCTCCGGAGATGTTCCAGAGCAGGGCGCGGTTTTTTGATTCATCACGAAAATCCGGGGAGCGTAATACTATTTCCAAATAAGAATGCGCCAAGATGTGAAGCGAATTTTTATTCTGGCGAACGGGCGTGAAACGCGGCGCAGCAGTGCTACGCTAAGTAGAACGACCGAAAGTCAGAAGGGAAAAGGCGCAAGCAGCTGGCGCGGGTGCATTTGGAAAGCGTATTATTCCACAACCTTCGCGCCGGCAGCGATCGCGTCTTCCTTGGTTCTGAAGAACTGCCAAGTGCTTTCCACGGTGGGGGTGATTTCCTTCTGGTCGCGGATGTACTGCGCCAGAATGTTACGCACCTGACCGTTATCGTTGCCCAGCGTATCGCCGGTGTACATATCCGTGAGGCTGTAATCCTCAGGAGTCAGACCAGCCGCCTGCATGAAGCCGGCGCCGCCGGTGAAGCGGTAGTTGTTCATCACCACGGAGAACACCTGATCAGGCGCCACGGGCTGACCCTGATACTGCATGTTCTGGATGCGCTTTCCTTCAGGCGCATAGTAGTGGATTTCGTAGTACAAACCGTAGATTTCATCGGTGTAGTAGCCACCGCCAAGGTAATCGGGGTTCGACGCACTGGTGTAGTTGGTGGTAGCATGCTCCAGCCACAGCCGCAGCTGTTCGCCGGTCATGTTCACGCGGTAGAGCCAGTTTTCAAACACGTACAGCTGATACAGCAAACGCATCGGAACGTCGCCCGCAGGAATCAGGTCGCGAACCTCGGCGCCGCTGGTCAGAGGCGCGCAGATGGACAGCTGCGCAGGAACCGCAGACAGCTGCGCCTTGTTCAGCAGATCCATCAGCGCGGTGGGCTGCAGGGAGATGTTCTCATTAGAGAAAGCGCCGGTAGCAGTGCCCAGAGGCTGATCCAGATAAGCCTGCAGCTCCTCGTTGTAGGGAGCCAGCGCCGTGGCAACCTTCTGATTTTCCACCAGGCCTTCCTGATCCGCCAGGAAGCGGTAGCCGTTCTCAGCCGTCACAGGGGTCACGGTCTTGGTCGCCGGGTCGTAGGCGAGCTTCATGAAGCCCAGGCCTTCACCGGCGCCACCTGCCAGCACGGGCACAACCTTGCCCTCGGCATTGAGGATGTCCTCACGGTAGTCGGTCTTATGGAAGTGACCATACACAACCGCGTCAATCCCGGTAGTCAGGTTAATCATTGCGCGAACCTGGTTTTCGTAGTCCGCGGGGTTGTTGCCATCGGTAGAGACAGCGTCTTCCACGCCGGAGTGCGCCACGACAACCACCACGTCGCAACCCTCCTGCTCGCGCAGGATCGGCACGAAGTGCTCAACCGTGGGGACCAGATTGCGGAAGTCGATGCCCTCGTAGTGGGACTCAACCTCCCAAGCGGGGATGTTGGGCGTATCCATGCCGATGACGCCAACCTTCACGCCCTCAAATTCCTTGACGATGTAAGGGACGCCCATCCAGGAATCCCACTCGGTGCCCTTCGCCACAAAGTTGGCGGCGGACATGGGCACGGAATGCTCCTCGCCGTTGTCGGGGCTCATCACATACTCAATCTGACGCTTGAGAATCGGCAGATCGTTGTTGAACTCGTGATTGCCCAAGCACCACATGTCGTAGTCCATCAGGCGCAGCGCCTTCATCATGGGATCGTCCTTTTCAGGAGCGAAGTAGGAGTAGTAATAGGTCATGGCAGAGCCCTGCACGGTATCGCCGCCATCCACCAGAATGACGTTCTTTTCCGTAGCACGAACCTGCTCGATCATGGAAGCGATCATGGACAGACCCACGTTCGGAGAAGGTTCGCCAGTGGCGTAGTTGATGGGCAGCACTTTGCCGTGCACGTCGCTGGTCGCGATGACGGTAATCATGATGGGATCCGCATTCTCTGCGAACGCCGCGCAGCCCACCAGGGGGAGAATCATGGTCAGCGCCAACAGAAGGGATAGGAGCTTCTTCATGATGGGCACCTCTTTTCCTTATTTCCCGCTCGAAGCAGGATTAAAATAATTATATTCCATATTCTTTCGTTTGTAAACAGTGCCGCCAGATGCAGACTTCGCCGCGCCAAGGGGTTGGTTTGTCGGAAAATGAATTTTGCGTCGAATTCAGTTGCAAATACGGCAGATGAGTCAATTAAAAGTCAAGTTTTTTGCAAGCCGCAGACAGTGCGAACGCCATTGCCGACAGCGAGATAAATTGCGCCGGTGTGGTGACAATAATATATTTTGTATTCTGTAATTTATAGGTGGCAGGCAGAAATCAAGGGTTGTCTCGGAATTTCCTTCTGGGAAATAGGGGGCGGCGGGGGAACGCGATGGAAGCATCATTCACATATAAAAAACACCGTTGCATTTGACTTTGTTACGCCGTTGTTTTCTGTTTTTACAGGAATCAATAAGCAAAAACGCCCATCCAAAACAAAAAACCAATAATCAATGAAATAACCGTCAGTGTGGTGAAAAACACACAACATTTCTTTATCGCTCGCAACTGTTGCAGCATACCATAGAAAGTATACTCCAGCCTCTCGTTTTCGGTAAGTCCGGCATCATAAATTCTGAAAAATTCGCCCGTTACAACTCCGTTCACATCTTGATATTCTCGAATGCCGTCGGGAAGCGCTTCACCATTTTTCTTCAATTGCCGAAACTGTTTGTTTTCTTCTTTTGAGCAAGCAATATCCTGCAGGAAGTGCATGTCGAGCCAAATATTTTGCAAGTTTTTCTTCATATCTATTGGTTCTTTTGCCATAATCCTTTTTCCGCCTTTCGATTGTTATAAAAAACAGTCCTGCCCTTCTTAAACCAGAAAGGCAGGACTGCGGGATTTGAATTACTTCAGTTCCGCGAAGTACTTGATGGTGCGAACCATCTGAGAGGTGTAGGAGTTCTCGTTGTCGTACCAAGACACGACCTGCACCTGATAGGTGTCGTCGTCGATCTTCGCGACCATGGTCTGGGTAGCGTCGAACAGGGAGCCATAGCGCATGCCGATGACGTCGGAAGACACGATCGGCTCGGTGTTGTAGCCGAAGGACTCGGAGGACTGCGCCTTCATGGCGGCGTTCACGGAGTCAACGGTCACGTCGCTGCCCTTGACGACAGCAACCAGAATGGTGGTGGAGCCGGTGCAGACCGGGACGCGCTGCGCGGAGCCGATCAGCTTCTTGTTCAGTTCCGGGATAACCAGGCCGATCGCCTTCGCAGCGCCGGTGGAGTTCGGAACGATGTTCTGCGCGCCAGCGCGGGCACGACGCAGGTCGCCCTTGCGATGCGGGCCGTCCAGAATCATCTGGTCGCCGGTGTACGCATGAACGGTGGTCATGATGCCGGACACGATCGGATACT
>ERZ791829.1016-NODE-1016-length-18775-cov-63.443269_pt1 | contig 18775 bp, 14 predicted proteins | sample MGYA00510296_ERZ791829 | MGnify/ENA primary metagenome ERZ791829 (study PRJEB30046, sample SAMN00791973) | human gut metagenome | study: EMG produced TPA metagenomics assembly of the A metagenome-wide association study of gut microbiota in type 2...
AACCAACTTTACAATTAAGACTGAAAGTAGTCAACTAAAAACGTTAAACTACAGTGAAAAGAAAAAGTTTCTTCAGTCCCAAACACATTACCGCAGCGTGGTACTTCTGTTTCCGCAATGCGGTAATGATATTTTCGCTGCGCGGTAATCGTGTTTTCAGTCTGCGTTAATCGCATTGACAGGGATAGGGATAGCTTGTTGAGGCTGGCAGATAGGCTGGTAGATAACGAGTTATGCAGACGCTGGGAGATATGACAGCTTTTTTCACGTACTGTGTTATTATATGAGACGATGAGCATTGGCGGCTGAGGTGCATTGCTGTGTCGGCTGCGATGATGCGACCAGCGAAGTATCGGCTGCGACGTGGCAGATGATATAAACAAGTGACTCTTCAGATAAAATGTCATTACAATTTTATCTGAAGAGTCACTTGTAAAGAACGACCGAAAATAGCCGAGAACGACCGCAAAAATGACCGCAATGACCGCAAAAACGACCGCAACGACTGCAAAAACGACCGCAACGACCGCAAGAACGACCGCAAGAACGACCGCAACGACCGCAAGACTTATATTATGAGTAAAGTTCTTTTTCGCCTATCTCTGTTATCAGCCATTTTTTGCCATTCGAAGATTTTACTATAAGTTTATCCTTTGCCATATTAACAAGGAGACGACCTATTTTTCGTAGCTTTTCGTCACGAGTGTTGTTTGCAGGAAAAACATGTTGAAGGGTTTCAAATGCATCTTTACGCTGGAAACCTAATTCTCCAGCATTATGCGCTAATTGAAGCAGCAGCTTTTGAATGCTGTTTTCAGCAAGTCCTTTCTCCTTGGTATAATGACCTATTTGGTTTGTCAACTTGGCAACTTTTAGAGATATGGTGTAATGTGGCGCACGGCCTTCTATCAATCCTTTTTCATAAAGATGCTTTGCAGCTTCCTTGGTAATGGGGTGGTGTTTCTGTACCGCATCTAACCAAAGGCACTCTTTCAGAGACAAAGAGCTATTTGTTTTCAAAAGATTGGTATATTTCTCGTCAATCATCTTGCCATAGATAGTGACTCCTACAGTAAGATGCTCATTGTCAATATCGTAATCAGGCATGGGGAAGAAACGATTGCGTTGTTCAGTGTAAATCTTCTTGATGCCACGTCCTACGGTATCAATCATGTTGAAGTTGACCATGCCTCGGCATAAGCATTCGTTGCGATAGTGAAACTGAGGACCTTTATGCTCCAAAGCATTCTCTATGGTGCCGGGAATAAAGCTACCGCCATTGCCATAGTATAAGGTGCTTGGACCTTCTACGAAAACTATGCGCTGTTGCAAGGTGTAATCTTGATGGGCGATGGCATTATGTAGAGCCTCACGTATGGTATATTCATCATACTGCTTCATCGTATCAGGAAAGAGGGTTCCGCCTGGCAGTTCACGCATGGTTTTGTTGCGTATCTTGCCCAACACCTTATCTACAGTCAAGATGAAAGGAATGGAGAAGTGTTCATAATCTTGCACAATACCTTCTTCATCTTCCCAAGTCCAAGTGATTTGTGCAACGGCAGGATGAATCTTTTGGATAGAAAGCGGCTTGCCTAATAACAGTATTGCAGCACGAGTGATTTGGCCGTCTCGCATCATCATGCTATTAGCTAAGAACTCTTCTGTTGTCCACGCATCTATTTCTTCGGCAGGAATACTTGAAGAGTGTACTTTCTTGAACATGACTTTAGCTGTAGCCACAGCCAACTCATCCAAATCATTTATGGTCGCATTGGGTACGAGTTGGGCTGTCCAATCTGGTATTGGTGGTTGTTGGCGGATGGCATCTTGTTTGGCTTGGTTCAATGGTTTTAGACTTTCACCATCACGACCATAAGCCACACCTTTCCAGTGCATCACGATATTGCGTGGCGATGCAGGAACTTGGAACAACAAAACACGTTTGCCTTCAACCTCAATAGGTACAATATCCCTAAAAATAAGGTTGTCTGTAGTGTGTTGAGACATGTCTTGCTTTAGGCGGTTCAAGGCTACTTCACCATCTTTGAAACTGGTGCCAATGATTTGGTGTTTCTTGTCCCAAACACCGAAGACTATCCAAGCGAACTCATGTTCTCGTAAGTTTGCTTCATTGCTGAGGGCGGAGAAGTACTTTCCCAACTCGTCAATATCAAAGTTGGTCTCTGCTTTCTTAAACTCTACGACCTCATTTTCAGAGTGTTCCCAAAGTTTGTTGAATATGTCTATATATTTTTCCATGAATACTGTTATTTAGTTATTTGTCCTTATATAATTCTTTAATCATCATTTGAAACTCATATGATGTTATACCTCTTTCTGTATAAATAGTATTTATGTTTACTTTAGACTTCTTTAAGTCATCGAAGTTTACACCATATTCAGACATGTTGCTTATTATACCTTTTAAACTACTAATGTTGTAGGTAACGATAAAAATATTTTTGTTGTTTGTTTCACCATTGATGACAGAAATCAAATATGGCTTAAAATAATCAGAATCTGTAATACCAAAAGATTGACCAAAGAAAACAACATTTTGTGCTGCCTTTAAATCTTTCTGCAAATTTTCTTTATTCTTTGTGTTGAAATAAGGATTATTTACTTTTATTATATGTGAAAGATGTTCGCTTTGGGCAATACAGGAAGGTATCATTGAGTCAACTCCAAAAATTAAGTTCATAGGGATAATATGACATAGTCTATGATGTTTTCCCCAATCCAGTGGTACTGTTTCATTATGAATAAAGACAGGTTTTGTCTCTTTTGATAACTGGCAAAGATACCATGGATTAGTATAATTAAAAGTATACCAAATTGATTCATGTCCTTGGTCTGCTATTAGCAGGTTGTAAGCACATGAATTCTTGGTTATTTCAATTTTATCCAAATCGGTCAATTCTGGTAGATAGATTCCCCAATGTCTTGTAATCATAAGCCAAGCATCGTTGATTGATTGGGCAAATTTTTCACTTGGATTTTTTGAATACTCAATTAGTTCTTCACGTAGTTTACCCTCTATATCATTCCATTGATTATCTCTTATCTTTTTTATTAGTGGGATATCTGCAATAGAACGAAATTCAAATGATTCTCTGAAGGCTTTAAATGTGGTTTTTAAGCCTAAATCAATATCAAATCCATTACCTAAAACTATCATGTTGTCCATAAGATTTCTATTTTAATTGTCAAATCCAAATTTGTTCCAAGCATCGAGGACGAGGCACTTGGTGCGGTATTCTCCGTACTGGCGTATCTCGTTGTCTTTCAACATGACCAACTTGTTGTTATGCTTGACTCAATATAGTATATATTCTATTTTGTTCTTCTGACAAAATTTTTTGAATACATTTTTTCAAATTCTCCTTTAAAGAAGAATCCTCAATAGTTTCAAGCAATCTTTCTTTAACAATATTGGATGCTTCTTTTTCAATGTTCTCATAGTTGCCACGAGATTTAATTATCTCACTTATTGATTTTGGAGGCGTAAATCCAGAAATTTTATTGACAACTTTTTCTTTTTGCTGCTTATCATAATTTTCCCAGACATTTAGTTGCTTTTCAATATAAGCTCTTTTTTCTGTTTTAGATTGGGGCAAATCTTGCATTAGATCCAAAAAAGAAGAAAAATCTTCAAGAATAAGACCATATCTATTATATATTTTATTGTAAACTAAATTGAATTCATTTACAGAATTAGAGCTTGACATTAAATCAAGTAAAAGGGTTGCTTTGAATCCTTTTTCATCTATGTCACGAACTAAATATTTTAATCTTGCTCGCTCTTCTTCACTAAAATGCCCGTCAATGAATTTGGATGCAATATTGGTAATTTCCATATAGTCGAATGATGCCTGAAAATCAACTAAAGCAGTGCGCAAGTCTCGGAGTTTATCTAATTCTTGATTGTATTTTATTACTGAAAGTTGAAGATTTCGGTTTGCAATGTTTTCAGTATGGTTTTGCTGATTTTGTTTGTATAGTATGTATAACGCAATTGCAGAAGACAAAACAGCCCCGATATAACTACCCCAAAAGCTAAGCCATGATGAACTGTCTCCTGTAATCGGGAACAGAATTGGTTGTACCATTAGAGTATTGATAATCAAAGGTGTGACTATGATTAACAATAATTGAATAAAGTATTCTTTTATGTATCTCAAACAACTCTTCATTTAAACGTATATAATATTGATTTTATTGAACATCTTAACTTTTGCAATAGTCTTTAAACTCCTTCCTTGTCATAGCAATACCCTTGGATGCGTTGCTGTCAAGTCCATAGACAAAAGGAGAGGATAGCAGAGTATATTTGCCTAACTTCATACAAATGCGGATAGGTTTGTCATAACCTTTATAGTTTTTAGATTGTCTTTTAGCTTCCGCTTTCTCTTTCGCCAGCACTTCACTCATATCCATTGCTTCCACCGAGAGCACATGATAATATCCTTTCACCAAGTGGTTGTCTACTGGAGCAAAGTATTTTATTTTTTGGAAATCAACACCCGAAAGAATGGATTTATAACCAGAGAAGAATATTTCGCCTTGACCATTCAAAACCAATTCTTTGTTGATATTCACATGGCCATCTACTGATGCGATGTAGAATGTACCTTTATTAACTGGCTCGTCCGAGTATTCCAATCCTTTTTGAGGTTTGCTTTCTTCGAGTAATTGCTCTCGTCCGTTGTCATCTTCAAGCCAGTGGCGTATCTGTCTGTGCAATGCTTGCTCAGAACTGTTGGCATCAATGATAATACTTCCGTCATTGGCATGTTGCTCTTGGTCGGGACGCAAAGGAAAAGCACCTATACCAATCAAGCGGTTCGACTGCTGATAGTAATAGTCACCATTTTCTGCGTCAAGTGCCTCCAACGGTATGCGACCAGGAAAAAGCACATAACCTGCTATGATTTCTTTCTTTAAGTGTTCGTGGTCACGTCCTTCTTCCGTGTAGTATATGGCATCACGGTAACGATGCATCTGGTCAATGGCATCAGCTGGCGGTACATCATAACGGCTGTCATATCTGCTGCCATTTTCATTAGTATCGGCTATGCGGTATTTTGCATCAAACAGATATGTAAACTTCATGTTGTCTTCTGTCTGCTTGCTTAATCTCAGCACAATGTCAGGACGCTGCACCGTTGTCATGGTGTTGGTACCTCTAATGGCTGAAAGGGATTTGCCTTTATGTACTTCGGCATTGTAGCACACGCTTGCCAACTCAATGCCTGCTTGGTTGATGAAACTTACAGAACCACCATACACAAGTTGTGGAATGAAGTCGTTTGTAATGTCTCTGCCGTTCACCTTTGGATTAGCATTCTTGCCCAATTCGTTCATCACGTCCTGCACGATATTCTTCACCTTTATGAAGCACCAGATTTCATAAAGGTCGCAAACGTCCTTCACTTCCAGTTTCCGCAAGCCATCCTCCAGTTCATACCCCTGTTGCAGTTCCACCCATTTCTCCATGATGGTCTTGTAGCCTTGGGCTTGTTTCATTACGAGGTTGTCTTGCGTGAACCCTTTGAACTGTCCTACGCCACGGAAAAAAGCATTGTTCGAGAGCTGCATCAGCTCGTTCTCCATGTCAATAAGCGAAGTGTCTATGCGCTTGGGGTCATCAAGATGCAAGGCTGTCATTATGTGTTCCTTCACTACGACAAAGCGGCGTGTCATTTCTCGAATGGCGTATTTCAAGAAACGGTTCTCTATGGTGTCATGGCTCAACGTCAGTTCCTCTGTGCGGTATAGATGGGCAGGATTGTCTTTGTGCATCTGGTATTCGTTTTCCAGTTCTCTGGGAATGTATGCCATGCGTTCCGCTCTCTCATACTTTGCTACGGAGCGCAAACGCCGTTTGGGGCGATCAATGATTTGGCGTGCTGCCGTCATGATGTCGGCATAGCACGACTTGAATATCTGCCACCATATCAACGAATTGTTCTCGCCTGCGCCTTGACGCATACTGAGATAGGTGTCCTTCAGAAACGATGTGCTCAGCATGGCATACTCATGCTCTATGTCAGAGATGATTGTCTTCAAGTCTGAGCGATAGTCCAACTTGTAGCTCAACACTTCGGTTATGAACTTCAATTCCTTGGATTGTTCTTCCCCTTTTACTTTGTAGGTGAAGCAGAAGTCGGTCATACCCACTTGATTGTGAAAGTTCAGTGAGCCGTATAACTCATCGCCTGTGCTGATAATGGTACTTTTGTCCTTGCCGTCTGTGCGCAAGTGGTCATTGATGGCAAGTGACAATTCTTCCAAATCCTTTCCCTTGCCACGTACAATAAGTGGATATTCTGTATTCTCGAAGAATACGGCTTCATGGCGGATGTCATTTCCTTCCTGTACGTTTCCGTCGAAGGAAAACTTGACATGCTGTATTTCCGACGTGTAGCGGCACAATAACTTTTCGGCACTGTTTTGTTCGTCAGTGTCGATACAAAGATTACGGACGGTCTCGGCTATTCTCCGCTCATGGTTAGGACATGAAAACCTTATCAACAAGTCCTCGTTTGTCACTTCAAAGTTGAATACACTTGCCATACTTTTGTGGGCATGAATATTTAGTTCCAGAAAGAAACAAAATGGTCACGTTTCAGTTGACTGAGCATACTGTCAATCTTTTTGACAGACAGTAAATCCTTTTTATTCTGTTCTGTGGAAACAATTTCATCGTCATTTTCTGTTGCGGTTTCTTCGGTAGCATCACTATCAACATCGGTATTAATGGTCTCACCTAATTGTTCTGTGATGATATTTCTCAATGCCGTAAGTATGTTCAGATCACCATATCGCTTGGCGGTATCAACATTTACCCCAGCATTTGCTATGCGTTCTTTGTCTGCTTCCGAATCTGTAATTTTCAGTTTCGTTTCATCGCCCTCTATACGTGATAGAATTTTCATCAGTGTAAAGTTGTCAAGCGCAGCTGTGCGGTCGGTTTGGCTAAACTCTTTTGATGCTTGCAGATAAATCAAAGCTTCGTTGGCAGCACGATATCCAAGTTTGAATGGAGTGCCTTCAAGCAGAGCATTGATACGCTTCAGATAGTCTATCGTGAACTTTGCATCCTCACCAAGCTCATCGATGATTTCCCTTGCCTCGATGTGACGATCAACAAGCAGTTCATTCAAATCGGCATCATCATTTTCCTCTAATGCCTTAACAATGGCTTTAAGGTCATCGTCTGTTGTGTCGGTAAGGAAACTGTCGTAGTTCACCTCGTTCATCTCTACCGACATTGCTCTGTCGAGCACCTTGCGCGAGAAAGAGAATGTTGTTTCGTCCATGTTCACAGTACCTATTACAATAAGATTCTTGGGCAAGGTCAATCCTTTCGTTTGGAAATGTTCTTTGATTTTTAATAATTCAGAATTCGTATTGCTAGCTTTGACTTTGGGGAATAAAGTATCTATCATCATGTCACCAATGCTTATGTCTACACCATTCTCATCTTTGGTAGTACCAAACGAATTAAATGGCTTAATGATTGGGTCAGTCAAGTACTCTTCACCCTCAAAACTACGACTCTCAATGGCACTCAGAAACTCTGCGAAATATTCCTCTACAGGAGCAAGATTCATTTCATCAAGACACAAAAAGAACGGCACTTTTGGATGTTGCCATGCCTTAACGATAAACTCAATGAAAGGAGTGAACACATAATGCGGACTCGGAATGTTCGACAGATAACCGATCACGTCCATTGAGTTGTGCCAGTTGGGCTTCACTTGTATCAACTCAAAGTTGGCTGGCGAATGCAGTGTCCAACGGTCATTGGCAAAATCCGTTCCCTTATATCCTTCAGCTTTCTGCAATTCTTCTGTCACTGTTGCTTGTGCCAACTTACGCACGATACGACTCTTGCCGGTACCACTGATGCCGGCAAGAAGCATGAAGGATTTGGTGCGGATGGCGGTGAGATATTGTAAATAATAGCCTTGAGCAGAATTTATAATTAAGTTCGAGAATTCTGATTTCTTCTTAACCTTTGTCTCTCCATTCCAAAATGCCATTCCAAAAGAATTTTGCGAAATAAGCTCCGACAACTTAACTCCCTTATTTATTTCAACTATATAATTATCAGAGAGTCCTGCTCTACTAACAATATTTTTTACAGACAGCTTATTGGCACGAATATTTTGACCATATTTAAGTCCGAATAAATGGATACCGGCAACTTGGGAATGATTGTTATTACCAGCTTTATACATGCTTTTAAGGATATCACCTAATTCTTGTTCAGAAAATAAATGACTTGATAAATCGTTTACTATAAGCTCATCAATAGTTTTAACAATAGGCTTTATAGACGTGGTTTGGATGATACTGCTGTCAGTCCATTCTTTTAATTCCCCGGGTATGTGCGGTTTTGTTGGAATCCACACTACATATTTTGCCCGTCCATTTTGATACCAATAGAATTCCTTTGTATGGGCAATAATCGTTTCAATAATAGGTCGGTTAGACCCACTATTATTCATGAGTTGGCTAATGTTGAAAGGAACATTTTCCTCGATTCTTTCTGCTAAAACTTGAAGATATGTATCTGCGATACTATGATCTTTCCCATCAGGTGTTTGGGAATAGACCCTCGGCTCAGACATATCTATTTTTATATATTCACACTGTTCATCACTGCGAATATACTTAAAATATGTATTTGGACTTAACTCATTTATGAGCTCCAATAGATGTTGTAACTTCATTTTCTAATATTGTGATTTATATAATCAAATATTTCATTGGCAATACCTTTTGCTAGAACAAAAGGAACGCCATTACCAACGGTCTTGAAAGCATCGGTCAATGTCACATCATGAGGAAGGACAAAGTTTGCCGGTAATGATTGTATGGCCAGTGCTTCTGCGACAGATATGCGACGAGGAAGATATGGATGTATGTGTACCTCATTGTTGCCATAAGCTGCTGTTGGAGAATAACGCCAACGGTGTAGACGCTTGTAACACTTTTTCTCAACATCCCCCTCATCTTTAGTTTTGAATCGGACTATCCCAGCACGAGGTTTAAAGAACATATCCTCATTAGGGTGATGCATTACATCGTTTTTCTTCCACCAATGTTCGACTGTTAATTCTTCAATGATTTCTTTAGGCATTTCTGTTTCTACACCTTCATTGTATGGAGTCTTGTCAGGCCACTGGATGTTTTGTATTTCTTCAAGTTTATATTTTTTATGTACTTCCCAAGGAAAGTCTGCAAGACATCCATTATCTGTTTTAAGGTTTAACCGATCGGCTATATTTTGCCGGACTCCTATCAATATAATCCTATCTCTGTCTTGTGGAGCACCAAATTCCAAAGAATTAACTAATTGCTCAGTTAAACAATATCTATTATCTCGGAATTGTTGCTTTAGTTCTTCGAAAAAAGCTCGGTGTCTTGCCGTTCTGTATAATCCTTTTACGTTTTCAAATAGAAAGAAGTCTGGCAAAGCCGTACATATCAATCTTGCGTATGTTTCAGACAATTTGCCATTTTCACCGTCACGTCCTCTATTTTTACCGGCAACTGAAAAATCAGGACATGGAGGACCACCGATAAACCCAGTGAGTTCTTCTTCCTTTGATTCTTCAACCCAGCCTAAAAGTCTTTGCATCTTATCCTCATGTGTTCCATCGACATACTCTGTTATATCTTCAACATGATGACCATACCGAGGTTCTGCTATGCCTATGTTTTGGCGTGCGTATCTATAAATACGGTTAAATGCCTCATGAAATTCATTCACGAAAACAATGTTATAATGTCCTTGTAGCTCAAAACCTAAATCAAGGAATCCTGCACCAGAAAAGAACGAAAATATATTCATTATGACTATTTGTTTTTATTTCTTTCTCCTCACTAAACGTCTTTATCTCGTCAGCAAGTATTCTATATTATTCAACCTTCTTTGGCAATTTATTTGAAGTCTTTTCTATTTTCTTCTCGTTGCTTGCCACTCTGCGTTCCACTTTCTTGATGTCCTCAGCAGGAGGAAGGTTTTCGGGTTTTATACCTCGTTGCCCCAGCATCTGCCTTACACTGACATTGTTCTGAACGTGTTCGGCTGTTATGCTTGGTTCACCATAAAGGTCTTTCTGCTCCACATTGTAGTTTGTCATTTCGGTTGCGAGATTCTTGGCTGCAATAGTCAGAGTAGGAAGAAAATCTGCCAACGGGCGTGTTGACTTGATACCGAGGCGATGTTTCATGTCTTCGGTAGTATGTCCGCCAAACAAAGCAGTGTCGCCTTTTGAACGTATACGACCAAATCCACGGTCATCAACACCTCGCTCATAAATATTGCGAGACAATAGTTTTTCTGAAGCACGCAGTCGATCGCGTGTTTCCAGACGTGACACCTGCTGCAAATGCTCGGCTATAAGTTCTGCCCGCCTTGTCTGCAATGCAAAATAACCTTGTGCAAATGCTATTTCTTCTTTCTTTGGATCACCATTCTGAGCTATAAGATAACAGGCAAAACGAGTAAGCATATAGTCCTTGACTTCACGCTTTGAGCCACTACCCAATGCAACCATTTTCGTGACCTCACGAAAATGGTCATCCACGTTGATATTCTGTGACTTACAAGACTCTACTGCTCTGCCTATAGCTATAGTGAAATTCTCCCAACGTGAATAGCCAAGAACCGACTGAAGCTCGCGTGCAAACCATACTTCAACCTTTTCTTTGCCATTATCGCTCTCAATGTAGTGCGTTATATCGTTGAAAGCCGATGTATGCTGATTTATTCTTTGAATGTCCATAATACAAAGATAAATATAATACATAACAATCTCGCAAGAATACAGTAGAATTTATGTTTATTTATTAACTTGGTGAAGTTCTCTCACCGTAAATCAAAACAGATATAACCCACAAAAATCGTGTGAAAGAATGTGATAAAAGTTAGGCTTTTGGTGACCTCTACAAATTAGCGACGAATTATGTTGGCAAAAACTCGGCAATTTCATAAAAGCAAAAATCCTAACTGCTCAATATTCAAGCAGTTAGGATTCTGTATGGTGCGCCTGAAAGGACTCGAACCTTCACGTCCTAAAACACCAGATCCTAAGTCTGGCGCGTCTACCAATTCCGCCACAAGCGCATTAGCGGATGCAAAGTTAGTGAAAAATGGTGAGACTGGCAAAATATTATGTGACTTTTATGATCCGCACCGACCGGTGCGGATGCTCGTAACGACCGATGCGGATGCTCGTAACGACCGATGCGGATGGCAGAACTCTACTTCTTCAGTTCTTCGATGAATCGCTTCATCTCTGCCTCGTGTGCCTTTGCTTTGAGGAAGAGATGCCACTGGTTGCGGGCGCGTGTGAGGTTATGCTCGGCATACTGGCACTTCCAGTAGTGGTCGCCCGAGAGGTAGTCCCAAAGGAAGCGCACGCACTGCATGTAGGGGAAGAGCTCGGCGGCGTAGGGGAGGAGCGACACTTCGAGTGGGGTGAGGAAGCGTTGTGCCGACTCTAAGTAGCCGCGTGTGAATGCCTCGAAGATGTCCATGCGGAAATCGATCTTCTCGTACTCGGGCGAGTCTTCAGCAATGGTGTTGGCAGCGGTGCGCAGGAAGTCGCCGTAGTCGCTGACGAAGAGCGACGGCATCACGGTGTCGAGGTCTATCACGCAGAGCACCTTGCCCTGTTTGTCGAACATCATGTTGTTCACCTTCGTGTCGCAGTGGCACACGCGCTTCTGCAGTTTGCCCTCGGCGAGGAGTCGTTCGCCCAGGCACATCTCGTCCATGTACGCCTCAATCTCTTCTACGAACTGCTTCACGCTCTCGGCGCGTCCAACGGGGTCTTCGGCGTACACTTTGCGCAGCTGGTCGCGGCGTAGGCACATGTTGTGGAAGTTGGGGATTGTCTCGCTCAACTGGTCGGCTATGTCAGCCAGCCGCGCCTCGAAGTCGCCGAACGCCTTGCCTGCGTCGTAGGACGAGTCGGGTGTCACGGTTTCCATCGTCACGGCATCGCCGATGAATACCGACACGCGCCAGTAGCTCTCACCGTCGAAGAAGTAGGTCTTGCCCTCGGTGGTGGGTACGAAGCGCAGCACACGACGGTCGAGGTCGTCGACACCTTCCGCCTTCAGTTGCTCGCGGATGTGGTTGGTCACGGTCTCCACGTTGTGCTGCAGCAGGTCGACGTCGGTGAAGATGTGGTGGTTGATGCGTTGCAGAACGTAGTCGGGGCGGTCTGTTTCTGCGGTCTGTATGCGGTATGTGTCGTTGATGAGTCCGTTGCCGAGTGGCTTGATGTCGCTCACGGTGCCCTCGATGAGGAACTTGCTGGTTATGTTGTTTAGATTGTTCATAGTTTTTATTATTTGATTTTTGCAAATTTACTGCTTTTTATTATAATAGATGATGTTATGGCGGCTTATTTCGCTTTTTTGCAGTAACTTTGTGGTGATAGACAAATAAAAAAACTAATCATAATGCAATCAAAACAACAACTCCTTGCGCTTCTTGCGCTTTGTGCCTTGGGGTCTGCCAACGCTTTCGCCGAGCGGAACACCCCTTTGAAATATTGGTTCGACCGTCCGACGACGATGCGCGGACAGGCAGTGTGGCTCGCTTCGAGTCCCGACCGTATGCCTACCGAGCGCCAGCTGGTGCGTGCCGGCGACTTGGTGAACAACCCCGACCCCGAATGGGAGTCGCAGTCGCTGCCCATCGGCAACGGCAATATCGGCGGTAATGTGCTCGGCTCGGTTGAGGCTGAGCGCATCACGTTCAACGAGAAGACGCTCTGGCGTGGCGGTCCGAACACCTCGCGTGGCGCTGCTTACTACTGGAACGTGAACAAGCAGTCGGCTCATGTGGTGGGCGAGATACGCGAGGCGTTCACCAAAGGCGACTGGCAGAAGGCGGAGCTGCTCACACACAAGAACTTCAACAGCGTAGTGCCCTACGAGGCTGATGCCGAGGAGCCGTTCCGCTTCGGCAGTTTCACCACAGCAGGCGAGTTCTACATCGAGACCGGACTCAGCTCGGTGGGAATGACCGACTATCGCCGTGAGCTGTCGCTCGACTCTGCTCTTGCGAAGGTGAGCTTCTGCAAGGACGGCGTGCAGTACGAGCGCGAGTATTTCGTGTCGCATCCTGCCAACGTGATGGCTGTGCGCTTCGCTGCCTCGCAGCGTGGCAAGCAGAACCTCGTGTTCTCTTACGCTCCCAACCCCGTGTCGACGGGCGAGATGAAGGCGGACGGCGCCGATGCGCTCTGCTGGCTGGCGCGTCTCGACAACAACAGTATGGAGTACGCCGTGCGCATAAAGGCTGTGGCTAAGGGCGGTGCGGTGAGCAACGAGGGCGGCAAGCTCACGGTGAAGGATGCCGACGAGGTTGTGTTCCTCATCACTGCCGACACCGACTACAAGCCCAACTACGACCCTGATTTCAACGACCCGAAGGCTTACGTAGGTGTAGACCCTAAACAGACTACTGCCGACTGGCTCGCCAAGGCTGCCACAAAGGGCTACGCCTCGCTGCTCAACGAGCACTATGCCGACTATTCGGAGCTTTTCAACCGCGTGCGTCTGAACATCAACAACGCTACGGTTGATGCCGACGACCTGCCCGTGAACCGACGCCTTGAGGCTTACCGCCAGGGCAAGCCCGACTACTACTTGGAGCAGCTCTACTATCAGTTCGGTCGCTACCTGCTAATCTCGTCGTCGCGTGCCGACAATCTGCCGGCTAACCTGCAGGGCTTGTGGCACAACAACGTCGACGGACCGTGGCGCATCGACTACCATAACAACATCAATCTGCAGATGAACTACTGGCTGGCTTGCCCGACGGGACTCTCGGAGTGCGAGTTGCCGCTCTTCAACTTCATCCGCACGCTCGTGAAGCCGGGCCGTGTAACGGCGAAGTCGTACTTCGGCACACGTGGCTGGACAACGTCCGTATCTGGTAATATCTTCGGCTTCACATCGCCGCTCTCGAGCGAGGATATGTCGTGGAACTTCTCGCCGTTCGCCGGTCCGTGGCTCGCCACACACCTCTGGAACTACTACGATTTTACGCGCGATCGCCATTTCCTTGCTGACAACTACGAAATACTGAAGGAGTCTGCCGACTTCGCGTCCGACTATCTCTGGCATCGCGCCGACGGCGTGTACACCGCCGCTCCGTCCACATCGCCCGAGCACGGACCTGTTGACGAGGGCGCTACGTTCGCCCACGCCGTGATACGCGAAGTGCTCCTGGATGCTGTGGAGGCTAACCGCGTGTTAGGCAAGAGTGCCAAGGAGCGCCGCCAGTGGGAGGACGCGCTGAAGCATCTCGCGCCGTATAAGATAGGTCGCTACGGACAGCTCATGGAGTGGTCGACGGACATCGACGACCCGAAGGACGAGCATCGCCATGTGAACCACCTCTTCGGTCTGCACCCGGGTCGCACCGTGTCGCCCGTCACAACGCCCGAACTGGCTAAGGCATCGCGCGTGGTGCTCGAGCATCGTGGCGACGGCGCAACGGGATGGTCGATGGGCTGGAAGCTCAACCAGTGGGCACGCCTGCACGACGGCAATCATGCCTACACGCTCTACGGCAATCTGCTGAAGAACGGCACGCTCGACAACCTCTGGGACACACACGCTCCGTTCCAGATCGATGGTAACTTCGGCGGAACAGCCGGCGTAACCGAGATGCTTATGCAGAGCCACATGGGATTCGTCCACCTGCTGCCTGCACTGCCCGATGCTTGGGCAGAGGGCGCAGTGAGCGGACTGCGTGCTAAGGGCAACTTCACCGTGTCTATCAGCTGGAAGAACGGCAAGCTCGCTGAGGCGACAATACTCTCCGGCTCGGGCGAACCGTGCGAGGTACGCTACGGCAAGTCGGTGCTGAAGTTCAAGACAAAGCGAGGCGCAAGCTATAAGGTCGTGTTCTGCGAGAACAAACTTATAGGGGGTGCACTTGTCTCAAGTGCACCAACCAAGTAAAATACCAATTAGTTGGTGCACATTCTGTTCGGTTGGTGCACTTGAGACAAGTGCACCCCCTTAAGACAACAAAGGTCGAGCGATTTCGCTCGACCTTTGTTGTCTTTGTATTATTAATAGTCATACTCTTTGTTGCAGTGTATTGTTAATACTCATCCTCTTCGTTGCAGTCATCATACTCCCACGAGTCGAAGTAGATGCGCGACGACACATGTTTTGATGTGCTGCCATCGCCAAGCTTTGGGTTGTCTATGCCACCTTGTGAGCCAGAACCATCTACGCCCGTAGAGCCAGCCATGATGCTTGTTGTTTCTATTTCCACCGTTGCTATTGATGGCTTTATATAATACTTTTTCATTGTGCTTTAGTATATTACTGGTTAAATGTTGCGTATGTTTACTTCACTACTACTTTCTTGCCGTTCTGAATGTATATGCCACTCTTCAGCGCGCGGAGTGAGTTGCCTACGCACTGTCCATGCAGATTATACACAGGAGCGTTGCTTTCCTCAGTGTCGAAGATAGTGTCGAGCGATGTTGGTGTTCCGTCGAGGTTAGCGCGCAGTTTCTTGATGTCGGTGCCTTGTGGCACGATGAAGTATGCACGCAAGCCACCGATAGTACGAGCATCGATATCGTCAATCGGGTAGTAGAAGAGGTCGTTGTCGCCAAGGAAGAGTTCTGTCTTGTCGGTCTTCAACAATATCTGGTTGTAGATACCCTTCATCTGTACTGTGCTTGCATCGCCTACAGCCTGCGGGTTACCGTTCTCGTCGAGTCCTGTTGCCACCATGCTTACTCCCTCGAATGTCGGGTTCTTCACAACGGCGTTGCCAGGCTTCATGATGTACGGCTTGCCAGCCTCGATGTTGTCTACAGTTGCAAAGTACACAATGTTGTTCTCGCATCTGCCTTCGTATGTGCGGAGCTGTGTGCCCTCGCCGAAGTACTGTGTCACCTGCTTCGCATCAAGTGCGAACGGCACGCAGAATGAGTTCCAGTGGCTTGCTTCGAGCGTGCGCTGCAGCGTGACGTTGGCGTATGCACAGTCCTCGATGACGTTGTTGGTCTTTGTCTCGTCGAGAGTGTATTCCTTAGGAATAAGTATTGTGACGATGATTTGTATGGCGCGAACTTGAGCAATAGCCTTGAACTCAACTTCCTTAGCAGAACCCTCCCAAACACCATAGTTAGGATCTGTACAAGTGTAGTTATTGTCCGTCATGGAAGTCAGTTTCTTCAACGAATAATTACTTAAAGAATTATTGCTGCCAATAAACTCAATCTTCGTGATTTTACCAACCTTGGTAGAGATTGTTGTGGAACTGTTCTGATACAATCTGTAAGTATATTCAGTGTCAGTTATTGCTGCGAATGCTGCATTCGTACCATGTATTGTTACGACATCCTGCACTATTTGGTCTTCTTTGCTATTCCCTGTTTGTGTTCCTTTGTGCAGACCTGCGATAAATGTGAATGTCTCGTCCTGCTTTGTGCTGTCGAACACCTTCAGCGTGCATTTAGCTGTTGTCTCCTTATATGTATCGTTAGCATCACCAGTAGCGGTGATGGTGTATATGCCACGCTTAGAAATCACAATGTAGCCGGTTGATGCATCTATCTCGACATTTTCGTCTTTAGGAGATATAGTGTAGGTTACTTTGAGGTTGTTCGGGTTCTGCAGTACATTCTTTGCATTGAACTCTGCCATTGATTTTCCTGCCATATCAACTTTGTAGTTGCCTTCGGCGAACTTGAAGTCGGCATCAGTTGCGCGATTGTCTTCAATCACGAGTTTGTAAGACGCAGTGCCTGCAGCATACTTGTCTGTAGCAGCCGATGTAGCGGTGATGATCACCTCGCCAGTCTTGTACATATGTATCTTACCTTCAGACACCTCTGCTGTCTTGTTATCCGAACTTGCGTATGTGATAGCAGCTGCGTCAAGGTCTTCAGGCTTAGTGATGGTCTGAAGGTCAATAGTGCCAGCTACTAACTCCTTTGTTATAGTTGCCTCGGCGAATGAGAGGGCAGGAGCAGCCTTCTTCTCTGCTGTTGTGACGATGATTTGGGTGACATTATTTACTTTTGGACTTGCTGTGAATACTACAGACTCCTCATAGCCAGTCCAAGTGCCGGTGGTTTTGTCGTAATTGGGTTTGTCTGTTGTGAAATTACCGTATGAACCACCTACAAACTTAATGCTTGTAATTACTCGTGTAGGATCGGTAAGTGAGAACGTTGTTTTGCTACTACCATAGAAGCGGTAGTCGCCATATCCACCTAAAGCAGCACTTGTGCTTTCTATTTTTACAATACTCTTCGTGAGTTGGTCTTTTCCTGTGCTTTGCTTAGATGTCTTATCTGTTTTAACGTCGAACACAATCTCCGACAAATCAACAGGCTTCTTGTTCGTAATCTGATACGTAGCAGTGGAGCCAGAATATTGTGTTGGGTCTGTAGGCGTGAATGTAGCTGTGATTGTTGTTGTGCCATATACAGCTGCGTTGATGGTTACTGCGCCCGTTGTGGGGTCGACAGTAGCCACAACGTCGCCCGAAGCTGCGTATGTGATAGTGCCGGCAATGTTGTTAGCTTCGGTAGCGGTGTAGCCCGTGAAGTCTGTGCCGGCATCGGTCTTGCCATCGGTAAGAGTGATGTCGGTGCCGTTAAAAGAGAGAGAAGTAGCGGTGTGGTTGTCTATGTTTTCGACAACGTATGAGTCGGTAGATGTTTGGTAGGTGTCTGTTTTAGGCAGAGTGGCTGTGATGGTAGCTTTGCCAAACTTGGTGTTCGTGAATGTCAGTTCGCCGGTTTTAGAGTCAACGGCTACGATGTCTGCGTCAGAGCTTGTATATTCAATAAGGTTAGACAAGTCGGTGTTGTCGTCGCTCTTTTTAGCGGTAGCTGTAGGCGTGGTAAAACCATCAAGCGTGCCATTGGTGAATGTGAATGTCTTGCCGGAGTTGGTGCCAAAGGTGGTAGTGGTGGCAGGGGTGGAAGCTGCTTTTTCCCAAACAATGGTGATTTTTTTATGTAATTAGCTTTTGCTGAATAAAAACCTACATATTTGTAGTTTTCTGTTGGAATTATAGTTCGTTTTGTTGTATTAGTGATTGATGCTATTTGAGTTCCTTTATTATTTCCTGTTAAATCGTCTGATCCTACGAAGGCTTCGTTATTTCCAAATACTAAGAGTGGATTTGTACTTGACTTTAATTCTATTGTGATAGATTTAATAGTACCTCCAGAAACTGTTGATACCAATCCTATTACCTTATTAGGTTTTGTACCTTTGCTAGTTCCGTTTCCATTTATTTGTATTTGAGAGCTTGTATTTTTATATGCACATCCACAATATAATGCATCAGAGGATGCTTTTTTATTTGTGAAAGATGAATACGAAGCAGTTAATCCTAAGACTTGACTGGTCAACTCATCCGTTACCGTTTCTTGAGCATACCCCCCCCACCGTACACACAATCGTGAGCAGTGTGAGCATAAAAAATCGTAAATGTTTAGTCATAATATGTAATTTTTAATGTTATAGGCTTGTCGTTATGTCGTTAAAATTACGAATGTTGTAGTTGAGATAAGGGATGTTGTTTCTTTGAATGCAAAATTACATCTAATGTTTTGTATTTGTATTAAAATAATGTTTAAATAATATAAAAAGGGTATGGCATTGTGTGAATGTCATACCCTTTATGGTTGCGTGGGAGGTGTGTCAAAACTCCCTTATTCTAAAAAAATCACAAAGCCCTGAC
>ERZ791829.1017-NODE-1017-length-18761-cov-6.453758_pt1 | contig 18761 bp, 19 predicted proteins | sample MGYA00510296_ERZ791829 | MGnify/ENA primary metagenome ERZ791829 (study PRJEB30046, sample SAMN00791973) | human gut metagenome | study: EMG produced TPA metagenomics assembly of the A metagenome-wide association study of gut microbiota in type 2...
AGCCGCCGAGGTCATAGCGCTGCCAGTTGCGGGCGCGGTTGGAGCCTTCGCCCCAGTACTCCTTCATATACTGGCCATTGATGCGGACCTTGTTCGTGGGGCTCTCGTCGAAGCGGGCGAAGTAGCGGCCCAGCATGACGAAGTCGGCACCCATGGCCAGTGCCAGGGTGATGTGGTAGTCGTGGACGATGCCGCCGTCGGAGCAGATGGGCACATAGATGCCGGTCTCCTTGAAGTACTCGTCACGAGCCTTGGCCACCTCGATGACAGCCGTTGCCTGGCCGCGGCCGATGCCCTTGGTCTCGCGGGTGATGCAGATGGAACCGCCGCCGATGCCGATCTTCACGAAGTCGGCACCCTGCTCGGCCAGGAAGCGGAAGCCCTCGGCATCCACCACGTTGCCGGCACCCACCTTCACCTTGTCGCCATAGTGCTCGCGGATCCAGCCGATGGTGCGGGCCTGCCACTCGGAGTAGCCCTCGGAAGAGTCGATGCACAGCACGTCCACACCGGCCTCCACCAGTGCGGGCACACGCTCGGCGTAGTCACGGGTGTTGATACCGGCACCCACCACATAGCTCTTGTTCTTGTCCAGCAGCTCGTTGGCGTTCTTCTTGTGGGAGTCGTAGTCCTTGCGGAACACCATATACTTCAGGTTGCCCTCAGCGTCCACCAGCGGCAGAGTGTTGATCTTGTTGTCCCAGATGATGTTGTTGCAGTCATGCAGGGAGGTGTTCTCCGGGGCAGTGACCAGCTTTTCCAGCGGGGTCATGAAGGTGGTAACGGGAGCGTCATCCGGGGTGTGGTTGACGCGGTAGTCGCGGGAGGCCACGATGCCCAGCAGCTTGCCGTTGGGGGTGCCGTCAGCGGTGACCGCGATGGTGGAGTGGCCGGTGCGGGCCTTGAGCTCCAGCACATCGTGCAGGGTAGCGGTGGGGGCCAGATTGGAGTCGGACACGACATAGCCGGCCTTGTAGCTCTTGACGCGGCGCACCATGGCAGCCTCGTTCTCGATGCTCTGGGAGCCATAGATGAAGGAGACGCCGCCCTGACGAGCCAGTGCAATGGCCAGCTTATCGCCGGAGACCGACTGCATGATGGCGCTGATCATGGGGATGTTCATTTCCAACGGGCACTCTTCCTGACCCTTGCGGTACTTGACCAGCGGGGTCTTGAGGCTGACAGCAGTGGGAACATTTTCCGCAGAGGAATAGCCGGGCACCAGCAGATACTCGCCAAAGGTGCGGGAGGGTTCTTCATAGAAATAAGCCATAGTCAAACTCCTTTTCTCTTATCGCAGCATGAAGCATTCTACAACAAAATCATTCATGTTTGAGCCATCTAAATTGATTGTATATACTTTACCACACTCGGCCTCAGAATACAAACCCCTGCCGCGCCAAACTTTGAAACTGTCCTTTTGAGAAAAACAGGCAAAATGCCCACCAAAACCGCGCAAGGTCATACTTTTTGACGATTCCGGCGGTTTTCGGCATGCAAAAAAGCTCGTCCGGGTCACGGACGAGCTTTTTTGCACACGAAGCGGGACATCGCCTGTGCGGCACACGGAGCACAGACTGTGAAGGAGTTCCAGTCGGAGGAGGAGGCCCGGTGCCCGATATCCCAAAAACAAGAAGAAAAAGATTTCACACACAGCCAGGGGATCTCGGCCCTTGCTGTAACCATATTGTAACTCTTTTGATACTATTTTGCAATAGGGTTCTGTCATTTTTCTGTAACTTATTTTGTGAACTTTTTATGACCCGATCTTCAGATAGCACTCAAAGCTGGTGCGGCCGTCGTGGCGGCCCTGCACATACCACCCCTCTTCCGAGGGTGCATACAGCAGTTCCACCGTGTCCCCCATGGGGATCTCCCAGTGGTAGTTCACGGCGGCAAAGGTCACCGGGCCCGCCTGCAGCACCTCCGGCGGCAGGGCGTCGCAGGCAAGATCCAGATAATAGGCGTTGTTGATGTGGCCGTTCAGGTCGCACAGCGAATAGCTGGCCCTGCGCTCCCCTGCCGACGTCAGCTCTTTGCACCGGTGGGTGTGCAGGGACAGCTCCCCTTCCACCGTCTCATTCCAGAAATTTTCCACGGTCCAGTTCGGTTCCCGCATGATGTGGCCGCTGGTCAGGTCCACCAGGATCCAGCGGCAGTCCACCGTGGCCACCAGCTTCCCGGCGGCATCCGTGACCGTAGTGATGCGCTTGATGGCACCCCGGCGGCTGTGCTCGGCGCGGGTGGTCAGGGTGAGCGCCTCGGTGCGGCGGGGCACCCGCACAAACTGCAGGGCCTGCTTGCCCACCAGAAACGCCGCGTTGTGGTCCTGGAAAAACTTGTCATCCATGCCAAAGGCACGGGCATGGTCGGCAGATACCTGCTCCACATAGCGCAGCAGGGCGCTGGGCTTGAGCAGGCTGCGGAAGTCCGCATCCGCATTGAGCACCGTTGCGGTCTCGGTGTAAAAATTGGGCTCCATAATGTTCCTTTCCCATCCGAAATGATTTCAAAAAGGCCCCGCTCTCTCCATCGTCTGCGGCAGCAGCAGATCCGAGAGGGCGGGGCCGTCTGTTTAATACTGGTTGCGGCTCTTTTTGCGCAGTTTGCGCCAGATGTTGAAGCAGGCCAGCGCCACCATGGCGGCCAGCAGCGACAGGAACAGCAGGCTGCTGCCGCCCTCGTCGTAGCTCTTCATCTCGCTCCACTTCACGTCCAGCTCGCTGTTCACGTCATCGCTCAGAGCGGTGAACACCCGTTCCTTCGCGGCAAGTTCTTCTGGTGGATAAGCGATCTCGCTGTCGCGCAGGTCCTCGTCCAGCACCTCCCGCACCGACTCCATGGGAGTGGTGTAGCCGATGTACTCGGCGTTTGCCTTGCCGATGTCCGTCTCACACATAAAGTTGATGAACATTTCGGCGGCTTCCTGGTGCTCACTCGTGGCGGGGATGGCCATGCAGTCCACCGACAGCACACTGCCCTCTTCCGGGAACACCCAGGCAAGGTCGGGGTTATCGTCGATCATGGTGATGGCATCGCCGGAGTAGTACACGCCGACGGCTGCCTCACCGCCGATCATTTTATCAAAGATCTCATCCATGACGTAGGCCTGCACCAGCGGCTTCTGAGCCTTGAGCTCTTTCACCACCTCGTCCACTTCTTCCGTGGACTGGGGGTTGATGTCATGGCCGCTCTTGAAGGCCGCAATGGCGTAGGCGTCGCGGCTGTTGTTGAACATCAGGATGTTGCCGGCATACTGTTCATCCCACAGGTCCGCCCAGCTGGTGGGTGCCTTGTCCACCATCGTGGTGTTGTAGATGATGCCGGTGGTGCACAGCATATAGGGCACCGTATAGGCGTTCTGGGGGTCGTAATCCGGGTTGCGGTATTCCGCGTCGATCTTCTGGAAGTTGGGGATGTTGTCGTAGTTGAGGGGCTTGAGCATCCCTTCTGCGATCATCTTGGCCACCATGTAATCCGACGGGATCACCACATCGTAGTCCGCCGCACCGGATTTCAGCTTGGCGTACATGGACTCGTTGGAGTCGAAGGTGGTGTAGTTCACCTTGATGCCGGTCAGGTCCTCAAAGGCGGACACCACGTCCAGGCTGTCGTCCGAGCCGTTGGAGATGTACTCACCCCAGTTGTAGACGTTCAGAGTCATGTTCTGGCCCTTGAAGCGGGTCCAGTCGTAATCGCCGGACACCGAAACGTCCTCATTCACCTCAATGGTGTCTGCCGCAAAGGCCGGCAGCGTGCAGCACACCGCCAGCGCCAGCGTGAGCAGCAGAATGGCAAAACGTTTCATCACACGCCCTCCCCTCTCAGCGCCTTCTGGTCGCGGCGGTAGCTGCGGCTTTCCATGGCGTTGGAAACCAGAATGATGCACAGGATCACCACGAACATGATGGTGGACAGTGCGTAGATCTCCGGGCTGACCTTCTTGCGGGTCATGGAGTAGATGGCGATGGGCAGCGTTTCCACGGTGCCGCAGTTGAAGTAGGAGATCATGAAATCGTCGATGGAGTAGGTCAGGCAGATCAGGAAGGCCGACAGGATGGCCGGGCTGATCTCCGGCAGGATGACCTTGAAGAAGGCCTGCTTGGGGTTGCAGCCCAGATCCAGAGCCGCCTCATACAGCTTGATGTCCAGCTGCTTGAGCTTGGGGCTCACGTTGAAGATGACATACGGCACATTGAAGGCAATGTGGGCGATGAGCAGCGTCGGGAAGCCCATGATGGTGTCCGGCAGCCAGGAGACGCCCTCGGCAAAGCGCTGGTAAGCCACGAACAGCAGCATGAGCGAAATGCCGGTGATGATCTCCGGGTTGACCACCGGGATGTAGGTGATGTTGGTCACCAGCAGGCGGCTGCGGCGGCTCATGGACGCGATGCCCAGGCTGGCCGCCGTGCCCAGCACTGTGGCGATGACGGCGGACAGCAGTGCCACCTCAATGGACACCCACAGTGCATGCAGGATGGCCGAATTGTGGAACAGGCTGCTGTACCACTTTAAGGTAAAGCCGGTGAACAGCGAATAGCCCTTGCTCTGGTTGAAGCTGAACACGATCATGTAGGCAATGGGCAGATACATGAAGCAGAAGAACAGGATGACGTAGGCACGCTGCATCAGGCGGAGATGTTTTGTTTTCATCAGGACACACCCTCCATCTCGTCCTCGTCAAAGCTGGACGTAAAGCTCATGCACAGCAGCACGATGATCATCAGCACAAGGCTCATGGCGGAGCCCACATTCAGGTTGTAGCTGTTGCCAAGGAACTGCATTTCGATCAGGTCGCCGATCAGCAGGTTGGAACCGCCGCCCAGCATCCGGCTGATGACAAAGGTGGACACTGCCGGCACGAATACCATGGTGATGCCGGTGCTGATGCCGGGCACGCTCATGGGGATGAGCACCCGCAGCAGGGTCTTGGTGGTGTTGGCCCCCAGGTCCTGGGCTGCCTCCACAAGGCTCTGGTCGATCTTGGTCATGCTGGTGTACAGCGGCAGGATCATATAGGGCACATAGTTGTACACCATGCCCAGCACCACAGCGCCGGAGGTGTTCAGCATATTATAGGGTCCCAGGCCGAAGAAGCCCAGAATGGCATTCACCGGGCCGTTCACGCTGAGCAGGCCCATCCATGCGTAGGTGCGCAGCAGAAAGTTCATCCACATGGGCAGCATCACCAGCATGAGCATGATGTGCTGCTTGTTCACCCGCAGGCGGGACAGAAAATAGCCGATGGGGAACGCCAGCACCAGGCAGATGACCGTGGCGATGAGGGCCAGCAGCAGGCTGCGGGCAAACACCGAACCGTAACCGCTGATGGAAGCCAGATTTTCCATGGTGAACGCGCCGTTGCCGTCGGTAAAGGCGTAATACACCACAATGAGCAGCGGCACCACCGTGAACAGGGTCATCCATACAAAGTACGGATAGGCCAGCTTCTTGTCATAAATCTTCATGGCGCATCACCCCTCGCTCCGTGCCATGATGTGGATCTCGTTGGGGCCGATGCGCATACCGATGGTCTCGCCGGGGGTGCAGGCGCGGGTGGAATGGATCAGCCACTCGCGGCCCTCGCACTCCACATGCATTTCAAAGTGCACGCCCTTGAAGATGACGTCGTTGACCACGCCCACCAGCTGGCCTTCCACCGGGGAGACCACCTCGATGTCCTCGGGGCGCACCACGACCTGCACGCTCTGCTCCCGGGCAAAGCCGCGGTCCACACAGGGGAAGTCCACGCCGGAGAAGGACACCAGGAAGTCCTTGTGCATCACACCGTCCACGATGTTGGAATCGCCGATGAAGTCTGCCACAAAGGCGTTCTTCGGCTCGTTATAGATGTCCTCCGGGGTGCCGATCTGCTGCACCTTGCCGCCGTTCATGACCACAACGGTATCGGACATGGTCAGGGCTTCTTCCTGATCGTGGGTGACATAAATAAAGGTAATGTTCATTTCGCGCTGCAGGCGCTTGAGCTCCAGCTGCATTTCCTTGCGCAGCTTCAGGTCCAGTGCGCCCAAAGGCTCGTCCAGCAGCAGGATCTCCGGTTCGTTGACCAGGCTGCGGGCGATGGCCACGCGCTGCTGCTGGCCGCCGGACATCTGGCTGATGCTGCGGCGCTCAAAGCCCTTCAGGCCCACGACCTCCAGCATGTTGCGCACCTTGCGGCGGATGGTCTCTTCGTCCATCTTCTTCAGGCGCAGGCCGAAGGCCACGTTCTCGAACACGTTCAGGTGCGGGAACAGCGCGTACTTCTGGAAAACGGTATTCACCGGGCGTTTGTAGGGCGGCACACCGGTAATGTCCTGGCCCTTGAGCAGCACCTTGCCGGAGTTTGGCTCCAGAAAGCCTGCGATCAGGCGAAGGGTGGTGGTTTTGCCGCAGCCGGAGGAGCCCAGCAGCGTCACAAACTCTTTGTCATGGATGTCGAGGTTCAGCCCATCCAGAATGCGCTGACCATCAAATTCCACCACGATATCCCGCAGTGAAACGATCACCGAGTTGTCCATTTTTTTACAATATCCTCCTTATAACTCAGATACGAAAAAAGACAGGGCCCGTGCCCCATCCTTCTCCCGCATCAGGGTGACCCAGCCCTGCACAACATCCATGACGACCGTAATATTGCGCAGTTATTCTGCCCTGTCATGGTTTATCATAAACAATCCGGGGGCAAATGTCAATCACTCTGTCGAGGTTTGCCGAAACTTTACAGAGACCATAAAAAAATCCTGCGCCGCAGCGGTTTTTTCGCCGGGCGCAGGATGGATTTTTTCGCCGTTCAGGCCGCTGTCAGCGCGTCGGCCGTCTGGGTCACGGCCTGTACGATGCTGCCGTCCACTGCATAGATGGAATCATCGCCTTCCACCATCAGGTAATCCCCATCGGTGCCGCTGGCATAGGTGAGGGTCTTTGTTCCGTCGGCCGTGGTCACCTGTACCACGGCCAACGGGGCATCAAAGCCGCAGGCCGCCGGGTCCGCGCCGTCGGCGGGGGTGATCTGGCCGGACACATAGCTGCTCAGGGCCGAGATCATGCTCTGCACCTTGTCCTGATCCAGGTCCGTGTCGGCATCTCCGGCAAAGCGCCACACCGTCTCGTAGGAAGCCGAATCCGCTTCGTCTCCGTCCCCTGCCAGCTCGGAACCGGCAGTCAGCGAGACTTTTTCCCCGCTGGCCAGCGTATACGCCACCTGCTCCACATCCGACGCGGCAAAGCCCGCCGGGCTGAAGCTGCCGAACAGCCCGGCCTTATCGCAGGCAAAGCAGGCCGTCCGGCTGGCGTCCACGGTATACAGGGCGGTGTCTCCGTCCTTCTGCACATAGCGGTCGCCGGTGACGGTGTTGCTGCTGCCAAAGGTCAGGGTGGTGGTCTGCCCGGCCGCCGTGACTGTTACAGTCAACTCCGGCGCGTCAAAGCCGTAGTCCTCCCCGGCCTGCGCGTCCAGCTGCCGCTTTGCATGGAGGGACGAAAGTGCTGTGACCATGGTATTGCAGGCGCTCTCGTCCAGATGGTAGTCCGAGTCCTCCGCCAGCGTCCAGCTGCCGTCCGCATCGTCCAGCGTGAGGGTCTGCCCGTTGTAGGTGTAGGTGATGCGGCTCAGGTCAGCGGTAGAGAAAGAGCACAGCGGGATGGTACCATCGGCCGCCGCACTGGAAGCGGCTTCCTCTGCGGCAGTGCTGCGGTTCAGGGCCCAGAGCGCCAGCCCCAGCACTGCGATCACCGCCGCAAGCACCGCAAGGGTGCGTCGTTTTGCGTTCATGGCAGCCTCCTTATCGGCGGCGGCGCAGCAGCACCACCACGGCACCGGCTACGAGCACGGCGGCAGGCAGGACGAACACGAACACCAACCCCAGGGTCGTGGCCTGCGAAGCTGCCACCGTGATAGGCTCAGCTTCCAGCGCCTTAGTGTCGATGAGCAGACCGCTGTCATCCCCGGCCAGCGAAACGGCACAGCCCTGCAGGAAGGTGCGGTTGCCGGGAATGGACTGATACACCTGTTCGTTGTCCACATTCGGGCAGCCGATCCAGATCACTTCCGCTCCGGTGTTGTCGTTGCATGCCCAGGCGGCCAGTGTAAAGGGGCCGTCGGTGTCGCCGCTCTCCTTTTCGGTGGTTGCGGCGTTGTTGACGTCCTGCTTGCTGTAGGACTGCTCCGAGGTGTTGAGCAGGGGTTCCGCGGTCACATCCTCCGTCTCGGTCAGCACAAGACCCTGTGCCACCGAGAGCATCACATGGGTGTCCTTGTTCACGCCGTTCAGGGCCGTGCTCTCCTCCGTGGCGCCGTAATCCGGGAACAGGGAGTACGGATAGCCGTACAGCGAATGGCCGGAGTCACCTTCCACCACGATGCCCGGCTCCCGCGACAGACCGAACTCTGCCATCAGGGCGTCCAGATTGGGGGTCTCGTCGTAGATGTTGGTAGTCAGCAGCATCCTGCCGCCCTCGTTCAGGTAGTTCTGCAGCATGGACACCTCGTCCACCAGTCCGTCATCCGACGCAAGATCCGACGTGGGTGCGTTGATGATCAGCAGGCTGCAATCCTCCGGGATCTCGCTGGTCAGCAGATCCAGCGGCTGCAGGGTGATGTTCTGGGCGTTCAGCGCCTCGGTGAGGGAGCTGGTCAGGGCCTGTTCCCCATGGTTCGTGGTATAGTAGGCCACCCGGGCGTCGCCGCTGGTGAGTTTATAGATGGCGGCTGTGATCTGCTTCTCTCCGCCAAAGGTCACATTGGCACTGCCGGTGGTGTAATAGTCGGAGTAGTCATACTCGTACAGATCGGCGGCATCCAGCACCACGCTGTCCTCCCCGCTGGTCACGATCAGGCTTCCGGTGGATGCATTTTCGGCCCCGTACTGCGCCGCAAAGGTGGGGTAAAGGGTCGGGTCCTTCTGCTCCCAATGGATATGGCTGCTTTCGGCGGCGTAATGGTCCAACAGCTTCGTGATGATGGCATCTTCGCTGCCCGTCTCACATAGATAGTAAATGGTCACATCCTGCTGCAGGCTTTGTGCCAGCTGCACCGAGCTGTCGCCCAGGGTGTACATTTTGGCCTCCGAAAGGTCAAACTCCGTGTATTTGGACGGAAGTGCCCGCACCACCAGATTGACCAGCACCGCCAGCAGGATGGCAGCCGCCAGAATGGCGGTGGAGTACACCCCACTGCGGAACACCTTGCCGTTGACCGGCCGGTTCTTTCTGTTTTTCATTGTTCTGCCCTCCCCTCAGTTCCAGCGGCGTTTTTCCAGTTCCTGCACGGTAAAGAACAGGAACAGCACCGTCACGGTGAGATAGTACACCAGTGTGGGGATGGAAAAATTGCTGTTGACGAATTCCGCAAAGGGAGCAAACAGGCACAGTGCGCTCAGCACGGCGCTGAAGCCCTCGGTCAGCCAGCTGCTGCGCAGCAGGAACAACACCGTGAGCGCCGCACAGCACCCGGCAAAGGTCAAACACCCCAGCGTGAAGCTGCGGCTGCGCAGGCCCGCCACCACACTGAGCACCGCGGCCAGTGCGGTGAACAATGCCAGCGCCACGGCACTGCCGGTGGTGAACATCCTGCGCAGGCTGGGCATCAGATAGGCCAGCAGCAGCGCCGCCGCTCCGGCCACCGCCGCGATGATCTGGTTTTCGGTCAGGCTGGACAGGAACACCCCGATGGCAATGGCGGCGCAGCCCAGCAGATAGTAGCACAGCAGCGCCGCAAAATTGGCCAGCGTACTGGCAGCGGTCGCTCCCAGTGCCCACAGGGTCAGGATCATGACTGCGTCCACCACGCAGGGCAGCGCAAACACCACGCACAGGGCAAAGAACTTGCCCAGCACGATGCCCGTCACCGGCACCGGACTGGTGAGCAGGAGCTGGTCGGTGCGGGTGCGGCGTTCCTCCGCAAAGGAACGCATGGTCAGCACCGGAAAATAGAACAGCAGCATAAAAATGGTGTTGTACAGCGTATAGTAGCCAAAGTCCGGCAGGCCGTGGCCCAGGTTCAGCGCCACAAAATAGATGGCCGATGCCACCAACAGAAAGGCGGTGAGCACATAGCCGATCATTCCATGGAAGCAGCTGCGGACTTCCCGTTTGAAAATTGCGAACATCGGTCATTCTCCTTTCGGTTCGGTTTCCGGTTCTTCCGGCACATCGGCGGTTTCCCCGGTCAGAGCCAGGAACACTTCCTCCAGGCTGCGGTTCTCCGCCGCCAGTGCCAGCACCGTGCACCCCGCCTCCGAAAGGGCGTGGGACACCTCGGCGCGGCGGTCGGTGGTGTCGGCAGTCTCCGCAGTAAAGGTCACCTCGCCGTCTGCTTCGCTGCCCAGCTGCACCCCGGTGATACCCGGCACAGCTTCCACGACCGGCAGCACCGTATCGCTGCTGCCCAGCGCGGTAACACGCAGGCGGATGCCGGGGCTCAGCTTCTCACTCAGCTGCTCCGGAGTGCCCTCGGCCACTAACGCTCCCTTGGAGAGGATCAGCACCCGGCTGCACACCGCCTGCACCTCGCTGAGGATGTGGCTGGACAGGATGACCGTGTGGGTCTTGCCCAGTTCCCGGATCAGTTTACGGATGCCGATGACCTGCGCCGGGTCCAGGCCAACCGTGGGCTCATCCAGAATGATCAGCTGCGGGCTGCCCAGAAGAGCCTGCGCAATGCCCACGCGCTGGCGGTAGCCCTTGGACAGGCTGCGGATGAGCCGGGGCATCACCTGATCCAGCCCGGTGCGCCGGGCGGCCTGCTGCACCTGCTCGCGGCGCTGGGCTTTTTTGACCCCCTTGAGCTCGGCCGCAAAGTCCAGATATTCCTGCACGGTCATTTCCGGGTACAGCGGCGGCTGCTCCGGCAGGTAGCCCACACAGGCTTTGGCCTGCTGCGCCTGCTCCGGCAGGGAAAAGCCTGCCACCTTCACTTCCCCGCCGGTGGGGGCCAGGTAGCTGGTCAGGATGTTCATAATAGTGGATTTGCCCGCGCCGTTGGGGCCCAGCAGCCCATACACCTGCCCGTCTGCCACGGAAAAGGTCAGATCCCGGATGGCCGGATGGCTGCCGTAATTCTTGCTCAGATGCGATACTTCGACCACAGCAATACGCTCCTTCTCGGTTGATTGAATGCTGGTTTATTTTAGACGGAAATTGTGTTCAAATTGGGGCAAACCTGTGTGGAAAGCAAAAACAATTCCGCCCCGAAACGCAAAAAAGCGCCGCCTCCCGAAGGAGACGGCGCTGGAAAAGCCTGTAATTACTTATTACGGCCAAAGCGCTTGTTGAAGCGCTCAACACGTCCGCCGGTGTCGACCAGCTTCTGCTTGCCAGTGTAGAAGGGGTGGCACTTGGAGCAAACTTCGACGTGGATCTCGGGCTTGGTGGAACGAGTCTTGATGACGTTGCCGCATGCGCAGGTGATGGTGCAGTCAACGTAGTTCGGATGGATACCCTGTTTCATTCTTTTCACCTCATTTCTGGTTCTGACTTATTGGGGCCATATTTAATGTATGTGCCCATCACAACCTTCAATATCGGCTACCCCCTCGAGCGGCCTTGGAAACGATTGCCTTACTATTATAGCACTGCTTTGCAAAAAAGCAAGAGGTAATTTTGGGTTTTTCCCTGTTTTTTTGGGCAAGACCCCTTGTGGGGCAGTTGCCGCTCACCCCACCCTTTGCCGTTTATCCAGCCGCATCTTATCGGCGATCATCGCAATGAATTCCGAATTTGTGGGCTTGCCGCGCAGGTTGTGGATGGTGTAGCCGAAGTAGCTGTTCAGTGTGTCCACATCGCCGCGGTCCCACGCCACCTCGATGGCATGGCGGATGGCGCGCTCCACCCGGCTGGCGGTGGTGCCGTTGCGCTTGGCGATCTCCGGGTACAGGCGCTTGGTCACCGCGTTGATATACTCCGGCTCGTTCATCGTGAGCAGGATGGCGTCCCGCAGAAACTGGTAACCCTTGATGTGGGCGGGCACACCGATCTGGTGCAGGATCTCGGTCACGGTGAGCTCGTCGCTGTCCACGCTGGTGTGGAGCACCCGTTTTTCCTGTCCCAGAGCCACCTTGAGCACGCGGGATGCCAGCACGTTTTCGTCAAATGGCTTGACAAAATAGTAGGCAAACCCTTCGTCCAGCAATTCCTGCACCATTTCTTCGCTCTGGAATGCACCGGTGACAAAAAAGGACGTGTGCCGCTCCCCGGCGGCATTGTAGCGCTGCTTGACCGCCAGTGCATCCAGCCCCGGCATAAAGGCGTCCAGCAGCACCACCTGCGGCCGGACGGACAGCATCTTCTGCAGGACCTTGTTCCCGTCCTTTTCCACGACCGTGACCTCCACGCCTTTCTGCTCCAGTGCTTCGCGGCAGGCCGCCGTGATCTGTGCCCCGGTATCCGACATCAAAAATCTCACTTTGTCCATGGTTGTTTCCTCCAATGTGTGCAGTTCCCTTAACACCATGGATTTTACCATATTTTTCCATACAGTTCAACGGTTTTTTATGGCAAATTTTGGCAAAGAAAATCGAACCAGCCGCTTATTTTTCGCGTACAGTGGTTTTTCAGGCTGCGTGATCTGTTTTTGCCGCCTGCTGTGCCTGTTCCAGCATGGTCTGGGCAAAGATGCCGTAGCCCCGGGTAGGGTCGTTGACCAGCACATGGGTCACCGCGCCCACCAGCCGCCCGTTCTGCAGGATGGGGCTGCCGCTCATGCCCTGCACGATGCCGCCGGTTTTGGCCAGGAGTGCCGGATCGGTCACCCGCAGGATCATATTCCGGCGGGGGTCGGCGTCGTTCACCTTCTCGATGCGCACTTTGTAGGCCCGGGGCGTCTCGCCCTCGGTGGTGGCCCAGATCTCCGCTTCGCCGGGCACCACCTCCTGTGCAAAGGCCAGCTCCCGCGTTTCGCCCGGCAGCGCGGTGCGCAGGGTGCCGTAGACACCGTTCGGTCCATTGATGCCAATGCTGCCCAGCGCATGGGTGCCAAGGAATTTTCCCTTCAGCTCCCCCGGACTGCCAACGGTGCCGCTGGTGCAGCCCACAATGCTGCAGGCCACGATCTCGCCGCTGCGCAGGGCTACGCTTTCGCCGGTGTCGCTGTCGCTGATGGGGTGGCCCAGCCCGGCAAACACCCCCAGCTGCCGGTCCACAAAGGTCATGGTGCCTACCCCTGCGGAAGAATCCCGCACCCACATCCCGGCCCGCCACTGGGCGGAAGAGGCGTCCCACACCGGGGTCAGGCTGGTCTGCCGCTGTTCCCCGCTGCGGACGTACACCACCTCCACCGCGCTGCCCTGCGCCGCTTCCAGTGCCTGCTTCACGGCGTCGTTGTCCTCGGTGGCCGTGCTGCCGATGCGAATGACCCGGTCCCCCAGACGCAGCCCGGCAGCCTTGGCCGGATTTTCCGGCCCGGCGGCGGTGTTTACATCCGAAAATCCCACCACGAGGGCACCTTCCGAGAACATCTTGACCCCGAAGGGCGTTCCGCACACGGTCACCGTCGGGCGCTCGGTGACCACCGCACGGATGGTGCGCACCGGCAGCCAGCCGCCCAGCGCCAGCGTGACCTGATAACTTCCCACCGCCCGGGTGCTGGCCACGTTGCGGCTGCCCCGCCCCCGCAAGGGCTCCACCCAGGCAAAGCGCGGCAATTGCAGCGTCTGCCCGGGCTCCAGACAGATTTCCCCCGGCAGAGCATGCCACAGCCAGCCCAACGCCGCCGCAGCCGCCACCAACAGGTAGACAAGCCCCATCCGTACAAGGCGCACCAGCCCCGCTCTGTGCATACGCAGTCCTCTCCTTTTTTGAAAAATTGTCTGCTATAGTATGCACCGGGCGGAGGCTGACTATAAATCCTTGCCGCGGCAATTGACTTTTTGCGGCAGAATTGCTAAACTATAGGAACCATCTATTTTGCGGGAGTGGCGGAATGGCAGACGCGCTGGTTTTAGGCACCAGTTCCCCGTGAGTGAGGGTTCGACCCCCTTCTCCCGCACCAACCCACCTCCGGGCCCTTCCGTCCGGAGGTTCTGTTTTATCCCGGCGCCGTCCAAAGGAGGATCTCATGGTCTACACCATCGGTGAAATGGCAAAGATGCTGGGCGTTCCGGCATCCACCCTGCGCTACTATGACAAGGAAGGTCTGCTGCCCTTTGTAGCGCGGTCATCCGGCGGCATCCGCCAGTTCCGCGAAAGCGACATCGAGTGGCTGCGGGTGATCGGCTGCATGAAAAAAGCCGGTATGTCCATCAAGGACATCCGGCAGGAACTGAAGCAGCAGCCGGAGGGCTGAGCCCTTCTCAGTGCCAGAACACGATGCCCAGTACGGCAGAAAGCAGGATCATCCCAATGGGGGATGGTGCTTTCTGCCGTATTTTTTTGTACCCGCAGTGCACCAGCCCCAGCAGCACAAACACCGCAATGGCCCGGCCGTCCGGTGCAAAGCCGCCCGCCGGGCCGGCCGTATAGCCGCCCAGCGTGGAAAGGCCCATCGTGACCGCCGTGGCCAGGATCATGGCCACCACACAGGGGCGCACCCCGTCCAGCACTGCCTGTACCCCGGCGTACCGGAGCACGCTGCGCAGCACCGCCGCCACCAGCAGGATGATGACAAAGGACGGCAGCACCACGCCCAGCGTAGCCACCAGCGCCCCCGGCAGCCCGGCCTGCGACGAACCGATGAAGGTGGCCATGTTCACGGCCAGCGGCCCCGGGGTGGACTCCGACACCGCAATAAAACTCAGGAATTCGCTCTCGGTGAGCCAGCCGTGGCCCAGCACCACCTCCCGCACCAGCGAGATCATGCCGTAACCACCGCCAAAAGACAGGGTTCCGATCATCAAAAAGTTCCAGAACAGGGTCAGACAGATCATTTTGCACCCGCCTCCTTCCGCAGCTGCTGCACCCCGTACACCGCAAGGCCCGCCGCCCCGCTGAGCAGAATGTAGAAGATGGACGAGAAGGATACCGCCAGCACCGAGCAGCTCACCATGGCCAGCAGCACCGCCGCCAGGACCGCCCGGCTGAAAGCATCCTTTTTCAGGTTCTTCAGCATCTTAAGCCCCGCCGAGAGCACTAAGTAGACCACGCACACCTGAATGCCCCGGAACGCGCTGGACACCACCGACAGCTGCAAAAACTGGTCAAAGAACAGTGAGATGGCATAGATGACCGCAAAAGACGGCAGACACACCGCCAGCGTGGAAGCCGCTGCGCCGGGCACCCCCTCGAGCTTGTAGCCGATGTAAGTGGCACTGTTCACCGCCATGGGGCCGGGGGTAGATTCCGCAATGGCCACCATATCCAAAAACTCTTCCCGGGTGACCCACTGCTTTTCTTCCACGAATTCATGTTCCAGCAGGGCCACCATGGCATAGCCGCCGCCAAAGGTAAACGCTCCAATTTTAAAAAATGTCGCAAAAAGCGCCCGCGTTCTGGTCTGTTTCATGTCTGTCACCTCTCCGGCCCCCATTCTAACACAGCCCCCTGCAAAAGAAAAGAGCCCAGCGCAACGCAGCGGCGCAGGCTTGCATCCTGCGCCCGACTGTGGTATGCTTGATGCCAGAAAAAAGGGAGTCCGCGCAAAGCGGGCTGAGAGTGGGCTGCATCGCCCTGACCTGTGACCTGATTTGGATCATGCCAACGTAGGGAGATCATGTTCTGTGATTTTGTGCGGAGCTGCCCCCTGCCGGGCATCTCCGCATTTTTATTGTAAGGGAGTTTTACTGTATGAAAACCGCTTTGACCATTGCCGGCAGCGATTCCAGCGGCGGTGCCGGCATCCAGGCCGACATCAAGACCATGACTGCCAACGGCGTGTTTGCCATGAGCGCCATCACCGCCCTGACGGCCCAGAACACCACCGGTGTCACCGATATCTTTGAGACCACGCCCCGCTTTCTGGCAGAGCAGCTGGATGCCATCTTCACCGACATCTACCCGGATGCCGTCAAGATCGGAATGGTGAGCTCTGCCGAGCTCATCGACACCATTGCCGAAAAGCTGCATGCTTACGAGGCAAAGCACATCGTGGTGGATCCTGTGATGGTGGCCACTTCCGGCTCCAAGCTGCTGCGGGACGACGCTGTGCAGGCCCTGACCGCCAAGCTGCTGCCCATGGCCGAGGTACTCACTCCCAACATCCCGGAGGCCGAGATCCTGTCCGGCATGACCATCTCCGATGCCGCCGGCATGGAGGCTGCCGCAAAGGCCATCAGCGAAAAGTATGGCTGCGCCGTGCTGTGCAAGGGCGGCCACCAGATCAACGACGCCGACGACCTGCTGTGGCGCAGCGGCACCGGCAAATGGTTCCACGGCAAACGCATCGCCAACCCCAACACCCACGGCACCGGCTGCACCCTGTCCAGCGCCATTGCCTCCAATCTGGCCAAAGGCTGCGATCTGGACACCTCGGTGGAGCGGGCCAAGGCCTACATTTCCGGCTGCCTGTCCGCCATGCTGGATCTGGGCCACGGCTCCGGCCCCATGGATCATATGTTTGCTCTGAAAGGAGAGTTTGTGGATGGCTGAGATGCCTTTTGTTTCCTCCCTGGTGCAGGAGGATCTGCCGGTGTGGCAGCAGTGCCTGGACACCGAATTCCTGCGCAGGATGGAGAACGGCACTCTGGACGAAGCCTGCTTCAAGGGTTACATCGTGGAGGACAGTCTTTACCTGCGGGAATACGCCAAGGTGTTTGCCTGGGGCATGACCAAGGCCCGCACCATGGAGACGCTGCGCAATTACTACTCCCTGCTGGGCTTTGTGCAGGAGAGCGAGGATGTGACCCGCCTGCACTATCTGGAGCAGTTTGGCCTGTCGGAAGCCGACTTGCAGGCCTTGCCCCTGCGGCCGGAGAACCGCGCCTATGTGGACTGCATGATCAACGCCGCAAAAAACGGCGAGGGAGAGGCCGAATGCATCATGGCCTGCCTGCCCTGCATGCTGAGCTACGGCTGGATCTTCCGGAAAATGCTGGACCGCTCCCCTGCCGTGCGGGACACCCTCTACGGCCCGCTGGTGCAGGACTACGCCGGTCCCGGCTATGCGGACGCCTGCCGCGCCTGGGCCGCCTATGCGGAAAAGGTGTGCACCGGCCTGTCGCCGGAGCGCGCAGCCCGCTGCCGCGCCATCTTCCACGACTGCTCGGTGCATGAGCTGCATTTCTGGGAAATGTCGGCCAAGCCCCGCACGGATCTCTGATTTTTCTGCATTTACGGCTGCTGCGCCGCTCCGGGCACCCCGGGCGGGCGGCGGCCGTTTATTTTGCGGTTGCAATTTGCGGCATGGTTTTTTATAATAGAAGTAATTGTGCGGCGGCTGTGAGCCCTGCACCGGAAAGGACCTTTGCAACCATGATCTTTGTGCCCCTGCTGCATTACTTCAAGTGCAAGAACACCTACAGCGGCAACGAATACGGCCTGCGCTATCGGCTCACCCCGGGCAAGCGCAGCGTGCCGGACCCGGAGGGCGGCGAGGGTGCCGTGAAGGAGGAGAGCATCCTGACGGTGGACTACTGGCCGGACCCCTGGACGCTGGAAATGACCGACCCGTCCCTGCGCCGACAGGAAATTTTTCCGCTGACCGACGAGGGCCGCGCCGCCGCCGCAAGCTGTCTGGAGGACGCCTTCAACGCCGACCCGGAACGCTGGAAGAACTGCCCCGACATGATGGACTGCGACCCCTGGACGCCGCCCGCACCGGAACCCGAAGAAGAAGCAGAGACGAGGAACGCATGATCTACCGTTTGAAAGAACTCCAAGGCGATACCATCGCGGTGCCGCAGCTGGTATTTTCCAAGCTGGGCATCGCCGAAGAATACAACGTCCGGGTGGCTTTGTATGTACTGGCCACCGGCATCACTGACCCGGACAAGATCTGCGCAGACCTCAAGCTGCGCAGCCGCATCAGCGCCGAAAGTGCCCTGTCCTTCTGGGCCGGTGCCGGGCTGCTGGAACGCTACGAGGAAAACGCGGCCCCGGGTGCCGAGCCCAGTGCCCCCGCCCCCATGACCTGGGCCGAGATCGCCGCCGCCAGCCGCACCGACCCCATGATCTCCAGCCTGATCGACTGCGCCCAGACCGGCTTTGCCCGCCCGCTGACCCACCGCGAGATGGAAAAGCTGGTGAACCTGTATGTGCAGGAGGGTTTTGCGCCGGAAACCGTGATGCTGTGCGTGGCCTATGTGGCCAGCTGCGGCAAGCGCACCATGGCTGCCGTGGTGCATGAGCTGAAGGTCTGGCGCACCGAGGGCGTGGAGACCGGCGAGCAGGCCGACGCCCACCTCAAGCTGCTGGCCCTGCGCCGGAGCCGGGAGCAGTACGTCAGCGGCCTGCTGGGCATCTCCACCGACGAGCTCACCCTGGGCGGCCGCAAGGCCATTGCCCGCTGGTACGAGGTGTACGGCTACGGTGACGCCATGGTACAGGAAGCTGCTGTGCAGGCAGGCCCCAAGCGGGACCTGTGGTACTGGAACAGCATCCTGAAAACCTGGAACGCCAAGGGCCTGCGCACCATCCACGACGTGCGGGGCCCGGTGGCCGACGCCGGAGCCAGCCGGAACATCCGGGTGGACCGCGAAGCCCCCAGCGGAAACGATTTTCTGGGCAGCAGCAGCCTTTCTGCGTCGCTCAACCGGCTCAAAAAGCGCTCCAACACATAACACGAGGTTACCCATATGCGTACCAAAAACGAACTGTATCAGGAAGCTTTGCGCACTGTGGCCGCCCGGCGGCAGATGGCGCGCGCCCGTGCCGAGGATGCCCGCGCGGAGGCA
>ERZ791829.1020-NODE-1020-length-18721-cov-4.008625_pt1 | contig 18721 bp, 17 predicted proteins | sample MGYA00510296_ERZ791829 | MGnify/ENA primary metagenome ERZ791829 (study PRJEB30046, sample SAMN00791973) | human gut metagenome | study: EMG produced TPA metagenomics assembly of the A metagenome-wide association study of gut microbiota in type 2...
AGGGAGTCCAGAGGGTCGAAGACCCTTTGGCGGGGTCAAGGGGCAGCGCCCCTTGGGTTCCCCGGAAAGGAATTGTTATGAAGAAACAGAAGCAGTCGTTTGTGGTGCTGGGCTTGGGGCGCTTCGGGTCGAGCGTGGCGAGGAGCTTGTGCGAATTGGGACATGAGGTGCTCGCGGTGGATCGGGACGAGAAGCTGGTAGAGAACATTGCGCCTGATGTGACGCAGGCGGTTCAGGCGAATGCCGTGGATGAGGACGCGCTTGCGGAACTCGGCGTGCAGAACTTCGATGCCGCCATCGTTGCCATTGGCACGGATATCCGCGCCAGCATTCTCGCAACGGTTTTGCTCAAGGAAGCTGGCGTCCCCAAAGTCCTCGCGAAGGCCGTCGATGACCTCCATGCCCGCGTCCTCTATAAGGTCGGCGCTGACCGCGTTATCTTCCCGGAGCGCGATATGGGGCAGCGCGTCGCCCGTTCGCTCGTCGCCCCCAATATCCTCGACCTGATGGCGCTTTCCGACGACGACCAGATTGCCGAACTCACCCTCCCGACGGACTGGGCGGACAAAACCATCGTCGAACTCAACATCCGCCGGAACTTTGGGGTAAGCGTGCTGGGCATCCACCGCGGCGGCAAATTTCTCACTTCACCCGGCGCAGAAACAATGCTGATGGCGGGCGATCTGCTGCTGGTGATGGGCAAAAAGGAAGCGATTTCCGCTGTGCAATAAGGAGGAAGCAACATGAAAACGCGCCCGGAAGTGGACTTTTCCTCGCCCCTGTGTCAGCCGTACGAGGTGCGGCAAGGGGAACACGGCGTGCTGCTGATGCACGGGTTTGCGGGCTCGGCGGCGCATATGCGGCCGCTCGCGGAAGGACTTGTGCAGCAGGGCTTTGGTGTGCGCACCATCAACCTGCCCGGTCACGCGACAACGCTGGAGGACATGCGCCGCTGTTCGTGGCAGGATTGGCTGAACGCGGCGAAGGAAGCCTTTCGGGAAATGAAAGAGCAGTACCGCTTCGTCAGCGTGACCGGGCTGAGCATGGGCGGCTGCCTGACGCTGATGATTGCCGAGCAGAGCGACCCGACTGCCATTGCGCCGATTTCCGCGCCGATGGGGGTGCAGAACCGCTGGTTCCCGCTGGCACGATTCGCCGCGCCGTTTTTGCCGGAAATCAGCTGGCAGGCGCGCAAGGACGACGCACTCACTCCCGACTACGACTTGGGGTATACCGGATTTCCGACGAAAAGCGCGGTGGATTTGCGCCGCATTATCCACGAGGCCCGCAATAACCTCTGCGCTGTCACCTGCCCGGTGCTGTGCGTGCAGAGCAGCGGCGATCAGGTCATCACGCCTGACAGCGCGGATGTGATTCTGCAGGGGGTGCGAAGCAAAACGAAGGGCGTGCTGCGCTTGGAGAGCGTGCCGCATGTGTGTACCATCAGCCGGGAAGGGGCGCGCATTGCACAGGCGCTGGGAACATTCTTCCGAGAAGCGGAAGAATCCGAGCGCGCATAAGTGATACCATTACCAGATTCACCTGCGCCATCTGCTTGCGCATTTTCATCTGGAAATAGTATGAAAAGCCGCTGGAAGTGCGAAAATGCACTTTACACAGCGGCTTTTTCTTTCGCCTCGATTTTACATAATCGCCGTTTGGAAGTTTACATTCCTCCGGTAGAATACATCTTGTTCAGAAGAACAAGACGAAGAACCAGGAGGAAAACAATCATGAAGAAGTTCCCTGCAATCCTCTGCGCGCTGGTGCTGTGCCTGATGTGCGCAACGGCCATGGCGGAGGGCGAAAGCCATCCGAAGTATGTGTTCATGTTCATCGGCGATGGCATGGGCAACCCGCAGGTGACTGCGACCCAGTACTATCTGGGCAGCATCGAAAACCCGGACAGCAAGTTCCCGGTTCCGGCGGATTTGTCTTTCACCAAGTTCCCGTACCTCGGTCTGGTGACCACCTATGACAGCTCTTCCTTCTGCCCGGATTCCGCTTCGACCGCTACGTCGATGGCTTCCGGCAAGAAGACGCTCTCCGGCGTCATCAATTATGATAAAACGCTGACCCCCCTTCTCCATGGCGGTGAGCCACATCATGAACAACAAGGCTGGCCTGTCCTACACCTCCTATGCGCATACCGGCTTGCAGATTCCGGTGTATGCCTATGGGGCGGGCGCGGAACAGTTCTCTGGCCTGTATGACAACACGGGCATCTTCACCCGCACGATGGATGCGATGGGCTTGACCACGGACGCGGAATAATCACAGCAAAATCAAAAAGGGCAGGGGATGACACAATGCCATCTCCTGCTCTGCCCATATGGGGGAAAATGAAAATGGAAAAGACGAAGCGCCAACGGAAAAACAAGCAGAATTGGCTGATGTGCCTCGTCATGCTGATTTTCTGCGGCTTGCTCTGCCTGCTGCCAGATGGATGGCATCGTTCGTGACCGTCATCGTGCTGACGGTGCTGATTGACGTGCTGGTGGCGGGGTTCAGCCGCCGCTGCCTGACGGCGATTCTCGGCTCTGTCGCCGGGACGGTCGTCACCTGCCTGAGCGCGTGGGGGCTAACGATTCTGCTCAAGCTCGACGGCGGCGATTTGCCCTATGTTGTGCCGCTGCTGAGCCAATCCGCCATGCGGGTTGATACGCGTAGCCTGTATATCGGCATGATGTTCCTCGCTAATTCGGGCGCGCTGATGGATTTGTCGATGGACATCAGCGTGTCGATGGAGGAAGTGCACCGCCACAAACCGGACATCAGGCGCCGAGCGCTGATGAAGTCGGGGCTGCTGGTCGGGCGGAGCGTGTTAGGCACAATGACGACGACATTGATGCTGGCATATTCCGGCAATTACCTGTCGATGCTGATGTATTTCGCCGGGCAGGGAACGCCGCTGATGGACATCATCAACCTGAAATATGTCGCTTCGCAGCTGCTCAACACGCTTGTCGGGTCGTTCGGCTTGGCAGCGGCGGCACCGCTGACGGCGCTGATTGCCACGGGCATGTATCTGCAAAAGCCGAAACCGGCTGAATTACGCGCTGGGTAATACGCGCGTATACCGCACGTCCCGCACGGGTTCACCGCCGATTTTGTAATCGACCGCGTCATCCGTGCGCAGAAAGCCATGCTTGCGGTAGAAGCCGTCGGCGATTTCGTTGCCGTCAATTGCCCAGAGGTAAAACTTCTCATAGCCGTCCAGCTGCATCAGCCGGATGACTTCTTCCAGCAGCTTGCCGCCGATGCCTTGACGCATCGTGTCCGGCAGCAGATAGAGCGACACAATCTCGCACCAGTCGCCGTAATCCTCGTCGCGCCCGCGGCCGTAGATGCAGCAGCCGACGGGCTTATCGTCGTCATAGACCATCAGCCCATACAGCTGCCCGCTGGACAGCCATGAGCGGATGGATGGCACCCAGTATTCATCGGGCAGACGATCCAGATAATGCTGGGCGATATGCCCCCGATAGGTTTTACGCCAGCTGGTAGCATAAATGTGGCTGATAAGCCCCGCCTGATCAGCGGTTGCGTCCCGAAAAGTCAGCATCGCCATGCACCTCCTTCAAATAAAACGGATGAATTGACGAATTTCCTGCCTTATTATCCCGCAAGAATGCAAAAAAGTCAAGGGGAACAGAGACGAAGCGTGTCGATAGCATAAAAAAGAGGCTGGATGCAAGCATCCAACCTCTTTGCTTTTCTTGACGATTGCAAGAAGGCGAAACGTAATTCCGAAGAATTACTTGATTTCGCATTCGCCGCCGACTTCCTTGAACTGGGCAGCCATCTTGTCGGCGTCTTCCTTGGACAGGCCTTCCTTGACGGTCTTCGGGCCAGCCGCAACGGCTTCGACGAAGTCCTTGGCTTCCTTCAGGCCCAGACCGCACACTTCGCGGACGAGCTTCAGAACCTTCAGCTTCGCAGCGGCGTCGAAGGACTTCAGCACCACGTCGAACTCGGTCTTTTCTTCCGCAGCGGGAGCAGCGGCGCCAGCAGCGGGGCCAGCAACAACAGCGGTCGCAGCAGCGGACACGCCGAACTTTTCTTCCATAGCCTTGACCAGATCGGCCAGTTCCAGCACCGTCATGGACTCGACGGCAGCAATGATCTCCTCATGAGTCATGTTGATTCAGCCTCCTATATCGGTTGATATCGTAATGAAAACTTGTCGTTGTTCAGACCGCAGGGGCGTAAAGCCTCATGCGGCATCGGCGCGGATTATTCCTCGCCATTCTTCTGCTTGCGGATTGCATCCACCACGCGGACGAAGGACGCCACGGTGTTGGTCATGCAGCCAAGCAGCTTTGCCAGCAGCACTTCGCGGCTGGGCAGGGTCGCCAGATGCTTCACAGCAGCCACGTCGAGGGTTTCCGTACCCAGCACGCCGCCAGTGATCTTCAGGCTTTCCAGCTTGTTCTTTTCGATGTAGTCGTTGATGATCTTCGGGCCGGACACAGCGTCCTTCATGGAGAACACGAAAGCGTTCGGGCCGTTGAGCAGATCGTCAAGACCGGTAATGCCCACCTCATTCAGCGCGCGCAGAACCAGACGGTTCTTCAGGACGCAGTACGCGGCGTCATTCTCACGGCACTGCTTGCGGATTTCAGTCACCTGCTCCACAGTCAGTCCGCTGTAGCTGCAAATCACCACAGACTGGGCATTCTTCAGCTTTTCGACGATGTCAGCAACAGCTGCCACCTTCTCCGGCTTCACCTCATGCACCTTGCTCATTTCTTGCACCTCCTTAACGGTTTGGGAGTAAAAGAAAACCCTTGCAACAGGTGCAAGGGATGAGCAAATTTCATGCTATATCCTTCACACCTCGGCAGGCGGAGCAAACTCCTTTACATCCTTGCGGATACCGGCTGTCTACGGCACAGGTTTCTTCAAAACCTTGTTTATTATAGCAGGACAATCCCGTTCTGTCAAGCCTTCTGCGAAAAAAATCTGCACAAGCGGCGAATTTCCACATAGACTGCGATGGAGGGGAGGAATGCGCATGTGTGACAAGACGTATAACGTGCTGAAATGGATGGCGCAGCTGCTGCTGCCCGCGATGGGGACGCTGTATTTTGCGCTGGCGAGCATCTGGCGCCTGCCATACGGTGAGCAGGTCGTCGGCACTATTACCGCGGTGGATACGTTTCTCGGTGTGATTCTGGGAATTACCACCGCACAGTATAAGCAAAAGCAGAAAACCGACGCGGCATGAGTAAGCAATATCATGAAGAAACCCGCCTGTCAAGCGACAAGCGGGTCAATTTTTGCAACGCAATCCGGCAGCATGGAAAAGGAAACACACTGGATAAAACGCTGCTCTTTCCCGCAAGAAATTGCAGTGGCGGGGGAGTCCAGAGGGGTCTGAAATCCCCGCTCTTTACCTTTTCAGCTCCCTCTGGGCGTTCTGTGGTTACTTTCTGGCGCACCAGAAAGTAACATAGTCGCCTCCGCAGAGGCGATGAACGCAACAACAAAAATCAAGCAAGAGGAAAGAAAGCGCCTACGCCGTGCGAAATCGCGCATTCCAGCGTTTTGCGCTCAGAAACGCCCCTTCACTCGCACTCAATGCCATCCGAGTACAGCACCAGCTGCGGCTGTTCTTCGTTCGCGGGCAGATACCGCCAGCATTCCTCTCCCCCGGAGGTGTCTACCAGAATGCTCCACACCGCGCCGTTGTCAAAGCACAGCGTCACATCCCCAATAGAATCCACCATCACCGTGCGGACGATGAAGCGGTTTTCAATGCCCGTCAGCACGTCGTTCAGCTCCACAATGCGGTCATCAAGCCGGTTCGCGCCCAACTCGTCACAGCGGTAGTCATCCGGAATGACATCCTCCTCCAACCCCTGCTTGCGCCACAAATCCCACATGGCTTCCGACGGCTGGAAATAGTCACTCCGCGCCAAGGAAACCCGCCCATCCTGCACCAAACGATAGTAGCATTGCAAGTGCAGGGATTGTTCCTCCTGCACCTCGGTCGTCAGCGCGCGCGGAGCAAACGACAGGCAAAGCAAATCCGCCGTGCGGGAGAGGTTGATGAGGGTGCAGCCGACCAAATCATTGAGCTTCTTCTGGACAAAAAGCATGTCCGTGTTGTTCATATTAGTCCCTTCCAATTTTCCACTGGAGATTTACTTTCCGCCAAAAGCGTCCAGCACCGCCTGCGCCATGCCGCCCTTCTCGCAGTGCGCCGTGTGGCGAATCGGCAGGGAACGCAGTGCCTTCACCTGCTGCGGCACGGGCATCCCCGAACGCGCTTCCAATTCATCCGAGCAGGCAAATGCATCCAGTCCGGCGACGGCGTTCTTTCCGGCGACGGCGGTCAGCACATCGGCGGCGAACTTGTAGGGACTGGCGGTGGACACGATGACCGTCGGGGTCAAATCGCCCGACGTCTCGCGGTACTGGCGCAGAACGCGGCTCGCAACGGCGGTGTGCGTATCCATCAGGTAGTGATGCTGCTCGAACACGCGGGCGATTTCCTCCGCGCAGTCGCGGTCATCGGCGTACCCGGCGGCAAAGACGCTCAGCAGCCACTCCTGCCGCTGCTGACCAACGGCGTAGGACTGGCTCGTGCGCAGCTGCTGCATCCAGCGGGCGATCAGCGCGCCGTCGCGGTCGGCGCATTCAAACAGCAGACGCTCCAAATTCGAGGAAATCAGGATATCCATCGAGGGGGAGGTCGTCTTGAAGAACTGCCGGCGCGTGTCGTAAACGCCGCCAAGGAAGAAATCCGTCAGCACGTTGTTGCGGTTGGAGGCGCAAATGAGCTTCTTGACCGGCAGCCCCATGCTCCGTGCGTAGTAGCCCGCGAGGATATTGCCGAAATTGCCCGTCGGCACGACGAAATTCACCTCGTCGCCCAGCGCAATCGCGCCCGCGTTCAGCAAATCGGCATAAGCGGAGAAATAATAGACAATCTGCGGCACGAGGCGGCCGAAGTTAATCGAGTTGGCGGAGGAAAGCACCTTGCCGCGCGCGTTCACCTGCTGATGGAAATCCGCGGAGGAGAACAGCGCCTTCACGCCGGACTGCGCATCGTCGAAATTGCCGTTCAGGGCGATGACGTGCGTGTTTTCGCCGCCCGTGGTGGTCATTTGCAGCTTCTGCACGTCGCTGACGCCGTCGGTCGGGTAAAAGACGGTGCAGGATGTTCCCGGCACGTCCTTGAAGCCCTCCAATGCTGCCTTGCCCGTGTCGCCGCTGGTCGCGACGAGGATTGCCACTTCGCGGTTTTCGCCGTTCTTCTTGGCGGAGAGCGTCGTCAGGTGCGGCAGCAGCTGCAATGCCATGTCCTTGAACGCAAGCGTCGGCCCGTGGAAGAGCTCCAGCACATGGGTATTGTTGTCGAGCTTTTTCGTGGGCGCAATCGCGGCGTCATCGAACTTGGCGGCTTCGTAGGCGCTGGCAATTGCGTCCGCCAGTTCCTGCGGATCGAAATCATCAAGATAGCCACGGAGGATGGTCAGCGCGCGGGCGCGGTAGTCGAGCTTGGTCAGCGCGGCAATGTCCGCCAGCGTCATCTGCGGGAACACCGCCGGGACATACAGACCGCCATCGGGCGCAAGACCGCGCAGGATGGCTTGGGACGCCGTGACGCAGGCGCCGCCGCGGGTGGAAATGAATGACATGGAAATCACGCTCCTATCCGCAGGGCGATGCCTGCTGGGTTGAGGGCAAGAAGGGGTTCTTGCCGAGTTTCTGGACTGCTTTTCTTACCTAATAATTTAGCAGCGATTATGTAGCAGCTGCGAAATACCAAAAGGGCGGCGGCTTACATGCTCCGCCGCCCTCGTGGGCTGTTCCAATTAGATGATGTAGCCCTTGCAGAAGTCGGGCAGCGCTTCGGGATCGGCGCTGACGGACAGCACGAACGTCACATCATGCTTCTGCGCGTACTTTTCGAGGCTGTCGAAGAACCACTTCGCGTCGGCGAGGTCAATCTTGATCAGCTTGAGGAACGCGTCGATGAAGACGGTCTTGACGTCGTAGTTGCTGGCGAGCATGCCGCCGAGGAAGCCGAGAAACATTTCCGCGCTGGAAACGCTGTACTCTTCGACGTTGACGAAACGAACCGCACGGTCCACTTCGTACATATAGCTGTCGTTCTTGTCGAGGAAAACGACGTTGCCGGAGCTGGTCTTGACCGCGTTGTTTGTCATGTCAATCAGCCGCTTGGTCTTGCCGGAGCCCTTCTTGCCTGCGATAATCTGAATCATGGGTAAACGCCTCCTTGTGAGTGAGAGTTTCGTATCTCTATTATAAACCATTTTGCGCCCGGATGCAATGCCTCTGATGAATTTCCTTTGTGTTCGGGAGAAAAATTCACCGCTTTTACGGTGACGTGTCCTCCTCATTGCCGGGTGCATCTGTATCATTCGCCATGAGGGTCAATAAATCCTGCTTCTTCAGCGGCGGAAGTTCACGTTTTTCATGACCAGGGATGGACGTGTCGAGCTTGCAGACTCCGGCGCAGTCGCACCACTGGCAGGCGTTCCAGTCTCTGATGACGGCGGGGGACGGGGTGATTTCGCCGCTGCGGATGCGGTCGGCCAGCTCCGCCGCCATCTTCTTGGCGTGGGCAAGCAGTGCTGCCATTTCCTCCGGCGTGTAGCCATCAGACGAGGAAGCGACGCTGCTATCCGCATTAAAGATTTTCGTGAACGAATATCCCGGATTGGAATCCAGCGCTTCCACCACGTCCACATCTGCCAGCACAATGCCTTTCAGGTGCAGCTTTTTCGCAATCGCCTTTTCCGCAGATTCCTTTACATCCGCCGTATCTACCATCGGGTCTTGAATCGTGAAGTAGAATGCGCCCGCCGGATTGCCGTCCAGCCCCTCGCACGCTGCTTGCAGATACAGCAGCAGCTGCAATTGAAGCCCGTACCATAGGCGCGTCGGGTCAATGTCGCGGTGGCTGCTCTTGTAGTCGGATACGAGCAGATACACGCCCTCGTCGCCCTCCCAGCGGTCGATGCGGTCGATTTTGCCGCGCAGGGCGATTTTCCGTCCATCATGCAGCGTCAGCACCACCGGAGGCAGCCCGTCCTCCTCGCCAAACACAACTTCCTCGTCGACGGTGCGGAAGCGGCTGTGCTGCGCGTGATGCGTGAACATCCACGCGGCGCGGTGCACCGTTCGGCGGTACTTCTCGCCCTGCAGGCGCAGGGACGGCGTTTCATTCAGCGGGCCATCCGCCCACGCGGTCGTCAGCGGCAGCAGCACCGTATCCATCAGCGCGTGGATTTTTTCGTCCGGCAAATCCGGAAAATCCGGCTCCTTCAGCGCAAGGGCGGCGTACCCCTCCATCGCGGCATGGTAGAAATCGCCCACATCCGCCGGGTCGAACTCGTACTCGCGGCGGATGACGGGCTTCAAGCCGTAGTTCACAAAGTGCCGATACGGGCACTGCGCGAAGCCCTCCAAACGGCTGATGGACACCTTGTCCTGCGTGAAGAGCCGCCGCGTGTGGTCGCGGGAGAGGAAAATCGCCGTGCCGTGGCGGTTCAGCGCATCCAGCACGGCCTGACAGCGGCTGTGCCACTCCAGGTCGAAATACAGCCAGCGCAGGACGTTCGCCCATTGCTCCGGAAGCGGCGTGTCGGTGTCGACAGCTTGCCGCAGGTGGTGCGGCAGTGCATCCAGCGCCATGGCGGGGGAGAGCGGCGCGACGTCGTTTGCCAGCACGCCGCCGGATACCACCATATGCGGGAACAGCTGCGTCATGTCCTCCAGCAGCCCCGCCGGACGAAACGCCGTGCCGTCCTGCCCGCCCTGCGAACAGGTGACGGTCAGAAAGCGACGGGGGAGGGATAGTGTACGGTAGAAGTCCGACTGCCGCAGGGCGCACGTCTCCTGCTGCGTCAGGCCAATCGCGCGCTGCGCCAAGTCGCACAGCGTGCGCCGCTCCGTCTCAGACAGGAGCGAATCCGCCGTACTGCCCAGCGCGCCATCCTGCATTCCCATGACGAGCAGCGCATCAATCCGCCCGGTCATCAAATGCCCCGCTTCGCCGATCATCACCGTGTCCGGCTGCGGCGGCAGGGACGAAATCGACGCGCCTGTCAAACCTGATTCCACGAACCGTGCCAAATCCCGCTGATTTGCCTTTTGCGTGCTCAGCAGCGCGTAGAGCTGATCAAGCAGCGTCATCAGGATTGTCCATACCTGCCGATTCTGCGTTGCTTCCGCCGCCATCCCGCGCGAAAGCAGCGCTTCCTCGCGCGCCATCAGGCGGTCATACGCATTGGTATCCTCCAAGAAGCGGAAAATTGCCTCGACGGAATCACCCGCTGTTTTTGCGCGGCGGAGCGCATCCCGAAGGGCTTCCACGGGCGAAATCAGCCGGACGCGCAGTTCGTCCATATCCGCCGCGTCGTCGCCATAAGGGAACGGACGCAGCCACTTGCCGCGGTTGATGCCGTGCGTGATGGCGTAGTTCTCCAGCGAATCGGCTTCGTCGCGGGTCAGGGAAGAAAAGCCGCTTTTTGCCACTTGCAGCACATCCGCGCGGAGAAATCCGCCGGAGATGCAACGCAGTGCGCCGACGAGCATCCGACTCAAGCCGTGCCGCGCCGCGCTGTCCTTCCGCGCCTGATAGCAGGGAATCCCCGCGCTTTGCAGCGTGACGGCGAGGATGCCGGCCATACCCTGCGCATCCGCCAGCGCGACCGCCATATACTGCCACGGAATGCCGCGTTCGTGCCAGCTTTGCAGCGTCTGCGCGGCGAAAGCGGCTTCGGCATACGGGTTTGCGGCGGCATGGAGCGTCAGGGCGGACGCGTCGCCGGGGTACACCGCGCCGTCACGGGCGAACAGGTGCGCTTCGAGGTGGCGGAGGGCTTCGTCGCGCCCATCGGGTTCGCTTGGCAGCCACTTCCACTGTACGGGAATGCCGCGCTGACGCAGCCATCCGGTCAGCTCCGCCGCACTCCTGCGCTGGGAGGCGAAAACGTGCCCGTCGCTTGCAGTGTCCTTGTCCATCGTGAACGCAACGACCATGCGGGTGCATTCCGGTGCAGCGGTCGCCAACAGGACGCACAGCGGCGTTGGCAGCATGTCAAACTGGTAGACAAACACGGCGGCATCGCGCATCAGCCCGCTTTCCGGCAGCCGTTCCACCAGCTCAAACTGCTGCGTCGGCTCATCCTGAAAGCGCTCGGCAATCAGCACGTCATACGTCTGCCAAAGCAGCAGCAAATCATGCGCCTTTGCCTTCAGTGCGCCGGATGGCAGCTCCTCCGCATAGGCGGCAAATTCTTCGCTTGACAGCCCCGTGCGCTGGAAGTCCATCAGCAGCGTGGACAGCTTCTCCGGCAGCCCGGGTGACAGCGCGACGCGGCGATAATAGTGCAGCTCCTCCTGCTTTAGGGAAAGCGCCTGCGCCAGCGCCATCCGTCGCCCGCTTTCGTCCAGCGCGGCTTTGGGTGAATGCCCCGCACTTTCTCGGATACGCCGCCCCAGCCTGCGCGGCGACAGTACATCCAAATCCAGCAGCCCCGGCAGATGAAGCTGCTCCACCAGTTCCCGCTCGGCTTGCAGGGTGTACTGCTCCGGTACAAGCAGCAGGACGCGCTGACCAGCTTCACGGCATTGGCGGATTTCTTCAAACAGGCGGGACTGCGTCTGCCCGGCGCGTGCGCCCCAGATTTCGACGGTGGTCATAAAATCCCCCTCACAAAGCGGCAAATGCGGTCAAATAGCGAATCGCTTCCGCGTCATGGCGGCGGTTAAACCCATGCGCTCCGCCGTCAATCAAGTGCAGTTCTGCGTTCGCATACGCTTCCGCCGCCTTTTTCGCATAATCCGGCTTGACGATGCCGTCCGCCGTGCCGTGGACAATCAGCACCCGCCCGGTGTACGGCGTGATTTCGCGGAAAACGTCCATGTGCATGACGGCTTCGGGATAGCAGCGCCCCAGCGGCATCGGCCCGCAGTGAATCTTCTCCGGCAGATTTTGAGGGTCGAAGTGCGCCATCATCATGTGCCCCGCGCGCGCGTCGTCGGGGATGCAGAATGCCGGGTAGAACAGCGCGAGCCTGTCCACTGCATCCGGATGCTTCGCAGCGGTCAGCGCGGACACCATCCCGCCCTGCGAACAGCCCATCAGCAGCAGCGTATCGCTGGTATAGGGAAGCGACTGCGCATAGCGAATGACGGCTTCCAAATCCTGCACCTCGGTCAGCACCGACATGTCCGTCGTCGCGCCGTCACTCCGCCCCAAGGGTGGAACGCTGCCGCCGCAGAAGTCGAAACAGTACGCACAGTAACCAATTTTCGCCAGCGCCCGCGCGTACTGCCGGACGGTCTGCTGATTCGCCATAAAACCGTGGCAGACAATGGCAATCGGGAGTTTTTCGCCATTCGGACGGTACTCTGTGCCGCGGATGGTCAAATCACCGCGCATACAGGAGAACGTCCGACGACGGATGGGGGAGGAAGAAAACAGCATCGAAATCGCCTCACGGAAGATTGTTTCTTCTATTGTAGCATAGTCGCGCGAAAATGAAAAGATGGAAAAACAAGACTTGAAGCGGCAGGGAGAGACGTGTTATAATGGAGCGGACCCACAGAGAATGAAGGAGTACATACACGATGAGCAATTTCCGCCGACCGAAGCACCTGACCACCCGCCGAATGCAGGAAACGCGTCCGAATCCGCCGAAGGAGCAGGCGAAAGCGCAGCGTCCGGCGCGCGAAATCCGCTGGAACTGCCCCGCAGCGGCGAAATGCGGCGGATGCCAGCTGACTCGCCTGTCCTACGCGGAGCAGCTGCAATGGAAGCAGCAGCGCGTGGCGGAACTGCTGGACGGAATTTGCGAAGTCCGCCCGATTCTGGGCATGGACGACCCATTCCACTACCGCAACAAGGTTCATGCCGTGCTGGCTGTGGACAAGGCGGGCAGGCCCATCAGCGGCGTCTACGCCATGGGGACGCACCGCGTCGTGCCCGTGCGGCACTGCCTGATTGAGGATCGCCGCGCTGACCGCATCATCCAGACCATCGTCGCGATGCTGCCTGCCTACAAGCTGCGCATCTACAACGAGTACACGCACCGCGGCTTCCTACGCCATATCCTCATCCGCACGGGGCATGTGACGGGGCAGATTATGGTCGTGCTGGTGGCAACGAGCCTTGAATTTCCGGGAAAAAAGGCATTTGTGCAGGAGCTGATTCAGCGCCACCCGGAAATCACGACCGTGGTGCTGAACTGCAATCAGCGCGAAACCAGTATGGTGCTGGGCACGAAGGAAATTACCCTCTATGGCGAAGGGTACATGGAGGATGAACTGTGCGGCAAACGCTTCCGCATCAGTCCGCAGAGCTTTTATCAGGTGAACGCGAAGCAATGCGAAGTCCTCTACCGCACGGCGATTGACGCGGCGCAGCTGACAGGCGCAGAAACCCTGCTGGACGCCTACTGCGGTACGGGTACGATTGGCTTATGCGCGTCGGACGGCTGCAAGCAGCTAATCGGCGTGGAGCTGAATGCCGATGCCATCCGCGATGCGAAGGAGAACGCCCGCCGCAACGGCGTGGAGAACGCGCGCTTCCTCTGCGACGACGCAGGGCGTTTCATGCAGAAGCTCGCCAAGGAGGGAAACGCGCCCGACGTGGTGATGATGGATCCGCCCCGCGCCGGCAGCGACCAGAAGTTCCTGCAAAGTCTGCTGATGCTGAAACCAAAGCGGGTTGTGTACGTTTCCTGCAACCCGGAGACCCTCGCAAGGGACTTGCGCGTGCTGGTGGATGGCGGGTATCGGGCGGAATGGGCAACGCCGGTGGATATGTTTCCGGGAACGGAACATGTGGAAACGGTATGTGCATTGTCCAAACTTCGAGAGGGAAAAACATATCGAGATTGAAGCATTTGGGAATGATTTAACTTCAACATAAGGAAAACCCGAAGCAGCACTGGAAAGGTACTGCTTCGGGTTTTTAGTGTTTAGTCTTATATGCTTCGCCCCATGCCCGCATGGAATCCAAAATGGGTTTCAGACTTTTGCCAAGTTCGGTCAGCGCATATTCCACCCTCGGCGGCACCTCGGGATAGACTGTACGGGTAATGATACCATCGGCTTCCATCGAGCGCAGGCTGTCTGTCAGCACCTTTTGGCTGATTCCCTCCAAGTCCTTTTTCAGTTCATTGAACCGCCACGGACGAGCCAGCAGATTTCGTATGATAAGCAACTTCCACTTGCTTCCAATCAGCGCCACGGTAGTTGCTACCGGGCAAGCGGGCATTTCTTCTTTTGTCAGCATCGCAGCACCCCCAATAGTTCAAATTAGAATGTTACATCTAAATTATAATACAGTGCACTCTAATTTTCAAGCAGTTACTTTCAGGTGAGCTGTGTTGCTTCTTGTGCCCCAGTAATCAATTTGTGCGTACTTGTGGCTGGGCATTGGTCTGTACCTGGAAAAGCAGAAGGACGGCAGCTGCATCAGGAATATGGTGTTTGCATTCCCTGTTCCAGTGAGCGGTCAGAAAGTGAAAGAACTTTCCTTGGAAAATGAAGCAACAGTCGAAATGGTATGCCTCTTAGTTCTGCGAAATCCAACGGCACATGTCAACATAGATGTGGATGCGGACGAAATGGTGCAAGATAAAAGAGGTTCTTCACGGAATCTTGTTGGTTGCCCCCAAGATTCCGCGAAGAACCAAGTGATGTGGGAATTACTCCGTAATGTAGGTGTACCGCATGTTGTAGCTCTTTGCGTACTGCTCAGCGGCGGAGTCCGGCAGGACTTCCAGGACAAGGTTTGGGCAGTTATAGAAAGGACTGTTAATGAAAGGCGAATAGCCAAAACTTGTTAGATTGCGAAGATTACCCAGAAATGCAAGCGACTCGCATCCGGAGAAGGCAAATTGATTGACGCTTTCCAAACTGCCCAGATTCGGAATTGAGGTCAGCTTTTTGCATTGGTTGAACCCGTATGATCCGATAGTGGTTACGTTGCTCAAATCGCCGATGCTCACCAAAGAGGTGCAGCCATCAAACGCCTCATATGGAATCTCCTTCAGGCTGCTTAAATTACCGACGGTTTCCAGTGCGGTGCAGCCCATGAAACAATCCGACTCCATTGATTCCAATTTGGGCATATTGCCGATTGATTTCAGCGCGATGCAGTCCCTAAAGACAGAACCTCCAATGCTTGCAACATTGCTTAAATCACCAATGCTGACAAGCGTTTTGCAGCCAAAGAATGCACTACTCCCAATGACGGTTAGTTTGTCAGACCAGTCAACGCTGATTAACGATACACAGTGTGAGAAAACATCGGATTCCAAGCGCGTCAAGCTGTACAAATCATCAACATGCTCCAGTGCACTGCAGCCGTTAAAAGCACCTTGCCCGATAGTTTTCAAGTTGCGCAGGGAACCGATACTCTTCAGTGCAGTACAGCCCATAAATGCATACTGACCGATACTGGTGATCTTGTCCAGTTCATCAATGCGTTCCAAGGCGCTGCAATTTGCAAAACCGTTAGAATCAATGGATTCGACATTACTCATGTTGCCGACACGCACAAGCGAAGAGCAGCCTTCAAATGCGTAAGAATCAATCGAAGTTACGCTGCTCAGGTCGCCTACGCTCTCTAATGCGGTGCAGAAGCCAAAGGTGGAATATCCGATGGATGTGACTTTGCTTAAATCGCCAATGGTTTTCAGCGCTTTGCAGCTATTGAAGGCACAAGTGCCGAGCGTTGTGACATTGGTCAGATTCCCGACGCTGGTTAAAGTGGTGCAGTCAGCGAATGCGCTGCTGCCGATGCTATTCAGCCGGGGCAGTTCAGGAAGGCTGGTCAATGCTTTGCAATTAGAAAACGCATATTCGCCGATGGTGCGGACGTTGGACATGTCCCCGATACTCGCCAGCTTGCTGCAGCCATAGAATGCATCTTTCCCAATGCTGGTAGCGCTGCTTAAATCGCCGACCGAAAGAAGCTCCTTCAGACAGTAGAACAGCTTGTCAGGAACAGCCTTCAAGCTGCTTAAATCGCCAACTGTGGTTAGCGCAGTGCAGCCATCAAACACTTTCTCGCTGATGCTTGTCACACTGCTTAAATCACCAACGGTTTTCAGCGATTTGCAATTGCGGAATGTCTCTCGATTCAAGACGGTCAGCTTTTCCAAGCCGCTAATGCTGGTCAGTGATTCACAGCCGTAGAAGGCGCCATACGCTATGCGTGTAACACTGCCGAGTTCCCCGATGCTTTGCAGGGAAGTACACTGCTTGAACGCATTTGCGCCGATGAAAGTAACGCTGCTGAGACTGCCGACGGTTTTCAGCGAAGTGCACTGATAGAAGGCGTTTTCGCCGATGGAAGTAACGCTGCTGAGATCTCCGATGCTTTCCAGTGACGCACAGGCATAGTCTTTTGACATGCCTTCGTCCGGAATCCAACGGCTGGAAACCCCAAAGGCAGAGTCGCCGATGCTTTCCAAATGGGGCATATCACCAACCCGAACCAAGGAGGTGCAGCCTACAAAAGCACTATCGCCAATACTTGTTACATTGCTCAAATGCTCCATGGATGTGAGCGATTCGCAATCTCTGAAAGCGTAAGCACCAATAGTGGTTACATTATCGGTGTTATCAAGTGTTTCCAACGCATAGCATCTGGAGAATGCGTATGCGCCAATGCTCGTCACATTCCCCAAACCTTCTACGCTTTGCAGATTGGTACAGCTGGCAAATGCGCTATCCGGAATGGCAGAAATGTTCGTTAGACCGCTAATGGTGGTCATGGCGCAGGACTCGAAAGCACCGCTGCCGATGCTTGTTACGTTGCTTAAGCCCTCGATGCTTGCAAGAGAATTGCAACTGAAAAATGCTTCCGCCCCAATGTGGACGTCATTTCCTCCGATTTCAAGCGTATTCAACTGACAATCGTAGAAAGCCCATCTGCCAATCTTTTTAATATTGTCTAAGCTGCTGATTTCTTTGAGTGAAGTGCAATACCCAAAAGCCCAATCTCCAATTGTTGTGACATGCTGCAAACTTCCGATTTCTGCTAAAGACGCGCAGCTGAAAAAGGCTGAATCACCGATTTGTTCGACATTAGAAATGTCGCCAATACGCTTCAGTGAATCGCAGTAATAATGCTGCTCCGGTTCATCGTCCCAACTGATGGCGTATGAAAAAGCAGACGCGCCGATACTTTTCAGATGGGGCATATCACCGAGCTGCGTCAGTGATTTGCAGCCTGCAAAAGCAGATTCGCCAATGCTCGTCAAAGAAGTCAAATCTCCAACATCTTGCAGTGATGTGCAGTTGTAGAACGTGAAGTCACTGAGATTCGTTACATTCTCCAGCCCATCCACCTTCACCAGCGCCGTGCATCCATCGAATGCGTGCGCGCCAATCTCTGTCACGCTGCTGGGAATCGTAATCTCTTTCAGGCTCGTGCAGCCCGAGAAGGCGTAATCCCCGATGGCAGTTACAGAATCAGGAATTTTCACGCTGACAAGGTTCGTGCTGTTCGCAAACGCGTATTCATCAATGCGTTTTACGTTTGCCGAAATTTCGTAAGTCGCGACATTTCCGCCGCTTGGAGCGTCCGCGCTGTCCGCCAGTGCGGGTAGGACCAGACAGCTTCCGATCAGCAGACTGGTCAGCGTAATCGTCAAAAGTTTCTTGGATTTCATGCGTATCAACCCCTTTCTCGATTTCCAGCATACAGCAATTTCAAGAAAAAGTCAATAGCAGAATCAAGAAAATTAAGGGAAAATACAGAAACTAAATCGAATGCTATGTCATGCACCGTCAAATCAATAAGATGCTAATGCTATATTCAGAAGAAATTGTCAAGAAACGATTACCAATCATGTTGACAAGCTGGGAAAACCTGCGTATAATAAATATGGAAAACTGGCAGTTTGCAACAGGGAAAAAGCGGATGGAGGAGAATTGCACATGAAACGTTGGAAGGTCACATTCGGACTGTTCTTGCTTCTTTTTGCGCTGGCAACGACAGTTGCTTGCGCAGAAACGCGCGAAGAGAAAGTGGATTTGGAAGGGAAGCGTGTCATTTTTGCCCAGCCGGGGGAAACAATCCACTTTAGCTATGACGTTCCGGAAGGCTTCATTGTGGATAAAGAGGGATGGTCATGGTGTTTTGCCTATACGGATGGTCATGGCTGTACTTACTATGATGACGAATATGGTGAAGGCCGCACGGAAAGCTATACCTATGAGCCAACGGGAACCTGTGTCGAATTTGATGGAAAAGGTAGCATTACTCTTTCCAACAATGAAATGGTTCGTGTAGAACTACGCATAAAAAAACCGAATGTCGATTATTGGATTTACATGCACGCATATGTGCTTGTTGCAGACCCGGCAGAGTACTATACCTATGAGATTCAGAATGGGGAAGCGACGATTACAGGATATAATAAAGAACTGCTGAGAAGCAAAGTGCTTATTCCCCAGGAGATTGAAGGGTATCCGGTCACGACGATCGGCGACCGCGCGTTTTATGATATGCCGTCGGGCATCGGCAAGGAATTTTACATTCCGGACAATGTAACCACCTTTGGTAAGGAAGCCTTTGCAGGCAGCGCCTATCTTGATGCGGTTCGGATGCCGCAGAAGCTGACGAAAATGGGCGAGGGCGTATTTGCGGCATGTTTACAAACTATGAATGAGCAAATTCCAAAAAACATCCAAACTTTTCTTTGAGCATAGCGCT
>ERZ791829.1023-NODE-1023-length-18651-cov-4.236933_pt1 | contig 18651 bp, 19 predicted proteins | sample MGYA00510296_ERZ791829 | MGnify/ENA primary metagenome ERZ791829 (study PRJEB30046, sample SAMN00791973) | human gut metagenome | study: EMG produced TPA metagenomics assembly of the A metagenome-wide association study of gut microbiota in type 2...
ATTGGGGATAAAACAGCTCATGGCGGGCGGCGGTGTGGCGCTCATCGGTATGATTCTCGTGCCTCTGCTCAAAGGGCTGTTCGGTTAATCCCGTCCATGCCGCAATGTAAAACCCTTCGCCCCTGCCCGCCCTCTGCGGGCGGGGGCGGGAAAGGAGGGCTGACCCATTGGATTTGATATGGGAAAAATTCACCGAATGGCTCAAGGAGCTGCTGATCGGGGGCATCATGGACAACCTCACCGGCCTCTTTGATAACGTCAACGCCAAGGTTGCGGAGGCGGCGGGACACATCGGCAGCACCCCGCAGGCGTGGAACGCCAATATTTACAGCATGATCCGCTCTCTCTCGGATAACCTGATCCTGCCCATCGCCGGCGTGATTCTCGCCTTTGTGATGACACTGGAGCTGATACAGCTTATCGCGGACCGCAATAACCTCCACGACATCGACACATGGGTATTCTTTAAGTGGGTGTTCAAGACGGCGGCTGCCGTGCTCATCGTGTCCAACACATGGAACATCGTCATGGGCGTGTTTGAAGCGGCGCAGAGTGTGGTAAACAGCGCCTCCGGCATCATCGTCGGAAACACCTCCATCAACCTTGCCGACCATATTGCAGACCTCGAGGCGCGGCTGCTGGAGATGAACGTGTGGACACTTTTGGGGCTGTGGCTGCAATCCTTCGTGGTGGGCTTCACCATGTGGGGGCTGACCATCTGCATTTTCATCATCATCTACGGCAGAATGATTGAGATATACCTTATCACCAGCATCGCGCCCATCCCCATGGCCACCATGATGGGCAAGGAATGGGGCGGCATGGGACAAAACTACCTGAGAAGCCTGCTGGCGCTGGCGTTTCAGGGCTTTCTCATCATCATCTGCATCGCCATCTATGCGGTGCTGGTACAGAATATGCTCATAGACGACAACATTTCCACGGCCATCTGGCTGTGCATGGGCTACACGGTGCTGCTCTGCTTCACCCTGTTCAAAACCAGCAGTCTCGCAAAGTCAATTTTCAACAGTCATTGACGGAGGTAAACCAATATGGCATACGTTCCCGTACCCAAAGACCTGAACGCGGTCAAGACCAAGGTGCTGCTGAACCTGACGAAGCGCCAGCTCATCTGCTTCGGCGCGGGCGCGGCGCTGGGCGTTCCGCTGTTCTTCCTGCTCAAAGCCCATACCGGCGTCAGCACGGCGGCGATCTGCATGATCCTGCTCATGCTGCCCTTTTTTCTGCTGGCCATGTATGAGAAGAACGGACAGCCCCTTGAAAAGATCGTCCGAAACATCGTGCAGGTCTGCTTCCTGCGCCCCAAACAGCGCCCTTACGCAACCAATAATTTCTACGCCGTTCTGGAACGGCAGGACAATTTAGACCGGGAGGTGTATCGCATTGTCCACCCGCACAAAACTCACCCGCGCCGAACGCAGGCAGATCGAAGCCGCCATCGCAAGAGCGAAGCGGCAGGATAAGAAACAGAAATCCGCACAGGACAGCATCCCGTTTCAGCGGATGTTCCCCGACGGCATCTGCCGCGTGACGGACAGCTACTACACGAAAACCGTCCAGTTTCAGGACATCAACTATCAGCTCAACCAGAACGAGGACAAGACCGCCATCTTTGACGGCTGGTGCGACTTCCTCAACTACTTTGACAGCTCCGTGCGCTTTCAGCTCTCTTTCGTGAATATGTCCGCCAACAAGGACAATTACGCAAGGTACATCACCATCTCGCCGCAGGGCGACGATTTTGACAGCATCCGTCTGGAATACACCCAGATGCTCCAGAACCAGCTTGCCCGCGGCAACAACGGCCTCATCAAGACCAAGTACCTGACCTTCGGCGTGGAGGCGGACGGCCTGAAAGCGGCAAAGCCGAGGCTGGAGCGCATTGAAACGGACATCCTCAACAACTTCAAGCGCCTCGGCGTGGCGGCGGAGCCGATGAACGGCACGGAGCGGCTGCGGCTGCTGCACGGGATGCTGCACATGGACGAGCAGGAGCCGTTCCGCTTCTCGTGGGACTGGCTGGCACCCTCCGGGCTTTCGGTCAAGGACTTCATCGCGCCCAGCTCCTTTGAGTTCCGCACCGGGCGCTCCTTCGGCGTCGGCAGGCGCATCGGCTGCGCCAGCTTCTTGCAGATTTTAGCGCCGGAGCTGAACGACAGGATGCTGGCGGACTTCCTCGACATGGAAAGCTCCCTCATCGTCAGTATGCACGTCCAGCCCGTGGATCAGGTCAAGGCCATCAAGACCATCAAGCGCAAGATCACGGATTTGCAGAAAATGACCATCGAGGAGCAGAAAAAGGCTGTCCGCGCCGGATACGACATGGACATCATCCCCTCGGACCTTGCCACCTACGGCACGGAGGCGAAGAAGCTGCTGCAAGACCTGCAAAGCCGCAACGAGCGAATGTTCCTGCTGACCTTTATTGTGGTCAACACCGCAGGCAGCCGCCAGCAGCTTGACAACAACGTATTTCAGGCAGCCTCCATCGCCCAGAAGTACAACTGCCAGCTTACCCGCCTTGATTTCCGTCAGGAGGAGGGGCTGATGAGCAGCCTCCCCTTGGGGCTGAACCAGATCGAAATACAGCGGGGCTTGACCACATCAAGCGTCGCTATTTTTATCCCCTTTACCACGCAGGAGCTGTTTCAGGACGGCAAGGAGGCCCTGTATTGCGGGCTGAACGCCCTCTCAAACAACCTCATCATGGTAGACCGCAAGCGTCTCAAGAATCCCAACGGCCTCATCCTTGGTACGCCCGGCAGCGGCAAGAGCTTTGCCGCAAAGCGGGAGATCGCCAACGTGTTCCTCGTTACCGACGACGACATTATCATCTGTGACCCCGAAGCCGAATACGGGCCGCTGGTGGAGCGTCTGCACGGGCAGGTCATCAAAATTTCCCCCACAAGCCCGCACTACATCAATCCTATGGACTTAAACCTCAATTACAGCGACGATGAGAACCCGCTGAGCCTGAAATCCGACTTCATCCTCTCCCTCTGCGAGTTGATCGTGGGCGGCAAGGACGGCCTCATGCCGGTGGAAAAGACCATCATCGACCGCTGTGTGCGCATGGTGTACCGGGATTATCTCAGCGACCCTGTGCCAGAGAATATGCCGATTCTGGAGGACTTGTATAACGAGCTGCGGCGGCAGGAGGAAAAGGAGGCGCAGTACATCGCCACGGCTTTGGAAATCTACGTTTCCGGCTCTCTCAACGTGTTCAACCACCGCACCAACATCAACATCGCCAACCGCATTGTCAGCTTCGACATCAAGGAGCTGGGCAAGCAGCTCAAGAAGATCGGGATGCTCATCGTGCAGGACGCTGTGTGGAATCGAGTGACCGTCAACCGGGAAGCCCACAAATCCACTCGCTACTACATTGACGAAATGCACCTTTTGCTGCGCGAGGAGCAGACGGCGGCCTACACCGTGGAAATCTGGAAGCGCTTCCGCAAGTGGGGCGGTATCCCCACCGGCATCACCCAGAATGTCAAGGACCTTCTCTCCTCCCGCGAGGTGGAGAACATCTTTGAAAACAGCGATTTCATCCTCATGCTCAATCAGGCCAGCGGCGACCGGCAGATACTCGCCAAGCAGCTCAATATCTCCCCGCATCAGCTCTCGTATGTCACCCACAGCGGTGAAGGCGAAGGGCTGCTTTTTTACGGCAACGTCATTCTTCCCTTTGTAGACCGTTTCCCCCGCGGGGAACTCTATGACCTGCTGACCACCAAGCCGCAGGAGCAGACTGCATAACAAAACAAGAAAGGAATTGCACGATGGAAAACAAACTGATGATTTTTGAAAACGACGCCTTTGGAAAGGTGCGAACGCTGAACCTCAACGGCGAGCCGTGGTTCGTAGCGGCGGATGTGTGCAAAGCGCTGGAACTGGGGAATCCGAGCATGACGGTTGAGCGTCTGGATGATGATGAAAAGGGTATCAGTACTATTGATACCCTTGGCGGGAAACAGCGCATGGCAATCATCAACGAACCCGGACTGTATTCGCTGGTGATCACCTCCCGCAAGCCGGAGGCAAAGGCGTTCAAGCGCTGGATCACCCATGATGTCATTCCGGCCATCCGCAAGCACGGCGTGTATATCACCGACGAGAAGCTCAAGCTGTTCGCCGAGCACCCTGAGCTACTGGACGCGCTGATGAAAAGCCTCTACGCCGCCCATGCGGAGAACCTGCGGCACAGGGCGGAGCGCCAAACGCTGCTGCCCAAGGCGGATTACTACGACGCCTTTATGGACGCGGACGGCTGCACCAACCTTCGCACCACGGCAAAGGAGCTGAATGTGCCGGAGCGCTGGTTTGCCCGCTTTCTCCAGCAGACCGGCTTTCTCTACCGCAGCCCTGCGGGGAACCTCATGCCCTACGCCATCCCCCGCAACCGCGGGCTGTTCCGCGTGAGGGATTATGTCCGCAACGGTCACAGCGGCGCGTACACCCTCATCACCCCCATGGGCAAGAGCCTGTTCCGGGAGCTGCTCCGCTGCGGCGAGGCGCTTCCAACTGATTGATTAAACGAATAAGGAGCGTAACACCATGAAAAAAGAAAATCTGTACCTGATCCACGGCGAGGACTATCTGCGCCACATCGAGGAAAAGCTGGAGCTGCTGTGGATGGCGACCATCCTCATGCACTACATCAAAAACGGAGCCGAGAAGGACGGCTATCTGGACCTTGTACGCAGATCCACCCTCGACTTTGACGAGCGCTGCGAGGAGATGTTCAGTTCTTGGGGCAGGACGCTCAATTACCTCAAGTCCCGTGACCTTGCGGACTTGTCCGACCTCATCGAAAACGACCTGATCGAGCCGGAATATGCCGGTTACGTTCCTGCGGATAATCCCTGCTGCCCCGGCGAACGCTGCTGCGAGTACGCCGAGCGCATTGAACGCGAATACGCCGCAGAGCGTGAGGTGGACGAGGACAATGAGGACGCCGACGTATTTGAGTATGACGGAGAACCGGCCATATCTGAGTTGACCGGCGTGTGCAGGGACATCCTCACGGCTGTCGAGGGGCTGACCACGCTTCTAAGGGATGAGTTCGACTATGCAGGCTGACCGCATCTACTGCGGCGACGCCCTGACCGTGCTGAAAACCCTGCCGGACAGCTCCGTGAACTGCTGCGTAACCTCGCCGCCGTACTACGCACTACGGGATTACGGCATGGCAGACCAGATTGGGCGGGAGGAAACCCCGGCGCTGTATGTGGAGCGCCTGACTTCCATTTTCCGGGAAGTCAGGCGCGTTCTCACGCCGGACGGCACACTCTGGCTCAATATCGCGGACACCTATGCCGGAAAGGGCAATCAGGGAGAAAGCCTCGACCCCAAGTACCCCAACGGCAGGACCGGTCAGGCGGTCGCCCTCAACGGCAAGGTGGAGGGCTGCAAGGCAAAGGACATGATCGGCATCCCGTGGATGCTGGCGTTCGCGCTGCGCGCAGACGGCTGGTATCTGCGCTCGGACATCATCTGGATGAAAGCGAACCCCATGCCGGAAAGCACCAAGGACAGGCCAAGCCGCTGCTATGAGCATATTTTCCTGCTGTCCAAGTCCCGCCGCTATTACTATGATGCCGCCGCCATCGCGGAGCCGGTTGCGGCCTCCACTCCTGCGCGGATGAAGCGCGGATTTGGTGCAGGCAACAAGTATTCCGCAGATATTCCCGGTCAGAAGCACCAACACCTCAACGACCACCACCCGAACGGGTACGCCGATGAGGACATCCCGCAGCTTCGCAACAAGCGGGACGTGTGGCAAATCAACACCGTGCCGTACCGGGGCGGGCATTTCGCCGCTTTCCCGCCAAAGCTGGCGGAAACCTGTCTGCTGGCAGGCTGCCCGCCCGGAGGCGTGGTGCTGGATCCCTTCCTCGGCTCCGGCACTACGGCGGCGGTGGCAAGGCAGCTCGGACGGCACTACATCGGCATTGAGCTGAACCCGGAATACTGTACGCTGGCAGAGAAACGGATCGGAGGTGTTGCGGTATGAACGCCTACACCCGGCAGGATTTGAGCGTCATGCAGGCGTGGCCGCTGGAGCGGAAAATTCGCGTGACGCAGGCGAAGATCATTGAATGGTATCACCACTACGGCGGCAAGGTCGCCGTTTCCTTTTCGGGCGGCAAGGACAGCACCGTGCTGCTGGATCTTGCGCGGCGGGCGTTCCCCGACATTCCCGCCGTATTTGTGGACACGGGGCTGGAATACCCGGAGATACGGGAGTTTGTGAAAACCGTACCCAATGTAACGTGGCTGCGCCCGGAGATGCCCTTTTCCAAGGTCATATCGGAATACGGCTATCCCGTCGTTTCCAAGGACGTGGCACGGCGCGTTCGCTATGCAAAGCGTGGCAGCCCGTGGGCGCTGTGCCATCTGAACGGATTAAACCGTGACGGTACGCCCTCAAAATACAATGAACGATACATGAAATGGCGTATCCTGCTGGATGCGCCGTTTTTCGTTTCCGACGCCTGCTGCGCCGTGATGAAGGAGCGGCCCCTGCACAGATATAACCGGGAAACCGGTAGAAAGCAGATCATTGCGACCATGGCCTGTGAGAGCGCACGCCGCCAGAGCGTCTATCTCAAAATCGGATGCAACGCCTATCATAAGCGGGACCCCACCTCTCAGCCCATGTCCTTCTGGACAGAGCAGGATGTGCTGGCCTATCTCAAAATGACCGGTATCCCGTATGCGTCCGTCTACGGCGAGATCGTGGAGGAAAACGGCAGGCTGACCACCACCGGCGCGAAGCGCACCGGCTGTATGTTCTGTATGTTCGGCATCCATCTGGAGAAGCCGCCGAACCGCTTTCAGCGCATGGCGCTGACACATCCCAAGCAGTACGATTTCTGCATCCATAAATTGGGCTGCGGCAGCGTGCTGGATTTCCTTCATGTGCCGTATGCCTCGAACGGAGGTGAATCCCCATGAGTAAACGCTCGCCCCGGCTGCTGTTTACCGACGAGGAGCTGGCAGCGCCGGAACTGAAAAAGGCCATCCGAAAAGCGGACAAGCGCATGAAGAAGCTGGAAAAGGCCGAGGCGAAGATACCCAAGAAAACCGTAAAGAAAAAGCAGCGCGTCGTTGACCCGAAAACCGGCGCGGTCACAACGCGCCTTTCCTTTGAGGAGGTGGACAAGAAGCGACCGCCCTCCAAGCTCACCCACGCCCTGCGAGACGCGCCCGGTGCGGCGGCGCTGTCCGCCGTCCACAGGGAGATTCGGGAGCATGAGCAGGACAATGTGGGGGTGGAGAGCGCCCACGGCGTGGAGCAGGCGGCGGAGCGCGCCGTGCGACTTGCCCAGCACGCCCACCGCTCCCACAAGGAGAAGCCCTACCGCCGCGCAGACCGCGCCGAGGTCAAGGCAGACCGCGCCAACCTCCGTGCGCTGGACAAAACGGCACAGCACCATGACCCGCAGTTTTCCAGCAATCCCTACTCCCGCTGGCAGCAGAAGCAGGCCATCAAGCGGGAGTACGCCGCCGCCAAAGCCGGAAAAAGCGCCGGGAATACGGTCAAAGCCTCCGAAGCCACGGCAAAGGCGGCGCGGAAAGCCGCAGAAGGCACAAAGAAAACCGGCGAGTTCATCGCCCGTCACAAAAAGGGCTTTCTTATTGTGGGCGGCATCGCGGCAATGATTGTCCTCATCCTCTGCACCGTGTCCTCCTGCTCCCTACTGATTCAGGGCGGGGCAACCGGCGTCAACGTGTCCACCTATCCCAGCGAGGACGCGGATATGCTGGCGGCAGAGGCGCAGTATTGCGCCATGGAAGCGGAATTGCAGCAGTATCTTGACACCTACGAAAGCACCCACGACTACGATGAGTACCATTTTGATCTGGACGACATCGAGCATGACCCCTATGTGCTGATCTCCGCCGTCACCGCCCTTATGGGCAAGGAGTGGACGATAGCCGAGGTCGGCGGCATCTTGGATATGCTCTTTGAAAAACAGTATATCTTGACGGAAACCGTCGCCACGGAAACCAGATACCGCACGGAAACCCGAACCGGCTACTATACCGATGCGGAGGGCAATCTGCACAGCTATGAATATACCGTGCAGGTGCCGTACACCTACTACATCTGCACCGTAAAGCTGGAAAACTTCAACCTCTCCCATGTGCCGGTCTATATCATGTCGCAGGATCAGCTCTCCCTTTACGCCATGTATATGGCGACGCTGGGCAACCGCCCGGACCTGTTCGGCGGCTCGGAGTACATCAGGAAATACTACACCGCCGACTATGAAAAATACGAGATACCCCCGGAGGCGCTGGAGGACGAGCAATTCGCCGCCATCATCAAGGAGGCGGAGAAGTATCTCGGCTACCCCTACATCTGGGGCGGCAGTACGCCCGCCACCTCCTTCGACTGCTCCGGCTTTGTCAGCTATGTCTACAACAACTGCGGCGTGGGCTGGAGCTTCGGCAGGCTGGGCGCGGAGGGACTGCGCCAGCTCTGTACGCGGGTGTCCGCCGCCAATGTCCGACCGGGCGATCTGGTGTTCTTTCAAGGCACCTATGACACCACCGGTGCGTCCCATGTGGGCATTTATGTAGGCAACAACATGATGCTTCACTGCGGCGACCCCATCCAGTACACAAGCCTCAATTCAAGCTATTGGCAATCCCACTTCCTTGCTTACGGGCGGCTGTCCCCGCCCTGATCTCGCTGAAAGGAGCAAAAAATGAACCCTAAGATTACAAAGCTCAAGGCTGAACGGGCGAAAAACGATGAAAAGATCGCCGCCCTCCAGTCCCGCAACCGGGAGCTTGACGAGAGCATCGTCGAGCTGGAGAATACCGACATCATCGGCCTTGCCCGCGCCACCGGCATGAGCATGGAGGAGCTGGCACAGTTCCTCACACAGCTCAAAAGGGGCGGCGCGCCCTTTATCACACCTAATACCAAGGAGGATACGGACTATGTGCATGAAGAAGAATAACAACCGGCTGCTGCGCGGAGTTGCCGCCGTCCTTTGCCTTGCCCTGATGTTCCTCACCATGTCCGGCATGGCCATGGCGACGGATACGGAGGACGCCCCGGCAGGCGGCGCGCCGGAAAGCACGCCGGAGATCGTGGAGGCCGAGCTTCCCGTCACACCCGAAGAAACACCGGAGTCCCCTCCGGCTGAGCAAGGGCCGGACACACAGGAACCGGCTCCCGCGCCGCCTGAAACGACGGAAACGCCGCAGCCGGAGGCGGAATACGCGCTGGACGCAGATATTCCGACAGGCTGGCACAACGCGCCGGTGACGGTCACGATCCGTATCAGGGACAAAAACAACGCGGGCTGGCAGAAGGTAGAGGCGGCGCTGCGGGAAACCGCCGAAAGGACAGACCTGACGGAGCAGCTTGCCCACGACGGCCGCGCCCGCTACACGGTGCCGGACAACGGTACCGTGTTTATCTTTATCACTGACCCCTACGGCACGGAGCATAAAAAGGAGCTGACCGTATCCTGTATGGACTTTGAAGCGCCCCGGCTGCGGGCGGGCGTCAACGGTACGCTGCTGCGTGTGGAGGCCGCCGACACCCTCTCTGGCATAGCCGGGGTCTACGTGAACGATGAGCTTTACACCACCCTGCAAAACGGCGAGTTCAGCGTCCGCATTGACAAAAACACGCGGGATTCCCACTTTTACATCATGGGCGTGGACAATGCAGGCAACCGCACGGGCTATGTGGTGATCGCCAACCCCTTCTATGAAAAGGAAACGCCTGCGCCCAGCCCCACGCCGGAGCAGCACAGCGCCCATTGTCCCGCAGACTGCGATTGCAGGAAGCCGCCCTCCGGCAATACCGGCAGCAGCGGCAATACCAGCAGCAGCGGCAATACCGGCAGCAACGGCAGCAATACCGGTGCAGGAAAGCCCTCCAACGCCTCCGGCAGCACGGGAAAGCCCGCTGCGGCACAGACGCCCGCAGCCACAGAGCCGGCGAAAGCACAGGAGCCCGCCGGTACCGCCGCGCCTGTCGCCATTGAGAAAGGAACGGGCTTTTCCCAAAACGGCAGCGCCGTCACCCGCGACCTGCTCTACGACAAGCACACCAACAAGCAGTTCATCGCGGTGGAAACCCGCAACGGCCATACGCTCTATCTGGTGATCGACTATGATAAGCCGCTGGATGAGGATGGAGATCAGTATGAAACCTACTTTTTGAACCTTGTGGACGAAAGCGACCTGCTTGCACTCATCGACGAGGATTCCGCCCCTGTCTGCTCCTGCAAGGACAAGTGCGAGGCAGGTGCGGTCAACACCGCCTGCGCAGTCTGCAAGACCAATATGACGGAGTGCATGGGCAAGGAAAAGGCTACGGAAAAGACGCCGGAACCCGACCCGACACCAGATACGACTGACAGCCCGGACAAGTCCGGCGGCGAAAAGAAGTCCGGCAGCGGTCTTGTTGTGATTGTGCTGCTGCTCCTGATGGCGGGCGGCGGCGCGCTGTATTGGTTCAAGCTCCGTAAGAAAAAGCCCGACACAAAGGGACCTGTGGACTTGGACGATTACGACTACGGCGATGAGGATGAAGATGAGGAATACGAAAACGAGGACGATGCGGACGAGCCGGAGGAAACGGAGGACGCGGATGCATGACCCTTTTCACCAAAAACCCGCTGGAGCGGCTGATGATGCAGCGCCCCTATCCGGGAAAAGAGGAAACGCCGCGCACCCCTGCCCCGGAGGGGCATTTCTGCTGCGGCTGTTCCCGCTACGGCACCGTCTGCCTCCGCCCCTGCTACCGTGACACCGATCTGCGGGAAAAGGCGGTGCGGAAAAAGCCGGAGCTGTCTTTGTAACTTTTCTATGACCTGCGCAAAACCTCTTGTATTTTGCACATAATAATGCTATAATTATGAGCAAGAAAGGAGGTGGCGATATGCCGCAGATCAGACCGATTACAGACCTGAGAAACACATCGGAGATTTCCGACGCCTGCCATGCGCGCCGCGAGCCTGTTTTCATCACGAAAAACGGTTACGGCGATCTGGTAGTCATGAGCATTGAAACCTATGAGGAAATGCTGGATTGTATAGCGACGGACAAGGCGATTGCGGACGCGGAGCAGGAGATCGCCGCAGGCGGTCAGCTTCTGGACGCGAAGGAGGCGCTTGGCGCGCTGCGGAGGAAGTATTTTGGATAAGTACAGCGTAAAGCTCTCGCCCCGCGCCCTCCGAGATTTGGACGGCATCTATTCGTATATTGCGCGGACGCTTTTAGAGCCGGAAACGGCGCTGAAGCTCGTTGATACCATTACGGAGGAAATCCTCTCGCTGGATTCCATGCCGCGCCGCTGCCCGGAGCGGAAAACCGGCGCGTATGCCGGAAAGGGCTACCGTCAGCTCCTCATCAAAAACTACACCGCCATCTATCGCATTGACGAGGAACACCGTACTGTCGTCGTTGTCACCGTGCGCTACTCGCCCAGTCAGTTCTGACCGGGGAAAACCACACAACCAAATACCAAACGCGAAAAGCAGTCCTTCGGGGCTGCTTTTTGCTATGCAGAAAAGGAGAAAAATGAATATGACACACCATAAATTAGTGATCGCGGAAAAGCCCTCCGTCGCCCAGTCCATCGCCGCCGTGCTGGGCGCGACCAAACGCAACGACGGCTATCTTTCGGGAAACGGCTACCTTGTAAGCTGGTGCTTCGGGCATCTGGCGGAGCTGGCGGGCGCGGATGTGTACGATGAAAAGTACGCAAAATGGCGCTATGACGATCTGCCCATCCTGCCCGCAAGCTGGCGCTTCACGCTGAAAGCGGACAAAGCCAAACAGTTCGAGCTGCTGCGGGACCTCATGCGCCGGGAGGACGTGACCGAGGTCATCAACGCCTGTGACGCAGGGCGCGAGGGGGAGCTGATCTTCCGCACCGTCTACTACATGGCGGGCTGCACGAAAACCATGAAGCGGCTTTGGATCTCCTCCATGGAGGACGAGGCCATCCGAAAGGGCTTTGCGGACCTTCGTCCGGGACGGGAATACGACGGGCTGCATCAGTCCGCCCTCTGCCGCGCCCGCGCGGACTGGCTGGTGGGCATCAATGCCACAAGGCTCTTTTCGGTGCTGTACCACCGCACCCTCAACGTGGGGCGCGTCATGACGCCCACGCTGGCGCTCATCGTCCAGCGGGAGGCGGAGATCGGGGCGTTCCGCCCGGAAGCCTTTTATACAGTGAATCTTCGCTGCGGCGATTTTGCCGCCGTGTCCGAGAAGTTCAAAGAAAAAGCGGAGGCGGACGCCCTTGCCGCCGCCTGCGCCGGTCAGCCGGTCACGGTCAGGACGGTGCAGCGCACGGAAAAAACGGAGAACGCGCCCCGGCTCTACGACCTGACCGCCCTCCAGCGGGAGGCCAACCGCAGCCTCGGCTATACCGCACAGCAGACGCTTGATTACCTGCAAGCCCTCTACGAGAAAAAGCTCTGCACCTATCCCCGCACGGACAGCCGCTTCCTCACAGATGATCTGGAACCCTCTGTGCCGGAGCTTGTGTCCGTTGCTGCCGCCATCTGTGAAACCACCGCGCCGGGGCGTGTGAACGCAAGGCAGGTCTGCGACAGCCGCAAGGTCAGCGACCACCATGCCATTCTCCCCACCGCCAGCGCGGGCAAGGCGGATACCTCCGTCCTGCCGCTGGGGGAGCGCGAGATTTTGCGCCTTGTGGCAGGTCAGCTTCTCCGCGCGGTCAGCGACGCCCACCGCTATGCGGAAACCGCCGTCACGCTGGAGTGCGGCGGTACCGAGTTCACCGTTAAAGGCAGAACCGTCCTTGATACCGGCTGGAAGCAGTATCTCGCGCAGGAAAAGCAGGATGCCGCCTTGCCGGAGCTGTCGGAGGGGCAGGTATTGGAGTGCGCCGAAGCCGCCATAAAGGAGGGCAAGACCACGCCGCCCAGGCATTATACGGAGGATACGCTGCTCTCCACCATGGAGACTGCCGGAAAGGAAGATATGCCGGAAGAAGCGGAACGGAAGGGGCTGGGAACGCCCGCCACCCGCGCCGCCATCATCGAAAAGCTGGTAGCCACGGGCTTTGTGGAGCGCAAGCGGGCGAAGAAGGCCGTCAGCCTTGTGCCTGCCCATACCGGCGTATCCCTCATCACCGTGCTGCCGGAGCAGCTCCAGTCCCCGCTTCTCACCGCCGAATGGGAATACCGCTTGCAGCAGGTGGAGCGCGGCGAGCTTTCCCCGGACGAGTTCATGACCGGCATTGCGGATATGCTCACGGAGCTGGTAAAAACCTATCAGGTCATCTCCGGCGCGGAAGTGCTGTTCCCCTCCGGCCGGGAGGTCATCGGCAAATGCCCCCGCTGCGGCAGCGACGTGACCGAGAGCAAAAAGGGCTTCTTCTGCGAGAAAAACGACTGCCGCTTCGGGCTGTGGCGGGACAACAGGTTCTTTGCCGCCAAGCGCGCCGCTCTGACAAAAAAGGTCGCCGCCGCGCTGCTTGCAGACGGGCGGGTGAAGCTCACCGGCCTCTACTCCGAAAAGACCGGCGGCACCTATGACGCCACCGCCGTGCTGGAGGATACCGGCGAGAGCGTCCGCTTCCGTCTGGAATTTGACAAGGGGGCGAGGAAATGAAGCTCTCCAAGCTGGAGCAGGAAAGTATCATCCTGTATAACGAGGAAGAACCTACCGCCAGCATCTACACCCACGACCCGAAGCTGATACGCAAGCTCAAACGCCTTGCGGAGAAATACCCGGACAAGGTGTACCCGGATAAAGCCGTCCATGCCGGAGCGGTCAGCTACGCCGTGCCGAAAAGCTGCGTCAGCGTCCGGGAGCCGTTCAGCGACGAGCGGCGCAGAGCCGCCAGCGAACGCGCCAAAAACGCCGGATATACGCCGCCCGCAAGGAGTATATACTCCGAAAACGAATAAGAACCGCGCGCCCGCACAGAAAGCTGTCCCCCTGTGCGGGCGCTGCCATTTTAGGGGTAAACAGCCCATGAAATGAAAGGAAGTGCCTATGACACGAAAATCTCCGTATCCGACAAGAGCGGATTATCCGGCATTGATTGAAAACGCCAAGCCTGCGCTGCGCGAGCTGCTGGAAGCGGCCTCCTATGAACGAAGAATTGCCGTTCTCAGCGCCTGCTCTCTTGATGTGGTCAACACCGTCTGCACGATCATGGCGCTGGGGCGGCAGTATCTCTATCAGCGCCGCAAAAAGCCCTTCAACGCGCCGGACGCGGTATTTGCCCGGTGGGCGGCGGACCTGTGGACGCTGCGTGAGCAGGACAAGGCAGGCGACATCCGCTATCTCTGCGGAAAAACGGATTTACGGGAATATCTTTCGCGGGGGCTTCAGCTCCTGCGTATCGACCTGACGGAAGGAGGAACCTATGCCAGAGAAACCCGGTAAAAACAGAGAACAGCTCAAGGAGATCACCGACCGCATCGAGGCGGGCATCCGCGACATCTTTGAATCCGGCGATATGGAAAAGTACCGCAATTACCTGCGCACCATGAGCCGGTTTCACAACTATTCCCTCAACAATCAGGCGCTCATCCACTTGCAGCGCCCGGACGCCACACTTGTGGCGGGCTACAACCGCTGGCGGGACAAGTTCTCCCGCCATGTGCTGCGGGGTGAGAAGGGCATCACCATCATCGCGCCCACGCCGTATAAGAAGAAAATCGAGCAGGAAAAGCTCGACCCGGACACTAAACTGCCCATTCTGGACGCGGACGGCAAGGTTATCACCGAGGAAAAGGAGATTGAAATCCCCATGTTCCGCCCGGTGAAGGTGTTCGACTACGCCCAGACGGACGGAAAACCCCTGCCGGAGCGCGTAGCCAGTCCCGTCGCCAACCTGACCGGCAGCGTGGAGAATTATGAGGCGTTCATGGAGGCGCTGCGCCGTTCCTCTCCCGTGCCGGTGGAGGTAAAGCCGCTGTCCGCGGATATGGACGGCTATTTCAGCCCCAAATCCCAGAGCATTACGCTGCGGGAGGGCATGAGCGAGGTGCAGACGGTATCCGCCGCCGTCCATGAGATCGCCCACGCCAAACTCCACAACTACGGCTTGCAGCAGCCAGAGGAGCGCAGGCATAAGAGCCGCAATACAGAAGAAGTGGAGGCCGAAAGCATCTCCTTCATGGTCTGTGCCTACTTCGGCATTGAAACCGGCGCGAACAGCTTCGGCTATGTGGCAACATGGTCAAAAAACGCCGAGCTGCCGGAGTTCCGCGCCAGTCTGGACACCATCAGCAAGACCGCAAACGGCATCATCACGGACGTGGAGAAGCACTTTGCGGAAATCTGCCGGGAGCGCGGCATCGAGCTGCCCAAGGACACGGAATATGAGCTTGTCACCATCCCGCCCTCACGCGCCGACGCGCTGGCCTTTGCCGCCGACTACGCGGCGTTCCTGCGCCGGGATCTGAACGTTCCCGACAGCGCGGACAGACCTGCGGCGGAGGCGGTGGCAGACCGGCTGCTTGCCTGCGAGGGCGCAGAGTTGCGGAAGGAGCTGGAGGATTTCGTCAAGCTGGCAGACGAGATCGGCATCGACGACGGCTCCCATGGGCTTCTGGAACGCTTCAACGGCCTGTTCCGTCAGGAATGGCGGGCAAAGGAGGAACCGCAGCCGGAGGTCGAAACGGAAACGCCAAATGTTGAGGATGGGCTGCCGCCCCTGCCAGAGCTGGAGCAGGGCTATCCCATGCCGGATACGGGTATCGGCTTTTCGGAAATGTATCAGTACGGCTACACGGACGGCAACGCCATGCTGCCGCTGACCAAGGAGCGCGCCATGGAGCTGTTCATGCAGGATGTTCCCGTATTTCTGCTCTACGGCGACAACACCGAGGCCATGGCGTTGGACGCCGAGGACATTTCCTCCCACACCGGCGTGTTCGGCGTGGAGCGCGAGGAATGGGACGCGGTGCGCGGCGTTGTGACGCTGAGCGAACAGGCAGACACGGAAAAGCTGTTTCTGGAAAACCCGCAGGACGCTTTCCTCATTTACCAGATTCGGCGCGGCGGTGAGCTGGACGCTTACCGCTTCATGAACTATGACTACTTGCAGAGCAAGGGCGTCTCGCCGGAGCGCGGCGGCTACGACGCGATCTACACCGGCGGTTTTATGGATTATGGGAATGCCAGAACCAATCTGGATATGATTTATCAGCGGTTCAACGTGGATCACCCTGCGGATTTCAAGGGACACAGCCTGTCGGTCAGCGACATCGTTGCCTTGAAGCAAAACGGCGTAGTATCCTGTCATTACGTTGACAGCATCGGCTTCCGGGAGCTTCCCAATTTCCTCAAGCCGGAGAACTACCTCAAAAACGCGGAGATGGCCATGGAGGACGACTATGGCATGATCGACGGCATCATCAACAACGGCCCCAAGCAGCCCACCGTGGCCGATCTTGAGGCGCAGGTCAAGGCGGGCTTTCCCATCTCCCTGACGGAGCTGGCTGCGGCCTCCCACCGCGAACAGAAGAAGCCCTCCGTGCTGGAAAAGCTCAGGGAAAAGACGCCGGAGCAGGCGAAAAACAAGACAGCGCCCAAACGGAGCGCGGAAAGAGAGCTTTGATATGAAAAACAACCCATTTACCCATGAAGAAATCAACCTCATGAGCATCTACAACGCAGACGGCACCCGCGAGGGGCTGATCTGGGAGCTGTCCACCATGCGCTGCTATCTGGACGAGGATTCGGAGGCGGAGCTGCTGGCACTGACCGATTCCGCCATCCGAAAGCTGCGGGGCATTACCGACGCGGAGTACGCCGCCCTTGACCTGACGCCGGATTTTGACCTCTGAGCAAAGCTGACTGTTTTACGGTCAAGAGCCGGAAAAATCGCAGATTCGCCGCTGGGAGCGCGCCGGATGAGGAATGTATCGTCCGGCGCGTTTCTGTTTGAAAATCTCCGCTTTTCCCAAGTCATGAGCCGGAGAAAATACCCCAAAATCGCGCCTGCTTCGCGCAGGAGGCGCAGAAAGGCCATTTATGAGAACAGGACTGACAAAAGCGCAGAAAATCACGGAGATCACCTTTGACGAGAAAGAACCCCTTATCCATATCCGCACCCACAATACCGACCTAAAAAAACGTCTCGCCGCCTATGCCGCGCAGCACCCCGCAGAGTGCCGCCAACTGGACGCAGACCCCGACACGGGCTGTATGGAGTTTGAAATCTTAAAGGGGCGCTTGTCCTTCCGCCTGACCGCACCATACAGCAAGAAACGGAAACAGGCGGCAAGCGAGGCGGCGAAAAGAAACGGCTTCACCAGAAAACCATGAGAGGAGGATTTTGCTTATGCCCAACAAACTGCAAGCCTACGCGGAGCAGGCGGAGCGCACCGCGCGGCAGATCACCGGCAGCCATCTGGCGTGGACGGCGTTCCTGACCACCGCCGCAAGGCTGTATAAATACCCCTACAACGAGCAGCTCATGATCTATATGCAGCGCCCGGAGGCCACCGCCTGCGCGGAGTACGACTTCTGGAACGAGAAAATGGGGCGCTATGTCCGGCGCGGCAGCACCGGCATCGCCCTCATTGACGCTACCGGCTACAAGCCAAGGCTCAAATACGTCTTTGACGTTTCCGACACCGGCGGCAAGGAAAACGCCCGCCGCGTCAACTTGTGGGAGCTGAAAGACGCGCATACCGACAGCGTGAGCGCCATGCTGGAGCGTAATTACAGCGTTTCCGGCAAAAACGGCCTTGCGGAGCAGTTCGAGAGCGTCGCTTCTCAGCTTGCTGCGGAATACTGGCGCGACCATTCCCGCGACATCCTCGGCATCGTTGCGGATTCCTATCTGGAGGAGTATGATGATTACAACATCGAGGTGGCGTTCAAAAACGCCGCGGTGGTCAGCATCACCTACTCCCTCATGTCCCGCTGCGGGATGCAGCCGGAGGATCACTTTGAACACGAGGATTTTTTCAGCATCTTTGATTTCAACACCCCTCGCACGGTGGCAGCCCTTGGCACGGCGGTCAGCGAGATCAATGAACAGGTTTTGCGGCAGATCGAAGTCACCATACGAAATTATGAGCGCGAACACAGCGCGGAAAGGACGGCAGAGCATGGAGAACAACCTGACTTACACGATGAACGGAGATTACATGATCCCCGACCTGAAGATCGAGGTGCCGGAGCAGCCCCTCGGCAAGTACGGGCGGATGCGCCAGAAGTACCTGAAGGAGCATCGGCCCATCCTCTGGAACCAGATGATCTTGGAGGAAGCCCTGTTCCCGCACCTGCTGGAGATCGAGCAGGCGGCGCAGAGCCGTCTGGAGCAGATGATGCCGGAGCTGGCGGCGGAGGCCGGAGCGACGGAAGCACTGAAAGCCCGCGACCCAATGAAATGGGTGGGCCTGATGAACACCTGCAAGGCGCAGGCGGAGGAAGTGATTCTCGCGGAGCTGATCTACGCATAACAGAACACCCCGCACGGGGCGGTCAGCTATCCTTTTTCCCCACCGAAGCGGAACAGATTGCATCTATCGAAGAAGCGGAGAGCGTTGCGCAGACGCCCTTCGCTTTTTCCGTTTCTCAGGAGCAGCTTGACCTTGTGCTGCGGCTGGGCGGCAACGAGGACGATACCCGCATGGTCATTGC
>ERZ791829.1031-NODE-1031-length-18552-cov-12.075526_pt1 | contig 18552 bp, 9 predicted proteins | sample MGYA00510296_ERZ791829 | MGnify/ENA primary metagenome ERZ791829 (study PRJEB30046, sample SAMN00791973) | human gut metagenome | study: EMG produced TPA metagenomics assembly of the A metagenome-wide association study of gut microbiota in type 2...
TCACCACCACCTTGGGCGAGTTCACGTTTTCCAGCGCATCAAATCCGTCGGCAGGTGTAAACGGTTTCACAAGTGTGGCAATCTGTGTTGACGCATCGTCAAAACAGGCCTTCACGGCTTCCAGCTGCGAACGCTGAATGAACGGTTCGTCACCCTGAATGTTCACCACCACGTCATAGCCGCTGCCCACCTTGCAGTAAGCCTCGTAGCAACGGTCGGTCCCACTCTTATGGTCGACCGATGTCATTACCACCTTTCCACCGAAGGCCTTTACAGCCGCTTCGATGCGTTCGTCATCGGTAGCCACGTAAGCTTCGTCCAGCACACCAGCCACTTGTTCATAAACTCTTTGTATCACGGGTTTGCCTCCCAGTAGTGCCAAAGGTTTGGCGGGGAAGCGTGTAGATGCATATCTTGCAGGAATAATTCCAATAAATTTCATGGTTATTGTATTTGGGTTATGCTTCGCAAATGTACGAATAAAAAGTGACAAACAGAAAAATGTCACCAAGTTATCGGCTGAGAAACGTTTTTGCAAGAATACTTGAAAAGGATAATATATCGTACTTGTCTATAAATCGAACTATCCGGAAAAATTGGATAGTTCAACTTTCCAATATTATTAAATATCATTCGTAAGTACCTATAATTGGTTAATCTTTTTATCACTCTTTTCATCTGAACCATACATTCACAACATCATCTTCTGAATAATCATTTGTGTATTGGCATAAAAAGGTACATCAGTCTTACCCAAAACCGTAGTCGGCAACGTAGAAAGTTCTGCAAGATTATCCATAGGCACAAGTACCGTCTTTGCTCCATTTTCCGACAAGATTGAAACCTTGTCACTGAAATTAATAGCACGTTCGATGGCACCACCGATAGATATATTGCCAATAATACCCAAAGCTGGCTTCAAGTTCTTGCTGAATACAGATGAAATGATAGCAGCAAAGACCGCTCCACCAATTCCACTCTGCACTGTAGAACCTAATAAAGCTGTTACCTGAACCGTCACATCCATGTTGGCAAAAGAGCGTTGTTGAGAAAGCAACATCTTCTCATTCGCCCTCATATAGTTATATGTATTCTTAATATCCTCTTTGACAGCAGTTGAATTCGTTCCACTGATATTCAGCTTTCCATTACCTGCCATTGTGATTACCTCTATCTTTACCAAAGCAACCTTATCCCCATCCGAAGTAGCAGAATAACAGGTACCAGGAGGCAATGGAGAATCACCAATCAGCCCATTTCCTCTTTCTTCCGGCACTGGAACAAAAGTCTCTTCCTGTGTTTCCTTATCTATATAAGAGAAATTCGTGTCCCAAAACTCCATTCCGCCAATACGTTTCAACTGCTCTTTTACCCTTCTACGCATTTCAATTGCCCATTCCAGATAAACACGTACATCTTCCTTAGTGTACTTTCCATCCGGATGCAACAGTTTGATAAGTCCTGAAACAGTTTTACGAACCGGTTTCGTATCACGCTGACGCATTTGCGAGCCTAGCGTAAAATACTCATCTATGGCGTTCGTATAATTGTCCTTTCTTAATGCATGAAGCATTTCACTGAAGAAGTCCGTACTGAAGCCAAAATGATTAGTGAAATTGGCAGGTGCAAATTTCATTATTTCCCATCCTGGTAAGAAAAGTCCTATACGGTCAAGAAATGCCGTATCATCCGATATCTTATCAGAGAAAGGACTGAATAAATGACTAGTCTGTAATACTGTTTCTACCGGCTGATTGATATTACCGTTCAGAATAATAGAAGCATTGGCTGATTTCTCACCTGATTTTCCGGCCCTTGAAAAAGAACCCGATTCCATATAGTCCTTCATCAATGGCACTACTTCACGGTCTTTAAACAATTCATCTGTAGATTCATCGAAACATACGGCATCCCATTTACCCATTGCTCCAATCTGACCATTGGAATTATTCACAAAAAGAGAGGCTGCTGTACCTTGTCCTCCGGAAACCAGCATAGAGTATGGTGACAATTCCTTGAACACGTATGACTTACCGGAACTTCTCGGACCAAGCTCAGCCATATTAAAATTAGCTTCCACCATAGGAATGAAACGTGAAAGAAGGAGCATCTTCATTCGCTGTGTCATACCTTCCGACTCCGGTTCATAACCACCGCTACGTAACAACACATTCAACCATTCCTCATTGGTAAAATTCTTTCTGTTGTTGCTTATTCTGGACATATCAAAGCTCGATAACTGAATAGGGCGAACTTTAGATACTACGAACGGATACAGCTTACTGCCAATAGCCATAGTAGAATCATACGTTATATCCACGATAGCCCATATTCCACCCATCATCATCTTTTCATGTTCCGTCACAATCCTGTCATCAATATTTGCATCTCGAATATTCAGGTTAGAAAGTTCTGCCCAATATTTATCCTTAGAAGCATCCAGACGGACAGAAATCTTATCTATCACTTTGTAAGTACCTTCTTCCCTTATCTTTGCCTGTATCAGATTAGCTTCATCCGGATTGACATAATGTTTACGGAGAACATTCTTCACATTCTCAACTCCTTCTTTAATTTTCAGTTCGTCATCCGTGCTACATGAATTGGCAAGCAAATATTCCAATACAAAAACCGGTACATTAGCACCACCTTTTACAGAACGAACTACGTCTTTCCGAACTACATATCCCTGAAACTGGTCCAGTAATTTTTTATCTAATTCCAACATAATACCATCTTTTAAAATAAGTCATCCAAGTCTCGTGACACTGATTTTTTCACATCACAGAAGTCCACTTGTTGCTGTGTCTGAATATCCACGACCACCACTTTCACATTTCCCGTTGCTGCCAATGCAAATTCAGCTTCCTGCACAGATGAAGGAGTCATTCTATATACCGAAGACGTACTCAACAAAGTTCCATTTCCATAAATCTGTATCACCACTTTTCTTTCTGCCTTAAACAAAGAATTCTCTACACTTTCAGCCTTCAGCTTAACCGTGAAATAAGTTCCTGTAACATTCTGCAAAGCTTGTTTGTTAGTAATGGAAACCCCTAAAGACTCCTGATTTTCATTTGTAAACTCATAAGCCGGAATAATACATTCCTGAGGAGTAAATCCACCATGTGCGTAACCGTAAGCACCTTTTGAAACAAACGGTTTGTCCGATTTTGCATAATACTGGTATTGACTCTCCTTATACTTCTGGCTCCGTACGATTATATTTTCATTGTCCAAAGTATCATTTGCTAGACAGAACCTTTCCTCCGATTTGATTATATCTCCATCTGGAACAGGAATCTTATCTGCTTCATCCAATATACCGGTTATCACAAATCCATGATCGGCTGTAAGATACACTTTACCATAACCCATACTGAAGAGGTCATTTATTTTTTCCGAAACAAAAGCCTCGTATGCATTTATATCTTTCAATCCTGCCAGCTGTTTCTTTTCGCCAACCTGATCTATATCACCGAACATCAATACTAACTTATTAGCCGTTACTCCACTGTTGAGTTTTTCCAATTGGATAATTTCCACATCAGGTATTACAGTCTTCAGATTGTTATATCTTGTTTGGGCTACATCTTCTACTTCCGCACAACCGAAAAGCGAACTCATGCCATTCTCTGTTACAGATGGAAGTTCAGCAAAAGCCACGTTCTTCTTTCTCTTAACCTTGAGTTTATCTGCTAGGGATTCCGCTATTTCAAGCCTCAACCCGTCACAAACTATTACCGCTATCCGTCCAGTTTCAGAAAGTTTATCAGCTATAAAGTTTCTTTGAGTTGGTTTATATTCCTCTGTAAGTCCAAACCAACGATCAAGCAACTCTTTATTATACTGTTCGTATCTGTATTGATAAGGACGCAATAGTTTTTCTTCCTGAAGCCACGCCACATACAGATGTCTTATGGCTGAATCCAAAGGAGCAAAGTGAGATTGATAATAGTTCGCTAGTTGAGAAACTGTATTGATTTCATAAAGCTTCTCATTCTTGAAGCCAAGCAATACCTTTACATCCTTCAACCATTCAGCCTTGTATGCTTCTGCTTTCTTACTCTTAGTTCGATTTTGGATATATTGTTGGAACCCGATAGTATATTCATTGTTCTCCAATGCAGCACTGAGTTGCTTGAAATACAGTCTATCCAATTCCATAAGACAATGATCCGGATGGGAATCCAATACAGACACTCCTTGAGGTATTTTATACTTCTCGATATAATTCAGTAAAGGCTCCCTCATTGAATTACTGTCTACACACTTATAATAGATTTTCAAAAGCCTGTCTGACAGGTTATTATAAATCAGTCCGTCAAAGATTGTATCAGCTACCGACTGTGCCAATATTTCCACCGGCTGTTCTGTCTGTGGTTTTGAGATAAGGCTATAAACTTCAGATTCAAAAATCTTCCAAACATCTCCATCCATATTCTTTTGAATTTCTTTAGGATGATGCAGCAAGTCTATTACCAGTCCGTCCGTATCCAGTGGTTTGATTATTCCCTTACTTACCCCATGCCACCAATTCAAGTCTTTTCCCTTGCTTAATTTGGCAGCCATCAGAAGTTCCTGCTTTCCTAATTCTGTATTCTCCTTTATACCTTCAAACAGATGCTTTCTGATATAAGCCTCCATATCATCCAGTACAATACAACCGTAAGTTTCCGCATACTCTAACAGAAAACATAAAGAATCCGGCGTATTCTGCTTATAAAATACCACCTTCTTGTCTACACAGTCTTTTTCAGCCTTGTATCTTGCCTCTATTTCGTCTATTTCCTCATTTCCGGTATTGATTACCACTACATCCGAAGGCAAATAATCCAACAAGAATCTGCCTTCTCCTAAAGCATCTGTCACCACCACACGGTCATGTACAGCCAAAACTTTACTTATATCGTTTTGAAACCATTTATCAATCATGATTTTCTATGTTTAAAGCTTTATCTCTTTCATTTCTCTCTTTCAAAATCGATTTTATCTCTTTCTTTATTCTTAATTTCAAGAGAGAGAATACCTCTAATAATCAATATATTACAACTCACCTCTTTTATTTCTCTCTTTCAAAATCGATTTTATCTCTTTCTTTATTCTCAATTTCAAAAGAGAGAATATTATTTCTTAAGCCTATATTTTGTCCATCTATTTTTACCTGTAGATTCCAAAATACCTTCTTTTATCATATTATCCAATTGTTTCCACAATTTCTGATAACTAATCTCATCTCCTATTCTCTGCTGAATATCCCTTAAAGAAGCACATTCATATATTTTCAAGTCTTCGATGATTAATTCACGTATTCTATAAGGTTCTATTCTTTTCAAGGATGTCTGTCCTTTATAACCACTTTCTTTAAGTATATGAGAGCAAACCCGATATTCCTTTCCCTTCTTTCTACCTGAAGTTTCTACGATACCGTCATCCACTAACTTATCAAGCCAAGGAGAAAGCTCATCCCGATTTTTCAGATTCAGTAATTTAATCAGATTTGCCGCAGAAATGCTTTCATGCAGAGCTATCAGCCCCAAACAGATAATCTGCTTTTGGCGGAGTTCCACTACCTGCAAAGCATAGCGAATTACTTTGATGGCTTCCTGGCTGATAATGCGTCTTCCTACTATGGCCTTCACATAATCATCTCCTTCTTCCACTTTCGGAATCTGTTTTCCATTGGACAGAAGCACTTCATACATCTTGTCATATCCGGAACCTTCACGTTCCATCATTCGGAGGGCATAGCACAAATTGGCAAAATGCTCGTTTCTTTTTACTGTTTTATGAAGAATATTCTGTGGAGTTACTCCCAATGGCAATGCTCCCGGATTGACCACTTCAATCCTGTCCGGATGGATATTGATAAAAATATCTCCTCTTACCGTATAAGGGCGATGCACCAACGCATTACAGGTCAGTTCTCTGACTACCGCTTCGTCATACGCAGGAATTTCCTTGCGGAACAGTCCGTCACTGATTTCATTGCTTTCCCTCCAAACAGGCACATTATTCCATATCGCTTCAATGATTTCCTGAGGATTCTTTGTAAAGTCATCAATTAGGTATTTCCAGACCTTATCACCATATTGGTCAAACTGAATACACTGTACCACAGGCGCATTCATCAGTCTGCCTCGTTGCGATTGGGTTCCGATAAAAAGTACTCCCAGGTTGGTCATTTTGTCCGACTCTTCCACTGTCAGGAAATAATAATCCAGCAGTTCCTTATCCTCTTTCTGTTTTATGAAATCCGAGACACGGTTTGAATTCCGTAAATTCAGAAGCAACATTTTCAATTTCTCCTTATCGGCATCTTTCCAACTCCATTTGCTTTCCTCATCTTCCCAACGATAATAACCTTTTTCTGCAGAAAGACGGGTTATATCATCTCCTGTAAGCGGTACACTGTTGTCGCTTACACGAGTGAAATATTTTCCGGAGGTAGTAGAAGCAGAAGAAGTTCCACGTGCTATATGCAGACGGATATACTGTCCGCCGTTTTCATGTGTCAGGATTTCGGCATGGGCAGATACATTCAGCGTTTTGCCACTGATTTTGTTCTCCAAATTAATGGCAATATCCTCAGATACCTTCTGGTCTGCCGGTGGTGCATCCGCATCATCTTCTATGCCATAGTCTATCACGCCACCCTGAGCATTACTGAAAGCCACGCAGTCTTTGGCCACTTCGTTCCAGTCTGCATTCTTTCCCGTAATCTCACGAAGAGACTTTTTATCGTATAGTGAATTCTCTTTCATACCTTTTCTTTTTAGTAATCCTATTACCAGTCAGCATTCAGATATTTTTTGAGCTGTCCGGCATTCAGCACCTCATAACTCAACAATCCTGCTTTTTGCAGAGGAGCAATGTTCTTGCCTACACCGTCATCCAGTTTCGGGTCATAACCGCTTGCCAACAGTTGATCTATCTTTTCTGCAAACACTTTCAGTTCTTTCAGCTGCTCTTTCAGTTCTGCAGCTTCAAGCTGACCATTGGCGGTACTAACATCTACACCAGAAAGACGGTCGTTCAAGGCAGTTTCCCTATTGGCTATATAGACACTCTTGATACGGAACACGGTATCACGGCTCCATTTATAGATACTGATATACAGTTCTATGGCATGGTGCGGACCACTTGTCAGATGCCAGATAAACGGAGTCTTTGGCAGATACATAAAGAGATTCAGATGATCACTCAGCTGTTTGAAGAACTTATCCTGCAAGTATTTATCCAAAGGTGTTCCAAGCAACTGAATAATCTGTGATATCTGTGCCGAATTATATCCGCACTCCACCAATTCCTGCTCTATACGACCAGCCAACTGTTCTTCACCCATACGCTCCGTCAAAGGAATTACCCCATCATCATCTTTCGCCAAGACACTACGGATTACGTCTGTTATCAGTTCAAAAGCCAGTACCTGTGTACGTTGCGGCGGCAATATGCCGGCATTTTTAAACTGATACCATACTTCTATCGGGTTCATCTTATGCTTAATGCAGAATTCTTCCCATCCGTTGTTATTCTGATAGAGTGATTCGAAGTCATCAATATGCGGTTGATCTTCATTTATCTCCAATGAGTCGATATGCTCTAATACTTCTTGAGAAGCAGGGAACTCCGTATTGGCTGACAGCCATTTTTTATAAGCTTCTTTGGCTTGTGAAGAAACACTATAATCACCAACTGGGTAGCCCTCTTTATCTAAAATCAATTGTTGATCATGTTTCGACAAACTATATACTTTAAATATACAGAAATTTATATATGACTCATTTAACAATATTAATGTATTTAACCCATTTTCATCCGTATAAAAACTAAAAATACAAGATCTTATATCATTCTCAGATTGAATAGGAGACTGAACAAAGCTATATTCAATCATCGAATATTTACATTGAGATGACTTTATTTGAACATTCTGTTTTGATAAAGTTGCAACATTTTTTTCTAAATCAGAAGGTGGATTTGCAAACGGAATTCGTTTAATATCTCCCTGTGTTACATTTACAGTCGGATTTAAACAATCCAACAAATAAATAGATAGTAAAGAATTTAAGAATGCCAAATAATAATATATATTCACAAACTTCTCGGATGGATAAATTCCTGGTCCAGCCCCACTGATAACCTGATTCTGTGGCATATATCTAAACGAACAACCTCTTGATCCACTGCTACAATATGTTACACCCTCTTTCAAATAAAAAGCTTCGCTGGGTAGTTTATTTCCATGAGTTTTTAAATATGTATAAACATCTGGATCATTATATTTTATAACAATCCAATTATTACCATACCATTTACTAAATGGGCCACCTTTTGGATAAAATACATATGGTTTAGACTTATTTTTATCAATAGATATCTCATCAAAAGGCACTTCCCAGAAATATCGTAGAACCCTTTCGTTATTACCTGTTGCACCGCCTTGTCGTATATATAAAACAGAATCCAAATCTTCACTACCAAACTTCTCTCTAAATTCATCCGAAATCCAATAAATAAAAGGATAAGACTTTATCTCTTTTAGTTTTGATTGAGGTAGTTGATAGACACGGGCGTTCTGTCTTCCGATACAGAAATCATAATATGCATCAAACAAAACTTCCTTGCGTTTCATTTCATACAAATCATTCAATTTAATGAATGTAGATTCCTCTTGTCTAACAGATTTATCCAAAATAAAGATAGCACTATCCACACGAGCTGACTGAGAAAATAAACCTAAATACCCCCATTCAACAAATAAAGAAATATAAGTTTTCTCAACTATATATTTACGCACATCTTCAAATGTCTTAATATACATAAAAGTTGGAGGGTTTATCATACCCACCTTGCCATCATCACCAGCCAGTTCACAGCATCTTTTGATAAAACAAGCATAAAGATTAGAATTAAACTTCAAAGGCTTAGAATAATTTGTTCCCACAAACTCTTTCAATTCTACCCCAAAGTCCGCACTATCCGTATAAGGAGGGTTTGCTACAGCCACATCAAATTTCATACTTAGAATATCCAAAAACGTAATGGCATCATTCGCTTTTGCCAATGAATACTCATTGCTGCCTTCACCCATCCATTGATGAACTTGATTGCGCAAGGTAGTAATCATCTGATGCTTGAAATCAAACATATTCGCCTTCCACTGATTAGCAAACATATCTGTAGAATCTACCGGTAGCAAAGCATCCAACTGCTCTTCCACTCGAATCAAAGAGCCGAATTTATATGCAGCACGCAAATCTTCCCAAATAGAATGAATTGTTTTTTGTTGTGCTTCATTCCAATCTGAGCCTGAAATAAATGCATCTTTCACATTAGAATACCCCGGAAGTTCAAAATGAGTACTTACCACATGCGTATAAGCAGGCATGGCACCTCTACGTCCTTTCAGTTGCATAGCCTTGATAAACAAAGCTATCTGAGTAAGCTGTACAGCTCGTTCATCCAAATCTACACCATAAAGATTGTTTTCCACAATCAACTTCGGTATATCCCTGCGTGAATAATCGGCCTCATATTGGTCTATCTGGTTCAAATACAAATCATAGAACAGTGAAAACGCATAAATCAAAAAGTTTCCGCTACCGCAGGCCGGGTCTATCAATTTGATTTCTTCCAGCTTCTTCGGATGACGCATTTGTGAAGTAGGCGCATTGGCAATCAGATATTTTACCTTACCATCTTCGTCGTAGATAAAATTACTGTCCGGATACATTTCCAAATACATCTTACCCAATGTATTGTCCACCAAGAACTTTACAACCCATTGAGGAGTATAAAACTGACTTTGTAAGGAAACTTTTTCGTATTCAATTTTATCTTCTGAATTCTTCAATTCAGATTTCTCAATCGAATTAAAGTTTTCATACATCCAACCCAATATATCGTCGCCTTTCCAAATATCCGCACCGCAATCTGCATCCTGTTCTATCTCATTGAAAGCTGTAATAATTTCAAACAATTCATCAGCTGTTGGCAGCATGGCGTATGCATAATCCGGACTATACAGAGGAATCTTGTAACTATCGGAAAGTTTCTGGAATTTATCTTCCAGAAAATGCTTTAAGCCCATACGTTCCGCATATCGTTCATCCGTATGTTCTTCCAGCCATTGTTTATGCGCATACGAAAGGTTTCCATGCTCCACACGGCGACGGATTACTTCCGGGAAAAGTTCCCTGTCTTCCATCACCTTCAGAGCTGCCAGACGATTGAAAAGCGTGAAGGTACATTCATTGATAGTTTCCTTTCTCGCTTCTGCATAATCATTACCTAACGCCTGCTTATGCGTTGCTATAATAGCTTCCAGTCTGTTTCTTTTCTCTCTGCTACTGGTTGAAGTATTTTCCGGAAGTTCTTTTTCCTCCGCTCCTTCCAGTCCCAAACGGGAAAAACGGTTGTCAATAGCCTGCTGTATCAGACTGCGTATATGGAGTACATGATCTATCAGTTTCATATCTGTTCTCAAATTCTATCTATTATTCTTAATTATCAAAATTCAAAATATCATCCTCACCAAACATATTCAACATCGCCAACTGCTGTTTCAGCCAAAACCTGTATTCAGAAACAGAAGCGGTACCCTTCGGCAACTTCGCTTTCATATTGCGCTGTATTGGTTTGGGTTGTGGTGTCGGCTTATCTTCCGGAATCGGAGCATCAGGCGACTTAGGAATATCAGGTTTTTTAGGTGCAGGATCTTGAGTTATAATCTCTGTATCCCACAAACTGACTTCCTGCTTGACCATACTCAAATTCGTAATTTTGTATTCAATGTCGCGCAACAACATGCCTGTATTGCTACACTTCACACTCCATTTATCCAAGTTTACTTTGACAGTTGCATAGCATCTCCATGATTTTTCCAAGTCTTCTATTTTGCGATAGAGTCTGGTATTCCAATCTTTAGGATATTGGTCTATTTGCTGCTTCAGTTCATCTGTTTTTGTAAATAAGGCTATAACTGCTTCACTCAATAATTCGGCTTTATGCTTCATTACCTCGTAATAAATATCCTTAATGTCCTGAGTCAGTTTTTTCATTAATGGCGCATTAGCCACCAAGTCCTTTTCACGTGCCTCTTCAAACTGTTCTTTTTTGCCACGAATCAGGTTCATATCATTTCCTGTCTTGTCGAATTCCTCCGTCACATTTTGAATAAAAGTGCGCTCCTCTTCAATGGCCTTAAACTCAGAGTCTATGAATCTCAGATCTTTCTGTACCTGTTCTACCGCCTTGATATAATCATCCGCTTCCTGAAGGAATGTACGTGCGGTAGCTATATAGTTGGCATCTGTTACAGCTGCTGTATATTGGCTGAATACATTACGTGCCTGAACAGAACGTTTGAACAGAAGTTCCATTTCATCATCGCCCATGATTCTGTCCTTTACCTTATCCATCATACGTTTGGAAAGTGTACGGATGCAATCGACCAGCTCAAAATCATTCAAATTATAAGAAGGAGCATTGTCTCCGGTAATCTTCTTATACTGGCAGTCCTCTTTCAGAATATCTACAATCTCCTGACGATCGTTATAAGACAAGGATTTCATGACAGCCTTGAACGATGCTTTAGCAAAGTTACGGGTATTGTCGAAGATCTTAGCTTCAAGTGCATCCGATACAGAATGGAAGTCTTCGCCATTGAACTTAGCTATCAACTTATTACCACGAAACAATGCCGCCACAGAAGTAATGATAGTACCAAACTTATAACCTGTAGGAGGTGCAGAAAGTTCCTCTTCCAGTTTATCCCCTGTACAGTACGACTTGCATTTCTCTAAAATCTCTGTTGCCACACTTAAATTCTCACCGATAAACTTTCCGGCAGAATCGAAGAAACGGAATTCCTCCGAACCGCCAAACATGGTAGTCAGCTGAGTACTGTTTGCCGTAAGCACTTTAACTGCCAATGAATCGGATAAAGACGCTCCCAGTCTCTTATAGAAAATATTTCCGAACATCTTGCGCTGGAGAGATTCTATTTCTTTCTGGTAGTTGGCATCAGTCAACTGATAAGTGTTAAACAGATAGACTGCTGTTCCTTCCGTATATGATTTATTAATCAATTCAGTAAGGAATTTCATCTTTTCTTCCTTAGTAGAAACAATATTGTTTACTACCTTCTTCTCATCGGCTGTATGATAGGTCTTGGTTTCGATATAATCTATCTTCAAAAGTTCCTGTGCACGATTAAAGATTTCTGTTCCGTAAACAGATGAAGGGATGATACTTATTATACCCTTCTGGCTCTGTGTATCCTGTTTTACAGAAGCCACAAGCTGTGCATGATCTTCATGAAAGACATCATAGAAGCTGACCTTCATATATTTTTCTCCTGCATTTACAAAGTTTTCTCCAAGGGAGTTTTCTACACAGAATGGTATAGCCTGTCCATCAGAAGTTAATGTCTGCGAAACTTTGATGATTTTCTGTTGTTTCAATATTTTGGTTACCTCGGCACGCACTCGATAAACTTCAGCAGAGTATGAATTCATATCATCGATAATCTGCTGTTCTATCTGACTGGTAATACGATACTGATTACCGGATGTAATTAATACATTACGCTCTACCAATATTTCAAGTGCTTTCTTTACTTCTGCAAGCACACTGTAATAGTCTTCCGGTCTGCGGACATAAGATTTAGTGATATTTTCTATTGTAGTATAGGCATTGGCTTTCTCCAGGAAATGAATGGTTTGCAGCAAGGCTCTTCCTTCTACATACTTCATACCTTCTTTACCGATATGGTTATCTGCCTGTTCATAGCGCATACGCAATGCTTCCGGAATATTTTCCTCTGCCTGACGGCATAGCTGCGTAGCATTGACATGCGTAAATACGTCCGCTTCTGTCATAGCTTCTTTTTTCAATACATCGAACACAGAAACCAACATACCGCGAGTACCGATTTGAGAAGTTACCGTATCTCTTGAGCCGAACAGGAAATACTGTAACAGTTTGAACTGATGCTCATAGAACGGATAATAATCTGCGTATGTATGCTCATCTTTAGTGGCATTCAGGGAAACACCGGCAATATGGGTTATATCCTGAATCATGCCGTTGTTCTTATCATAATAAGACTCCAACTGTTCTTTTCCTGAATCAGTCTTAGCCAGAAGTCGCTTACGGATGATAGTGTCAATTTCTTCGGCAGCTATAGGGATACGAGTCTTGAATCTGGCTTCCACCTTATTGAGCTGATGAATATTCAGTCCGGATGCATTCAATACATCATTAAAGGCCTGTTGTGCGATACCTACTGTCCATACTCTGTTTCCAAGAGAAGACAAAGCTTCCGAAAGTCCTTCCAAATCCAGAAGATTAATTTTTTTCTGACTTAAAGCTTCGCTCATTTCATCAATGAAGAACACGATTTTCTTTTCCGGATAATGTTCCAGATAAAGACTCAAATCTTCCTTCAGTTTTGTAGCATCGTATGTTTTTATTCTTTCATCAATCAGTTTACGGGTTTCTTCATATTCATCTTCTGCCATGAAAGTAAGAATGGCTTTTTTAAGAGCCGGAACTGCAGACATCTTTTTTCTTATGTCATACCAGTCTTTTCCTGCATTCTGCTCCTTTACTGTAGATAAGAACTTGTCATATCTGTTTTCAAGCATCAAGTTGAATTCCATCATTCCAATCCAGTTACTCAGAAACCCTAAAGACAACAGGAAATGGCTCATCGCCATATAAGATATACCATAACTGGAATCGACTTTTGCACAGTCGAACAGAGTAACCTGATAATCTGTCTTATCCAATGAACGTATCTGATTCTCTATGATTTCCTTATTCTTAAGTCCAATCAGTTTAGGCATAAACCGATCACGCATGGGAGTTCCTTTTATAACAGGATTGGCTATCAGGAAGCCTATCATTTTTGCAAAATAAGATTTACCAGAACCATAAAAACCACTAAGCCACACACCGGATTCCTTCATATTGGAACAGAATACATCCAGAAAATCAGATAAATGTTTGGCAAGACTTTCCGTAAGAATAAACCCATCAAGCTCGTCTTTTATATCTTCCTCATTTTGCGAATTCAAGTCTATGACATTCTTTATGTCGTTCTCCAATTCAATGGAGAGTATATCTTTTATCTTACTCATAAGACATCTTTAATCAATAGGTTTCTGATTTATTTTATTACGATACAGCGGTATTTGGAAGCAATCTGCTTACCCAAAAAGTTAATGTTATCTTTATCCACAGTAGCAGGATAAAAAGCAATCAATGGAAGTTGGGCTGACATCACAATCCGATGTTCCATAATATTGATATTGGAGAAGCCCATACCATAAATAGCACCTGTATGAACAAGGACAGGAATCTTATTCATTTGATAGGAATTTTCTATAGCTTTAATTATATAATAGAAGAAAGTTTCTTCATAGAAATTATCACTAAAGAAAACTTCATTTCCAAATTCCTTGTAATTCTCCTGAAACTGTTCTATTCCTTGTTCAGAAACAAACTCAGTAAAAAGAGTTCTTAAATCTATAAAAGAATATTCATCAGAATTAAAATTCTCTCTTGCATACGCTATATAGGCATCATCATCTTCAGGAGGATAAACAAAAAGGATGCTTCTTCCTCCATTTGCCTTACCTGTAATGCGCGCTATATCTGTTTTAAGCACTTCTCTCAGTTCTCCAAACAAACGATTATGCTCTATCTGAAATGTACTACTCATGGTCTATCAAATCTATGGTTACATCTTCACCCATCTGGCTGATCTGCCATAGTGAAAGATACTCAACTTTTTTTAATCTCTCGATAATGCTTCTCTTGTCCATAAACCCAAAGATGACAAATGGATTTTCCAACGTCCTGTTCTCAGGACATGTAACTATTATCCAACGGATAAAATAAACAAACAGCTGTCCTGTAATGATAGGATGGCATATATCCTTAGCTGTTTTACCTTCAGCCAGGTTCATTTTCTTAAGCATTGTCAGATATTTGGATGCTGTTATTTTCAAAGTTTCTTCCGACCAGTTCAATTCCCCCTCTTCCGTTTCCTTTATATGATGCAGCAAGCTCAATACATCTATAACAGAAAGAGAGGTCCTCCCCTGATATACAGCTCTCATAAAAACGTCCTTGGTCACTTTAGCAAAAAGAGCGTTACCATAAACCAACTGCCAAAACAATACAAGCAATTTTTCTCTTACAGAAAAATCATCTGAACTGATAGCGGAAAGAAACATAGTCTTCTGATCATCATTGGCAAACTGAAGAATGGAAGCTTTGATAGCAGCCAGGAATCTATTAAAGGTTTTATGTGTTCTGAAAGAAAACGCCTGCTCTGATTCTGACTTCTTACCTGTGTACTCGCAAATAAATTCAAGCATTGCTCCATAATCAGGAATACTACCCAAAACATTTATACCGGAATCATACTTTACTTTTTTATCGTTGATTGCCATACTTTCATACCTTAGGAGTATTCAACAAATCCTGTACGTTCACTTCAAGCAGTGATGCTATTTTTATAAGAGTTTCCAAATCAGGTTGAGAAGAGTTAGTGCACCATTTAGACACTGTAGAAGGATTGATACCTAACTGTTCACTCAACCATTTATTGGTACGTTTCTTCTCAACAAGAACCAATTTCAGTCTATTTATATCTTGCATAAAGTCATTATTGTTATTATGAGCGCAATTTAATGAAAAGTTTTCATCCTCTCAAGGAAAAAGATTATTTTTGTTAGGATAAATAAACACTTAATAATTACAATCATGAACAAACTACTATTTTTCTTACACAACAACCGGCTCGTAATCATCCTTTGGATTCTTTACATCTGTTTCAGACCTATATGGGAAAAGTTATTTGCAAAATGGATTACAGCTCCCTTTCTATCTCAATTTTCATCCGACTGGTGTACTTCTCTTTTATTCCTTATCGCATTTTTAGGCATCATAGTTTATCATATCGTTTCCATCAGGCAAAAAGAAGTGCACCTCAATAATAAAGCTGTAGGCATATCTTTATTGATATTATTCATTTGGGGGGTATTATAGAGACCCTAACACAGCCGTCCACCTTAAACTTTTTTCTTCTTTATGCTACGTGGATATCATACCATTTCTCTGCGTCCATACATGTCTTAACTATGGAATTTCAAGAAAAAAACAATCTACTCCAATTATCTCAACAGACGGTTTCTATATAGACCAGCCTATAACCCAAGCGGAACAAGATCTATTAGACCGTGCAACAGACGCAAAAGACGCAGTGAACAAGTTATTAGCCACCAATGCCGACAACGAAGCATTTACATTCGGTATCATAGCCTCATGGGGAGAAGGTAAAACATCATTTATGAAACTAATGGAAGAATATTTATTGCAGAAATATAAGTCTGGAATCATTGTCATGAAATTCAATCCGTGGATATATCGGAAAGAATCCAATCTTACCAATATCTTTCTAGATGAACTCAGCAATAAACTTGAATCTTATAGCAGCAGACTATCCAAAGGACTAACTCAATATGCAAAAATGCTTTCAACCATAGATAATGGAAGTATCCAATTTTTAACAAAGCTATTTATTTCATTCTCTGCTAAAACAACTGCAGAACAATACACTCTGCTAAAAAGCGAAATAAAAAAGATTAATAAGAAAATCATTTTTTTCATTGATGACATAGACCGGCTTAACAGCAACGAAATGGAAGAAATGCTACGTTTAGTACGCAATACCTCCAACCTGCCAAACATGTACTTTATTTTAGCCTATGACAAAAAATATGTGGTCGACACATTAAATACACATTACTCAACCCATAGTCTAAAATACTTGGATAAGATTCTACAAGAAGAATACGAACTTCCACCAGCTACAGGAGAGCAGCTAAAACATATTTTCTTACTCACCCTCAAGAGCCAACTAAATGACAACGAATATAATCAAATTGAGAAATTCACCAATGAGAGACCATTGTTACAGATCAATCTTTTTAGTTTTATAAAAACAATACGAGCGATAAAACGCATTGCCAATCAATTTGTTTTCAGCATCAGAAAACTTCATGGAGAGGTAGACCTTTGTGACTACCTTACATTGGAACTATTCAGATTACGCTATCCGTTCATCGTAAAACTATTTATTGAAAAGAAAGATGAAATATTAATTTACAAACAAAACCTCCAAAAGGTTGTCTATTTCAATGGGGAAAATGCTCCACAAGAGGATAAAACGAAGAATAATATTCTTTTCAAAAATAAATATTTCAACCTGATAGAATATATCACTCAACATCAAAAAGAATTTTATATAAACGAACATGATATAGATAAAATCTCTGAATTTCTTGATGCTTTATTTGGGGAATACAAATCCTGCAATATAGGCAGCATTGATGACCCAACTTATTTGAATCGCTTTTTCAGATTCTCAATTTTAGACTCCGAAGTTTCCGAGAAAGAATGGAGTGAGCTTTACAAATTACCTTTTGAAGAAATGAAACCCACTATCAAAGAATGGACACCAAACAAATATTTCTCCTTAACGAATAGGATTCAAAAAGAAAATCCAAAAGAGAAACAAGATATTTACAAGCTACTTCATCTCTCATTTTATATTGGAGCGTTATCTAACGAGCAAATCTTTTATGATTTTAAATTTATAGATAGGCTCTTACAGTCACTCTATGCTCAATCTTCAGATAAAGACCAATTCTCAGAAGAAGACCGTAAAGAAATGTATGCCTGTCTAACAGAAAACGGTATCAATCACTATCAAATACACTACCTGTTTTCATTATTTAAACACGGTTCCTACAGAGATGACAACATTTTCACGAAAGACGAGATTATCAAAATGCAAAATAATATATTCAAGCAATTTCTTAACGAAGGGAACCATACCATGAACGACATTGTAGATTGCTGGAGAGATACGGCTTATCAAGAATTTAAGCCAAACGGAGATGGAACAGGACATATTGAATATCTACACAGTAAAGAATCCACACAATTAATGAAAGAATACGCGATGAAGCACTTTGAAGCTTTTATTCCTCGAATCATTACTTACTTCAGACCCAATATAAATTCTCAGTATGCTGTAAGTGAGATATCCATACGGCTTTGGGATACCTGGGAAAACTTTTACGATTACGTTATCAGCATTGATAATGATTCACCGGTTATTGCTGAGTTCAAAGAATTCATATCTGAATGTAAAAACTACGAGTTTAACCATTATGTATATTTCAAGTTTAAACATATTAAGTTAGAAGAAAATTAAACATACATGAAGTTAGACTACCTCCAAAAGTTTGCCTTTCCTCGCCCACCCTTCCGTCTAAAATCTATATGAACAATCTACGTTTCAAAGCCAAAAGTACACTTTAAAAAAAAACGCAAGTACCCCCAAAACAAAACGCCTTTGCGTTTCAACCCAAACGCAAGTACGTTTTAAGTAAAACGCAAGGGCGTTTCATCTTAAACGCAAGGGCGTTTCATCTTAAACGTAAGGGCGTTTTAGTCCAAACACAAAGG
>ERZ791829.1038-NODE-1038-length-18475-cov-2.545603_pt1 | contig 18475 bp, 20 predicted proteins | sample MGYA00510296_ERZ791829 | MGnify/ENA primary metagenome ERZ791829 (study PRJEB30046, sample SAMN00791973) | human gut metagenome | study: EMG produced TPA metagenomics assembly of the A metagenome-wide association study of gut microbiota in type 2...
ATTAAAAAAAAAGTTTTCTCTGCTATCTTTCGCAAACTTTTTCTTATATAAAAAAGGAATTACTTACTAAGAAAGGATATTGATTATGGCTGCAATGACAGAGATTGAAGCTTATTATAACAAGTTTAATGAAGAAAAAAGACTTGATTCGAGACATGGAAGGGTCGAGTTTAATACATCAATGAAGTATATACATGATTATATTAACGAGTGTAGATATAGAGGAACAGCTGACAGTAATATACATATATTAGATATAGGTGCGGGAACCGGAAGATATTCAGTTCCATTGGCAGATGAAGGCTATGATGTTACTGCTGTTGAACTTGTAAAGCACAATCTTGGGATTTTGAAAGCAAAGAAAAGTTCAGTAAAAGCCAGACAGGGAAACGCATTAAATTTATCAAAGCTTCCGGAAAATTTTTATGATGTAACACTTTTATTTGGTCCAATGTATCATCTTTTTGATGAAAATGACAAGTTAAAGGCATTAAATGAAGCAAAACGTGTCACTAAAAAAGGCGGTGTTATTCTTGTAGCATATGTTATGAATGAATACGGGGTTATTACATATGCTTTTAAAGAACGCAATATACTTGATGTAATGAAAGATAAACGTCTTACTGATGATTTTCACACAATTAATTCAACAAAAGATTTGTATGATTATGTAAGAATTGAAGATATTGACAGATTAAACAGCAGGTGTGAAGGCATAGAAAGAATTAAGATTCTCTCGCCGGATGGTGCTGCAAATTATATGAGACCATTTCTTAATAAGTTAAGCGAAGAGGAATTTACGTACTTTCTTGATTATCAGCTTGCAATATGTGAGAGAGCTGATTTAATTGGTGCAGGTGCACATACAGTAGATATTTTAAGAGTGAAATAATTAAAAAAACAGGCAGAAAAAGTAAAGAAAAATATTGACTTATATATTCTAAGTGCTATAATACAATCAAACATATGAATAGTTGTTCATATGAAACAATGAATAAAAGTTAATTAGATTTTGCTTCGCAAAACAAGGAGGATTATTATGAAAAAGACTTACAAAATTGAGGTTGATTGTGCTAACTGTGCTAACAAGATGGAAGAAGCAGCAAAAAAGACTGCAGGAGTTAAAGATGCAGTAGTCAATTTTATGACACTTAAAATGAATGTGGAATTTGAAGATGGTGCAGATGTAAAGGCTGTTATGCAGGATGTTTTAAAGAACTGTAAAAAAGTTGAAGATGATTGTGAGATTTACATCTAATCAATTCATTTAGAAAGGGTGATTGTATGACTAAAAAACAGAAAAAAGTTCTGATAAGAATTATAATTGCATTTCTTTTACTTATTGTTTTACATTTTGTTCCGGTAAAAGGATGGCTTAGCCTGGTTTTATATCTTGTTCCATATTTTGTAATAGGATATGACATTTTAAAGAAAGCATTTAAAGGTATTTTAAACAGACAGGTATTTGATGAGAATTTTCTTATGGCAGTTGCAACTGTAGGTGCTATTATTCTAGGTGAGTATACTGAAGGTGTAGCAGTTATGCTTTTTTATCAGATTGGCGAACTGTTTCAGAGTTATGCTGTAGGTAAAAGTAGAAGAAACATCAGCGAACTTATGGATATAAGACCTGATTATGCGAATATTGAAAAAGATGGAAAGCTTGAAAAAGTTGACCCGGATGAAGTTGAGGTTGGAAGTATTATCGTTGTTAAGCCTGGCGAAAAGATTCCTATTGACGGTATTGTTGAATATGGAACAACAACTCTTAATACGGCTGCCCTTACAGGCGAAAGTCTTCCAAGAGATGCAAAAGAGGGTGACGAGGTAATAAGCGGCTGTATCAATATGACAGGGCTTATAAAAATTAAGACAACAAAAGAATTTGGTGATTCTACAGTTTCAAAGATTCTTGATCTTGTTGAGAATTCAAGTTCAAAGAAATCACGTTCAGAGAATTTTATTACCAAATTTGCAAGATATTACACACCGGCGGTTTGCTATGGTGCATTGGCACTTGCTGTTTTACCACCGATTGTCAGTCTTATAATAGGATTTGACCCGGCGTGGGATCAGTGGATATACAGAGCACTTACTTTCCTTGTAATAAGTTGTCCTTGTGCTCTTGTTATAAGTATTCCGCTAAGTTTTTTTGCCGGAATTGGAGGTGCGAGCAAAGAAGGTGTTCTTGTAAAAGGATCTAACTATCTTGAGGCATTGTCAGAAGCAAAATATATTGTTTTTGATAAGACAGGAACACTTACAAAGGGGGTATTTGAAGTCGCTGGAATTCATGATGCAGTAATTCCGGAAGATAAGTTGCTTGAATATGCTGCTTATGCAGAAAGCTTCTCATCACATCCTATAAGCAGAAGTCTTTGTAAGGCTTACGGAAAAGAGATAGACCAGACCAGAGTTTCAGATGTCAATGAGATAAGCGGCGAGGGTGTTACAGCAGTTGTTGATGGAACTAGTGTTGTAGCTGGAAATATAAAGCTTATGAAGCGTCTTGGCATTGAATGTAAAGAATGTGGCAGCGTTGGAACTGTTGTTCATGTGGCAGTTAATGGTTCATATGCAGGACATATTCTTATATCTGACCAGCTTAAACCGCATACAAAGCAGGCTCTTGAAGAGTTAAAGAAACTTGGAATGAAAAAACTTGTAATGCTTACAGGTGATGCAAAGAGAGTAGCTGAAAGTGTTGCAAAGGAAGTTGGAGTTACAGACGTATACAGTGAATTGCTTCCTGCCGATAAAGTATCAAAAGTTGAGGAACTTCTTGAAAAGAAACCGGCAAAAGAAAAACTTGTATTTGTCGGTGATGGAATAAATGATGCACCGGTACTTTCGCGTGCTGATATTGGTATTGCCATGGGTGCACTTGGTTCAGATGCAGCGATAGAGGCAGCTGATATTGTATTGATGGATGATGATCCTTTAAAAATTTCAAAAGCAATTCATATATCAAAGAAATGTATCAGAATTGTATATGAAAATATATATTTTGCTATTGGAATCAAGATAATATGTCTTGTGCTTGGAGCTTTAGGTATTGCCAATATGTGGGCTGCAATATTTGCAGATGTTGGAGTTATGGTGATTGCTGTATTAAATGCAATACGTGCATTAAATGCCGGCAAATGATAAGATTAAGAAACGGAGTGACTGGATGAGAACAGAGGATATTAAGCCTATTAAAGTTGGCAGAACTGAAGATGCAGAGACATGCGATGCAATTGAGATTCACAGCGACTTATTAAAGATAGTCAACACAACACTTCCGGAAGAGACAGAATTATATGATTTGGCTGAACTGTTTAAGGTGTTTGGGGATTCGACCAGAATAAGAATACTGTTTGTATTGTTTGAAGCAGAAGTATGTGTATGTGATCTTGCAGCTGCACTGAATATGACACAGTCAGCTATTTCACATCAGCTAAAGATTTTAAAACAGAGTAAACTTGTAAAGAGCAGAAGAGAAGGCAAATCAGTGTTTTATTCTCTTGCGGATGGTCATGTGAGAACAATAATTGCACAGGGAAGAGAACATATAGAAGAAGATTTATAAAAACAAAAGTAAAAATTAAGATTATTATAAAAACGGCGTATCAGTTCACATCAGTGAGTGATACGCCATTTTTGTCATGGAGATAAGAAAAGTGCTGAGTATTAATATAATCTACATATGAAATTTTGCTTTTTTGTAAAATATGACGGAGAGAGTAGTTGCTATTGACCATCCTATCGGCCATGCACACCATATTCCGGTTGAGCCGAATTGTTTTGAAAGGATTATAGCAAGAACAACTCTTAATATGAGGTCAGTAAATGTTGTTATCATAAATCTGCTCATGAGTCCTGCACCTCTTAAAATTCCGTCAGCGACAAGTTTTGTCGATACAACAAAATAAAATGGTGATAATATACACAGAAACATAATTCCGGTATGAATTGCTGTATTTGTAGGATTATCAAGAAACAGATATAAAAGCTGTTTTCCTGCAAAGAAATATAAAAGTACCAGTGGTATGCTTATAATCCAGACCATTTTGAGCCCTGCCTTAAATCCATCACGGATTCTTTCGCTTTTACCAGCACCAAGATTTTGTGCGGTAAAATTAGAAATACCATTTGCGAGAGTTGTAAATGATGTTATGACAAGATTGTTTAATTTGACGGCAGCAGAATATCCGGCAATAGTTCCGGCACCGAATTCATTAATTACACTTTGGATAATGATATTGCCTATTGAGATAAAACTTTGCTGCAAAATACTTGGAATAGCAATTTTTACAAGTATGATGAATGAAAAAACAGGACATCTTTGTAGAACTTTTATTTTCGATAATCTTATAAATACTACAATTACAGCAAGGACGGCACTTATGCCCTGACATATGAATGTTGCCCATGCAACTCCGGCAATACCCATATTAAATGCTTTGACAAAAATTATATCAATAAAGATATTTGTTACGGAAGACACGGCGAGAAAAATAAAAGGTGTTTTTGAATCGCCAAGAGCGGAGAATATTCCTGTTGCCATATTGTAAAAGAACATGAAGGGAAGTCCGTATATGTATATATCAAGATAAAGTTTTGAATCGTTAAGAATTGCAGATGGTGTTTTTATAAGTTTTAATAAGTTACCACAAAATAAGACACCGAAAAGCATAAGTACGGCACAAAGTACGGCAGTTGAAATCATTGCCGTGTAAACAGAAGTTTTCATGTTCTTGTAATCCTTCGCACCAAAAAACTGTGATACAATTACTGAACAACCGATATTGCAGCCGAATGCAAATGCAATAAATATGAGTGTGATTTCGTAACTGTTACCGACAGCTGCAAGTGCATTTTCGCCGATAAATTTGCCTGCAACAAGGCTGTCAGCGATGTTATAAAGCTGCTGGAATATGATGCTTGCAAATAGTGGCAGACAGAATTTCCAAAGGACAGATTCCGGTTTGCCTACAGTTAAATCTTTGTTCAATGTATTTTCCTCCTCATAATAAATAAGTAATTATTTGTAGTTATATTAAAATGTTCTTAGTTAGTATAATTCATTCAACTTTTTTGTCAAATAAAATTATAAAATTGTTGAAAAATAGATGAAAAAATTATAAAATATATACGTATTTTTTAAATATTATATGGAGGAAAAAATGGAACAATTTTTTAAAGTCAAAGAACATGGCTCAACTGTAAAGATTGAGGTTATGGCCGGTATTACAACATTTATGGCCATGGCTTACATTCTTATGGTAAATGCCGGTATGTTCGCAAATCTTGAAGGAGTTTCATACAATGCAGTTTATATTGCAACAGCTCTTTCAGCAGTAATTGGTACATTTCTTATGGCATTTCTTGCAAATCTGCCATTAGGACTTGCATCAGGAATGGGGCTTAATGCGTTTTTCGTATATACAGCCTGTTTTACATTTGGACTTTCTTATGCTAATGCATTAGTATTAGTCCTTCTCGATGGTATTGTATTTACAATTCTTACAGTTACCGGAATCAGAGCCAGATTATTCTCAGCAATTCCAGATTGCGTAAGAAAGGCAATTCCAGCAGGTATTGGTCTGTTTATTGCATTCTTAGGTCTTCAGAATGCCGGTATTGTTGTAAATGATCCTTCAACATGTGTTAATCTTGCGTCATTTAACGTATTAAATGGTAATGCAACATGGGCAACTATAATGCCGAGACTTGTTACTATCGCAGCAGTAATTATTATTGCAGTTATGACATACAAGAAAGTAAAAGGTTCAGTTCTCTGGGGAATTCTTGGAGGAACAGTTTTATATTATGTTCTTGGTATCACAGTTCCGGGATTTTATAATGGCTTTACAGAAAATTTAAGCTTTAATCCATTTAGTGCTTTTGGTGCATGGGCTAATGAATCTTTCTTAAAAGTATTTACTGATGGATTTAATTTCTCTGGATACCTTGCAAATCATTCAACAGCAGACCTTGTTCTTATCATAGCAACTACAGCACTCGCTTTTTGTATGGTTGATATGTTTGATACACTTGGTACACTTTACGGTGCATGTTCAAGAGGCGATATGCTTGATAAGGATGGTAATGTTCCTAATTTTGAAAAAGCTATGCTTTCAGATGCAATTGCAACATGTGCAGGTGCTATCTGTGGTACATCTACAGTTACTACATTCGTTGAGTCTTCATCCGGTGTTGCTGAAGGTGGTCGTACAGGTTTATCTGCATTTACAACCGGTGTTTTATTTTTTATTGCAATGTTTTTAAGTCCTGTTGCAGCTTTAATTCCAAGCAGTGCAACAGCAGCAGCACTTATTTATGTAGGTGTTCTTATGATGGGTGGAGTTACAAAGATTGACTGGAATGATATTTCAGTAGCAGTACCTTCATTTCTTACAATTGCATTTATGGCATTTACATACAATATCAGCTATGGTATTGCATTCGGTATGATTTCATATATTTTCATTATGTTATTTACCGGCAGAGCAAAGGAAATAAAGGCATTTGCATGGCTTATTGCCGTATTATTTACACTTATGTTCTTCCTTACTCATTAATTGAAGACTAAATATAATCATTTTAAGTTTAAAGGCGGTAATCTCTAGTGGGATTACTGCCTTTAATAATTTATAATATCTGGGGACTTTCTTATGGTTTGACGTATATCAAAATATTGGTATAATAAAAGATATAAATGAGATTGGAGAATTTGTATGTCTGCAAATGGAAAAGAAAAAATTACAGAATATCTGAAGAGTAATATTCTGGTTACTGATGGTGCAATGGGAACTTATTTTGCATCACTGTATGATACAAAAGAACCACCGGAATATTGCAATATTAAAGACAGTAAAAAAATATATGATATACACAGACAGTATATCGAAAATGGTGCTAAGATTATAAGAACAAATACATATGCATGTAACACATTTACACTTAATTATGAGATTGAAGATGTTAAAGAAAGTATCAAATGTGCATGTAAAATTGCAAGTGAAGCTGCAAAAGGACATGAAGATATTTTTATTGCCGGAGATATTGGACCTATAACATATAATCATAATGATATGCAAAAACAAGTTAGTGATGAGTATGTAGTTATTGCAAAAACTATGATAGAATCAGGTGTTGATGCTATTGTTTTTGAAACATTTCCTGATATGGATGATATAAAAGAAGCTTTAAAATATATTGCAGAAAAAGGTAACATTTTTGTTATTGTGCAGTTTGCTGTAAATCAGTTCGGATATAGCAATTCGGGACTTTCTGCTAAAAAATTGATATCAGATGCATTAGACTGTGAATATACAGATGCTGCCGGACTTAATTGTGGTGTTGGCCCTGGGCATATGTATGGAATATTTGAAAAACTTGGGATTAATACCGAAAAATATCTTACGGCATTGCCTAATGCAGGCTACCCACAGTCAGTCAGCAACAGAATGGTATTTGCTGCAGATAATTCTGAATATTTTTCTGTTAAAGCATCAGATATGGCAGAAAGAGGTATTAATATTGTAGGTGGATGTTGCGGAACAACACCTGAATATATAGCTAAACTTGAAAATGCAGTAAAAAATATGCATCCGGTAAAACATTTCAGCGAAGAGCATGAGAAAAAAATTATGTTTAAGCCGATAGATAAGTCATTTTATAAAGATAAATCAGGCAAAAAACTTATAGCTGTTGAGCTTGCACCGCCAGTTGACAGTGATGATGAAAAGCTTATGGATGCAGCACATATTCTGAAAAAGAGCGGTGTTGATGTTCTTACATTCCCTGATTCTCCGTCAGGACGAACAAGGGCAGATTCAATTCTTATGGCAGAAAAGGTTCATAAAGAAACAGGGATGACTGTCATGCCGCATATATGCTGCCGCGATAAAAATGCTATTGCTATGCGTTCGCAGCTTTTAGGTGCACATCTTAATGATATAAATAATTTTCTTGTTATTACAGGAGATCCTATACCATCAATGGTAAGACAGTCAGTTAAGGCTGTTTTTAACTTTGATTCAGTTGGTCTTATGAATATAATTAAAGATATGAATGAGAGCCAGTTTGAAAATTCACCTATTGTATATGGTGGTGCAATTAACCAGACACGAAGAAATCTTGATGTAGAAATATCGAGGGTAAGAAAAAAGATGGACGCCGGAGCAACATTTTTCCTGACACAGCCTGTATTTGATGATAAAGGCATTGCACGTTTAAGGCAGATAAAGCAGGAAACAGGTGCAAGGATTCTTTGTGGAATAATGCCATTTGTAAGCCTGAAAAATGCCATGTTTATGAAAAATGAAATGACAGGAATTGAAGTATCGGATGAAATAATTGCACGTTATAAAGAATGTGTTACGAAAGAAGATGGCGAATCGGTTGGTGTTGAAATTGCAAAAGAAGTAATAGAAAAAACTTCAGATTTTGTAAATGGTTATTATTTTTCATTCCCATTTAACAGAGTATATCTTCTTGAAAGAATTATATAGAATTGTAATAATTGCCAGGATGTTGTGTATACACATTTCTGGCAATTATTTTTTGACAAACTAAAAGCACTTCCCGGAGTAGAAGTGCTTTTTAGTTTAGTGTTTATTATTTTCTAATAGGGAGGAGAAAAATCAAAGAACTATGTCTTTGAACAATTATTATAGTACAGTAGAAATGTGTCTAAAATAAGACTTTTCTCTGAATAAAAAATAATAATGATTAAATTAATCATAAGAAAATCGTAAACAAATTATAAACTTTACTTGTAGAATATAGATATATTATGTTATAATAAACATAAATTAACGATTGTATTGTTACAATTGATGAGCGTGTTAGAATTAAATATTGATATAAGTGAGGTTTTTGTAATGAATGATGCACAGATTCGTTATTTTATCGAAATGGAAAGAAAAAAAGGCACAACTACGGATGAACTTATATTTATTCTGAGTGATAATGGAATTCCAATATATGAGATTTCTAATTATCTTGATATTTCAGTTAAGCATGTTGAAATGGTGCTTTCTGATGGCTAAGATTTATTTGTAATTGGATAACACATAACTTCGTCAAATCCGGGTTTAACGAAGTTATTATTGGATTAAATTATATAACCCTGCATTTTCTTAGTCTATTGTTAGATTTTTCTTATATCTGTTATATTGAACCTGCCTTAATGCAATCATGTTTTCAATTCCCATATTTTTAAGAGTTGCATTGAATGAATCAAGTTTTGATAACGGCACCAAACAGTATAAATCCGAACTTCAATTCAAAACGCAAAAATTAAATTCGGAGGTTACTTATTATGAAAACAGAACTTAAAAACATCGGTGCTTGGGGCAGACTGCATTATGATTTTCTTTACCGCAATAATCGGACGGTCATCAATGTTATGCGGCTAAACGGAACCCTAAACAATTATCTTGCTATGTGCTCCGAACAGTCCGAAAAACAGGCTTAAGAAAAATGAAACCCATTTGTTCTTAGGCATTATTATCTACCATCCATTCGATTTCATATTCCACCCCAGTAAGAGATCCTACATTTAATATGTAATCCTTAATGGTATCTTTGGCCCTTTGTGTAGCCTGTGACAACAAAGCGGTATTGCTTTCAGCTTTCGCTTTCATATCTTCCTGAGCTTTCTTTTGCGTCTCTGCACGCTCCTCGGTAGTTATTTTTGTGAACCAGCCTGTTTCGGAAACCGCCTCCGAAATAGACGCAACATCAACATCCACACCCAATATTGTTGCATTCGGGACATAAACTTTTACTTTATTACCGTTTGGCTCTATTTTCACCTTAGAAGCGTCAATGCCCAATTTGACTATCCCGTCATATTCGATCCACGCTTTTTTATAACCTATGTTTCCAAACCACTTTCCTATACCCGAAGAATCCTGCTTTAACTCGCTTGTGTTATGATAATAGCACTTTAGCGTCGCTAATTCGCATATTGCTTTTGTTTCTGAGAAATCCGCTTCCTTTTTTTCGCATCCTGCAAGCGGCAATGCTATTACCAACGATAGTATTAACAAGAGTATTTTTTTAAACATTTTCTTTTCCTCACTTACCACATAATTTTGTATCCTGCTTCTTTTAAAAGCGGTGTTAAGAGTGCAGTTATTGAATCCTGTAAGTTTGATTTGGCAGTTTCTACAAGCTTTTCATTTTGATTGGCTTCTTTCAGCGCATCCTCTTTACAATATGATAATGTATCTTTTAACTTAGCCGTGGCGTTTTCAGGTATCGTGCTGATTGAACCATCATTGATTATAACGTCGTTAATTTTAATTTCGGGTATAATTGGCGTAACAGACTTATTTTTTCTATCAATTTTAAAGTCAATATCTTTGGCATCTATTCCAGCCTTCACTGTGGAATCGTATTTTACAGAATAATCAGTTTTTTCCGGATTATTTTTTTCAGGTATGGATACAACGCCGTTGTAACAAAACTCCCCCGTTGAAAGTTCGCTTATAGATACTACTTCCCGTAATGTTGAAGTCGTGATGATTGTTCTTTTAACCGATGGCCCAAAGAAAATGAAAGCAACAATGACAACGACTATTATCGCTACCGCTGCAATTATTGATTTTAATAGTTTTTTGCTGAGCTTCATTTGTTTTCCTCCTAAAAATTAAGCGATTATTGTTTTGAAATAATTGCAATTAAAGCTTAGTCAACAATTCTGCCTTTTTATTACTGAATTCTTCCTCTGTAATAATGCCATTATCCTTTAATTCAGATAACCTTTTTAGAGTTTCAAAGACATCGTTATCTCGTGAGGTTTCATGCGGTTGTTTTTTTGTAAATAGTCCTGAAATGCCGCTTATTGTTTTTTTACCACTATCAACAAATTTGGATTTAATATCTTTTTCTTCAGCGGAATTATCAGCAGTAATGTTTTCGATTTCAATAATGTCTTTTTCCAAGTCTTCTTCTGTATATCCAAAAGCTGCACTGTCGAGCGTTTTTTGCAGACGATTGGTCATAGGCATCATGGACGCAAAATTTATACTGCCTGATATAAACCGCCAATTACTGGAATCGCTTTAGAAAAGCCTTTTGCCACGGTGGTTTTTGTAACCTTGACACCTATTGCTTTCCCGATTTGCTTAACAATTGGATACCAAAAAGTTTTTGTTAAAGCTTTTTGAGGTAATTTTTTAAGTGTTGTTTTTGCAATCTGTGTAGATAAAACCCGTACCCCCGACACAGCACCGGAAACGCCAAACATAACACCGCAATATAGCAGCAGTTGGTTTTTTACTTTTTCATCATCAACCTGACCATCTCGCCAAAGATCTTGTGCACCATATAGGTAAGACAATTCTTGTGCCAACCTTAACGACATACCAAAAACTGTAGTACATCGGCCGGTATAGTGGCAGCCATTGCCAATCCACCGGGAATTCCGGCAGCAAACGAAGCAACGGAGGATTGGCTTGTGCGTTTCAATATCAGTTTGTTTGAAATAGCAGCTAATTTTTCTTTAGATACTTTTGCCTCTACCGGTCCGAAATCCAAAACATCTTCTGTAGCAAAAGTTTCAGCCATAAACTTATCACGGCTGACTTTCACCCCGGGGATTTATACCGCTGAAGTAATAATATTTTCTAATGCTACTTCTTTTCCTGCATTGTTTTGTTCAGTCATTGTTAACATTGTTAAGCTTATTTTATATGTAATAAAACTGCAATATTACTAAGCACATTATACCATATCGTTTTCTAAATAGCAAATTAGGTTACACTAAATCACTTATGGCTCATATGCATTCGCGAAAATTACAAGCTCTTTTTCGGACGAAAGAATTGTCCGGAAAGGAGCATTTTTTATGGAATTCCTCATTCAACGTAAACCATTATACTGCAAAATAAGTGACAAATACAATGACAATGTCATTTGTTATGCCGTGTCGGAGATGGTACTATGTCATTAAACCGTTACTCGGTCGAAACTCCGGAGGTGGCATTCTTGAAAAAAGACCTTGACGGCCTTAATGGTGTGTACAGAGATATTGCCGATGAAATCGGTGTTGAAAACGCATTGGCGATATACAGGTTGTTTCGCGGAACGCAAATTTCATTCCCGAGCAGATTGTTTTCAAAGGAATACATACACAAGGCCATTATCAGTGAATATGACGGCAATAACATACCGCAATTGGCACAAAAGTATAACTACTCTGAGCGAAGCGTATGGCGCATCCTAAAAACAATGAAATAAATCTTAGGGGGATATTATGAAAAATAAAAAGAAAATCATTATTATATCGGCAGTCGGTGTTGCCGTTTTGGCGGTGGTATTGGTTTTAACGCTTGTGTGTTTTCACAGCTGGGCCGATGCCACCTGTGATGCACCGATGACCTGCAAAAAATGCGGCAAAACAAAAGGTGAAGCATTATCACATGAATGGATTGCAGCAACCTGTAAGTAAGCGAAGCATTGTTCACGGTGTGGGCTTACCGACGGCGAACCGCTTGCACACAGCTTTAACGAAGCGACTTGCAAATTACCGAAAACCTGTTCTGTCTGCGGCACTACAGAGGGGGAGCCTATCGGTAATGCCGTCAACGACTGGAAAATCACCAAAGCAACAAGCTGTTCGGAAGAAGGATAAAGAGTCGGCACTTGTGGCAGTTATAGTACCTGTGGCTGAATACTGGCATCCGCAGAGTAATCTTTGTTGGACCGCTTACTGCTATTTCTAAGGCATTGCCGTCATTAAAACGTACCCCATGAGCTGCATCATTATATTTGAATGCATTTTTAGTCCCAACTTTAATTGTAAGTCCACCATAAGATATGTCTTTTTTTCCGTCGGTATCTGTTGGAACGATTGAACCATCTCTGAAATCATAGAATTTCTTCAATGATTTTACAGAAAGGCAAGGAACATATGTCTGACCTGTAAATGAAATAGTGATTGTTGTAGCTGTTTCACCTGTATAATTAAATGAAACAGAGTAATCATCTTCATTGGTATAATTTGAAGCATTGTGATAACAATCTTTTGTTTTAGCTTCTTTTGTCTCTGTGTAAGAACCATCTGCACTTGAAGCTGTTATAGAACCAGACTGGGAATACTGACAGCCACCGAGAGTGATTTTTGTAGGACCGTTTACTTTGATTTCAAATGAATTACCATCCTTAAAAAGTGTACCATGGGAACTACCATGATAGTTAAATGCATTCTTTGTGCCTACTTTGATTGTCAGATTTCCGTAAGTAATGTCAGATTTACCGTCTGTATCGGTAGGAACGACAGAACCATCTCTGAAATCATAAAAAGCGTCACCGTCTTTCGTCTCGGATGTCAGTCCTTCGGCTTTGACAGTCTGTGACGAGAATGAAACTCCGGCAGGGATTGCCAGTGATACCGCCATAATCACGGCAAGTCCCGCAGAGAGTTTCTTTCGCAGATTTCTGCTTAATTTGCTCATAAAAAGCCTCCTTTTTTATAAATTTGGGTTCGCCGGATTCCTTTACGATTGGATTGTATTTATTGGCGTACCTGTTTTTATCAATATTATACAAGAAATTTTATATAACAAAAGGTTCACTTTTTTCATGGTTCAAAATTTTCCAAAAATCTGCAAAGCCGTATATTTACTGCGTTAAGCGTTACTCTTTTCAACGAATCTTTCAAGCTGTTTTTTAGCCGCACCACTTGTGATTATATCTCTTGCCTTTTCTATTGCATCCTGCATTGTGAGGTTATCAGAGGCAAGATAGATTGCTGCACCGGCATTAAGAAGCACTGCATTCATTTTTGGACCTTCTTTTCCGTCAAGAATTTCACGGGCAATTTTTGCATTTTCTTTCGGCATGCCGCCGATAAGCTCTTCTTTTTTGCATCTTTTAAGTCCAAACTGTTCAGGTGTGATTTCATATGATTTGAATTCATCGCCCTTGAATTCGCAGACCTTTGTAGGTGCAGAAAGCGAAATCTCATCAATAGAATCTCTTCCGTAAACAACCATAGCACGTTTTACGCCAAGATTTTTTAGAACGTGTGCAAGTGGTTCAACAAGATCTTCACTGTATACACCAAGAAGCTGCATTGTTGCACCGGCAGGATTTGCAAGAGGTCCGAGGATGTTAAAAAGTGTCCTGATTCCCATTTCTTTTCTGACACCACCGACAAATCGCATGGCTGTATGATATTTCTGTGCAAAAAGGAAACATATGTTAATTTCTTTTAAAAGCTGTGCACTGAGTGCAGGGGCAATATCAATTTTTACACCGAGAGCCTCAAGGCAGTCAGCAGTTCCACATTTGCTTGAAGCAGCTCTGTTGCCGTGCTTTGCAACAGGAATTCCGGCTGCCGATGTAACTAGTGCAGACAATGTTGATATGTTAAATGTGTTAGAACCATCTCCGCCGGTTCCCACAATTTCAAGTACATCCATATCATTTAAAAATCTTTCACAATGGGCACGCATAACCTTTGCTGCCGCTGTTATTTCACCGATAGTTTCGCCTTTCATGGCAAGAGCAGTTAAAAATGATGCTTTCTGTGCATCAGTTGCCTGATTTGTCATAATTTCTTCCATAACATCAGACATCATTTCAGAACTTAAATCCTTACGCTGAACCAATAAACTAATAGCTTCTTTAATCATAATAATCCTCCTTGTTTTTCCGAAGGAAAAATGCGACCACTCCTGGGAGCAGAGGATTTGTCCTCCTGGTTTTTCCGAAGCAAAATCCGTTTTTATGCAAATAAAAAAGTCCCTGACCGAAAAACATATACAATGCTTTCCAGTCAAGGACGGTTAAAATGTACACCGCGGTGCCACCTTGATTCATAATTACTTACACACTTATTAAGATACAAACATATCTTTGGCAATTAACGTATGCCTTACGTCATGGAATACTAAGATTAAGTAAAAATCCTTTGACCATGCCCTCCGTGGTCCATTTAATGAATTGTTGCTGCCAGGTTCTCAGCTTCCCTGACTCTCTGTGAGTACATCTTTCATTTTTATCTCCACTTCAACGGTTTGCTTTATTAAATTGTCTTTATTATACGCCGTGATTTATAATTGTCAATAACTAAAATTGAATAATTTTATAATATTTTCAGATTTGAATATATCATCAAATATGAACTCCTCGGCAAGTGTTTCAAGATTATCTTCAGAATATTCAACTTCACGCGAAAAGATATGAATAATATCCATTCGGTCATCAGATGAAAAATTGTTGCCATTTTGGATGAAACGATAAATTTCCATATCACGCAGAATTGCAATATTCGCAGCTGCAAGCTGTATTTTTCCGAATAAATCATGGTCATATGAGGCTTTTAACAGATATCTGAAAATATAATATTTTAAAATATTTTCAAGCTCAGCAGTATTTTCGGCATAATATGAATTAAGATATTTAGTATATTCTTCAAAAGCCTGATTGTACTGTATTTTCCTGCTTTCATGTTCGTTATTTTCAGAAGCATTCGAATTTTCAGGATGAAGAAAATCCATTATTTTATCTGTAAAATCAGGCCATTCATCTCCCAGAGTTTCTAGTTCAAGATATGCATACCATACAGATGCCATATTTTGTTCAAGTTCATTAAATGAAATCTGGCGGAAATCGCTGATAAAGCAGCTATTGAAGTCGTGCTGTTTTATTTTTTTGTATAGTTTGTTCATTGAATTGTAATCATTGTTATTAATATGGTTTTGAAAATCTGCAGCTATATTAATAATGATTATCATTTTTTGATTAAAAGTATAATCAGTTTTTTCAATTACATACATAAATTCGTCACGTAACAGCATAAGCATATCTGCAAGACTGCTGTCAAATTCACTGTCATCAAAGACATCTTCGTCGGTATCTGTTTCTGAATAAGAAAAATTGCTGCGGTCCGTTAAAATTATTTTTGCAGCCTCTTCACAGGCAAGACCGATTCCGCGTTCTTTTACATTAGCGAAATATTCTGTAAAACGTGGAAACTGATCACAGACAATTCCGATATGTTCTTCCCCCAGTTCTTTATAGATGCCACACAGATTATTATTGTCAAGAAAAGGACATTTTCCGTCTTTGAGTCTGAAGCAAAAATTATCATAATCAATATTGTCACGTAATTTTTTTCCGAAATCTCCGTTTACTGTGCTGTAATACTCTGCGGTTTCTTCGTCAATATCAATCTGCCAGCCGCCAACACAGCAATTATCTTTACATTCTGAGGAAATGCAGTGAAAATTTTTATAGTATCCCGGAGTGCGTAATTTTATTTTATTATTCATTAACATTCTCCTCAATGACTATATCTGCCGTCTGATATCGGATTATTTTTGAAAGTGAAGATAAAGGCATCTCTACCTGATAGCCTATTTTTCCGGCACTGAATATGATTGTATCAAAGTTTTCGGCTTCATGTTGAAATGTTGTAGGGAAAACTTTTTTCATTCCGATAGGTGAACATCCACCATGAATATAACCTGTAAGAGGCAGAAGCTCCTTTGATTTTAACATGTCAATTGATTTTTCCCCAACAGCCCTGGCTGCTTTTTTCAAATCAAGTTCTTTTGCAACAGGAATTACAAAAACGTAATTTTTGCCTGATTTTGCAACTGTTACAAGTGTTTTAAAAACTTTATCCGGATTTTCATTTAAGGCAGCCGCAACGTCAACACCACTTACCGCATCAGTGTTGATATAGCTGTGTGCTGTATATTTTATTTTTTTTTGTTCAAGGATACGCATTACATTAGTTTTTTCTTCCATAATTGATACTTCTTTCTTTAAATTCAACTGTCATGCCGAAGCACATGAAAAATTACATTTTTGATTAATATTTTAAACTGAGAGTGTTGTCCATTTGCTGCAGTCCCATACTTCATTTACCAGACCATCGTAAAATTCAGGCTCATGGCAGACCATCAGTATGCTTCCTTTATATTCCATTAAAGCACGCTTTAGTTCATCTTTGGCATCAACGTCAAGATGGTTGGTTGGCTCATCGAGCACAAGGATGTTGCTCTCGCGGTTAATGAGTTTACAAAGTCGGACTTTCGCCTGCTCGCCACCGCTTAATACACGAATCTGACTTTCAATGTGTTTTGTTGTGAGACCACATTTAGCGAGTGCCGAACGTACTTCATATTGTGTGTATGAAGGAAATTCTTCCCATATTTCATTGAGGCATGTATTTGTGTTATCAGGAGAACTTTCCTGTTCAAAATAACCGATTTCAAGGTAATCTCCAAGCTCAACTTCGCCGGAAACCGGTTGTATTATTCCAAGAATACTTTTTAAAAGTGTGGACTTACCAATCCCATTTGCACCAACCATGGCTATTTTACTGCCGCGTTCCATTGAAATATTGAGTGGAACCGAGAGTGGTTTGTCATATCCGATTACAAGATCTTTTGTTGTAAAAATGTATCGTCCCGGAGTACGGGCCTGTTTGAAATAAAATTCAGGTTTTGGTTTTTCAGCAGCAAGCTCAATTATATCCATATTGTCAAGCTTTTTCTGGCGTGACATAGCCATGTTTCTGGTTGCAACACGTGCCTTATTTCTTGCAACGAAATCTTTCAAGTCGGCAATTTCTTTCTGTTGCCTGTTGAATGCTGCTTCCATCTGTGCTTTTTTCATCGCATAAACTTCCTGAAATTTGTCATAGTCGCCAACATAACGGTTGAGCTGCTGATTGTCCATATGGTAAATCAGGTTAATTACACTGTTTAAAAATGGTATATCATGTGAAATCAAAATGAAAGCATTTTCATAATCATTTAAGTATCTTTTAAGCCATTCTATATGTTCGGCGTCAAGATAATTGGTAGGCTCGTCGAGAAGCAGAATATCAGGTTTTTCAAGAAGAAGCTTACCAAGTAAAACTTTTGTACGCTGTCCGCCGCTTAATTCTGTTACATCCTTGTCAAGCCCGAGGTCGAGAAGTCCTAGTGCCCTTGCAACTTCTTCAACTTTGGAATCTATCATATAAAAATCATGCATTGTGAGCATGTCCTGAATTACGCCGAGTTCTTCCATTAGGGAATTCATCTCATCCTCGTCTACATCACCAAGCTTTGCACATATTTCATTCATGCGTTCTTCCTGGCTGTAAAGAAAATCAAATGCTGATGCAAGAACTGAGCCAATAGTCATTCCCGGTTCAAGTACGGCATGCTGGTCAAGATAACCGACACGCACATTTTTCGACCATTCAACTTTTCCTTCGTCAGGCATAAGCTTTCCTGTTATTATATTCATAAATGTGGATTTACCCTCACCGTTAGCACCAACTAATCCGATGTGTTCGCCTTTCAGCAGCCTGAATGAGACATCTGAAAAGATTGCTCTGTCTCCAAAACCATGTGAGAGATGTTCTACGTTTAAAATACTCATAAATACCTTACCTTTTTATTATTTGTTATGTCTTTTTAACCTATAGTATCATATTAAATATGGAAATAAATATCAACTTAAATTT
>ERZ791829.1043-NODE-1043-length-18387-cov-6.163703_pt1 | contig 18387 bp, 18 predicted proteins | sample MGYA00510296_ERZ791829 | MGnify/ENA primary metagenome ERZ791829 (study PRJEB30046, sample SAMN00791973) | human gut metagenome | study: EMG produced TPA metagenomics assembly of the A metagenome-wide association study of gut microbiota in type 2...
TTTCATACCGACCGTGTGATTAACGTACTTGCAGAGTTGATATTCTGTTGTCAAGCTACTTCGGATTTTTATTCCGCTTGTATAGGGGAAGAAGCAACGCTTTTTGCAACCATTTTTTTTGATTATTTTAAAAGTTTGTAGAGTTTGCACAAAATCCTCTTTCTTTTCTTGCTGACAGCTTGGTGAGTAATACCAAGATATTTTCCGCATTCTTCAATTGTTAAGTTTTTAAAATATATAAGTTCAATTAATTTTCGCTCGTCATCCGATAACAATGCTAAACAACTATGCAGTCTGTCATATTCCGCATGCAGCATAACATTTCGTTCAGTAACATCTTTGTCAGTCACAAATTCGTGAAAGTTCTCAAATGCTCCGTCAATGCCTCCGATAAGGGCTGAGAACTGAATCTCATGTTGATAGAACGACTTGTCATTATCGTCAATATTCCACTGACTTCGATTGTATCCCACTCTGACGTTTTCACTGACTTCAACCTCAACATACTTCTTTGCTATGGTGTCATAGACACGCAATGTATTTTTACTCATTAATATTCCTCCGTTTTGATTTTTGTTTTGAATCAAAACGAAGGCTTACGGATATTTGGATATAATGCACAGCCACTTTGTTGTAAAAATCATATTGTGTCCTTTCTTCTGAGGACACAAAAAACGAGCCTGCATACTTAGTACACAGACTCTGTTTGCCTGAAAAATGGGCGTACTAAAGAAAGGGCACAAAATATGCTGTTTGCATTCTCTGCAAAACGGTCATATTTTGTATCCCCTGCCATAATGCATATCAGGCGTTGAATATTTTATTTATAAATTAAAAAGCACCGACAAGATGGACTCCTTTTGTGTAGGAATCTATCCTGCCGATGCTCTCCAGCGAGCACGAAAAAACGTGACGAGTTCAGTACATCGGATTCAATCTGTTATAAATGTTTCTCGAAAATGGAATCTAAAAGCATTGAAGAAGAACAAAGAATCAGAGTGGGAATAAAAGCCCATAAAATATTGCTTATACAGCTGCATGACATTATAACTATTGTCAACGTGGTTATGATACTTAACATAGTAATAGAAAACAGCATCCAACAGAGAGGTTAATAAGGCTTTTTCATTTCCCTGAAGCTCCTCATTTTCAAGTATTTCCTGAAGTTTTTATTTGCTTATACTTCACGACGTATAAGCAAATAATGCTGTATCATAACGCTCCCTCCATTTTATATCATCATATATTTATGAGAAATAATATCCCCACTGTGCATATGCTTCTTTTGAAAACACATTATCCGGACCCCTCAAAATATCACTTCCTGTGCTATTCACTGAGAATCTGTTTAGTGCTTCAATTATAGCTTTCTTTTTAAAGGGAATGTGTATTGCGTTTGCAGATCCATCATTGACTCTATCTACAAGTACTTTGGGCCATCTGATGCTGTAGTCATCATAATTAATAACATGAGAACAATCCGTGTATGCTATTATTAGAGGAAGTTCATATAAGTCAACTGCTTTCTCTATTTCAAAATTAAGCAATCCTCTATTATAGTTAGTTTCACCAGAAAGTACCAGAAGCATGTTTTTTGAATTGCGCATTCTCTCCATCAGCCGATTTTCAAGCGTTTTTCTCAAGCTTGAATCCAAAACAGCTGCTGTCTTCTTATGACTATCAATAAAATGAAAATCAAAGTTTGAATTCTTATCCCAACTTCTGAGAAGTCCAAGATATTTTAAATCACTTTGTGTCGGATCAGTCTTTCCCTGACCGTCAAATGCAATATATGTACCATTTCTATAAGCCATTCTGATTTCTCCTTTAAATAAGGGGCAACCGACCGTACAACTATGAACAAGGGAGGCGATAACCACTTAGAATATCATAGGGAAATTTAACCCCCACTGACATACGTTCATGTTATAAATCCGTAATCGATATTTCGTTTTTACACTTCTTATCAACGATTATTGTTGTCTTGCATTTTAAATAGTTTTTAGATATTTGGGTTAAAAGAACAATACTCTCCAATGCTTCTTTTTTCGATAACCCTGTTCGTGACATGGCTGTTCCCATAGGGTATAGATAGAGTTCCTTCCCTTGACCATGTTTGTCATAATACTCAAACAATTTTAGAATACAATCAAAGTATTGATGCTTATCACAATGAGCAACACAGTCAACATCAAATTCTGTAAGAGCAAGCAAGAAAAAAGTAACTCCATTCTCGCCTTTTATTCGGGATACTGAACCCATAGGATATCTTTTTCGCTTTCCTTCTCTTTTTTCGTTAAGAGAGATATCCTCATATTCATAGCCAAATGCTTTAAGGGAACTTTCTATTTCAGCATCAAGAGCTTGTCGTTTTTCGTCCGAATAAGCAAATCTTTTTAGAAACTGACCATGCACAGAGCCTTCGTGAATAATGTCATCATTTACAACAGTATCATAACAACAATTAACTGCTATGACGACTATTCTTTCAGTCTGAGGTTTTTTGGGAAATGCTATCTTCATAAGATCATCATATCTTACAATAATTTCAACATCATCCTCAGATAGTATTGTTACCTCTTTTGATGAATGCAGTCCCCAGACAAGTGCTGTAAGGAAACAAATAAACAAAAGCACTGTAAAAGCCTTTATCTTACACTTAACATCATCGTCTTCTATTCCGATTGTATTCCAATCAAAAAATAGTTGAACGATTGAAGCCAATCCAAAAACTGATGATGCGATTATTGTGAATTTCGATAGTATGTATTTTAGGTTGATTTTTATTATTGTCAGCATTCTTCGAATCATCTTTGTCAATCAAATCCTTAATGGGTCAATATTATAGCCCTGCTTTGAAAGTTCTCTTATGAGATTTATTGCAACTTCATCCACCTTCTTGTCAAATGGAATATATATTAAACCATGAATATCAGAAGGCTTTTCAAATTCTATATCTTCTTTAAGCAGAATTGCAACCTTTTCTCTACCCAATTTTGCAAGGAACATTCCAAGTTCAAGAACTACATTTTGCCTTACACGGGATTTGTAACTATCTTCGCTTTTGGATTTTCCTTCGTCATCAGGAGTTGCCAAAACTATTGCATATCCAACCTCTTGACTGTATTCTTCAAGCTTTTCGATTATGGTTTGTCCCCCTGAAGCCTGCTGATCAAGAATAATCGGCTCAAGATCCCAGCGGCGAAGCAATGCTTCAAGCTGTGTACGTGCAATATCATCATGACCGTAAACAACAAATATTTTTCTGTTTCCAAGCTTAGCAGTTTCACCAAGAATAGCTTTAGTTTCATCAGTGTTTCTTCCTTGAACATTATGTTTGCCTGTATTAAAACAGTTTATAATACTTCCGTTTGACAACGTTATACTTTTTCCGTGCTGAATATCTTTTACGGATACAACAGACACTTTAGTGGTTGATCTGATTTTTTCAATTACTTCTTCATATGTCATAATAACATCTCCATTTAAAAAATTTTATTCCGATACTAAGTGTTCCCTATTAAATCATTGACTCTAATTCACTGTGTTTTTTTATGTTCAAAAACGTCATTTATCAAAACCTGCTTAGAAAACAATATTAGAGAACCATATTTTATCTGAACAAAGAATACTATATACTTTTCCATTGTCGTATTATGATATAATATATGTATTGATTTGTATCAGTTTAATCAACCGCTCTCAATACTCTAAAAGCCATTGCATTCTCTCCTCGTAAATAGACAATCCATTAATTTATGTATATTATATACTTTTATGTATAAATGTCAACGAATTTGGCACAAGGTGAAGATATTTAGCACGAAATGCAAAGATCAGAAAACTAACATAATATGCTTGACCTTGCTGTTTTATTATGGTAAAATAAAAAAGAACCCTGATACAAATTCAGAGTTCTAAATTGAATTATTTTTTTGACTTTCCTATAACCTCAATGAAATACGCTAAATGCTCACGTTCTGCGTTGTCCATCTTTGCCATTATTTCTACAGCGTCGCCTATAGTCATTTTATTTGTTAGCTTTATTGCATAAGTGTCATTAAGATTTGTCCTGCTTGCACTTTTGCCGAGAATATAATCTGTAGTAACGTTATAAAAGTCGGCAAGTCGATACACAACTTCAGTAGGTGGGACAGTTAAACCTTTTTCATAGTGAGAAATAGTGCTGGAAGACAGATGAAGCTGCTTTGCTATATCTGTTTGTGTTAAGAAATTGAGTTCTCGCAGATTGATCAATGTTTTAGCTATAATGCGTTTTTTGCTTTTCGCCAAAAACATTTGAGCTTTTAACTCGCTTTTTCATAATATACGATCCACCTACCTTTCCGATTCCAACATTTTTATTATAGTATAAATATATTTAGAAGTCACAAGTTTATATTATTTATAACAAATCGGCGAAATTTGTCGATTATTTATATTGTGAATATAATTGATGTGATTTATACTACATTATAAGGAGGAAATACATATGATCAGAGTAGCAATATGTGATGATAATAAAGTATTTGTTAATAATATGTCACAAGCTGTCAAATCCGAATTTAAAAGACAGAATAATGAAGATATTGAGTTAGAAACTTACATTTCAAGTGAATTGATGTATCAGCACCACTTAATAAAGCCATTTGATGTGATTTTTCTCGATATTGATATGCCGGAGCTCGACGGATTTCAATTAGCGGCTAAGATTTCCGGTTCAAACGACTGCTACATAATTTTTGTTACCAGTCATCCCGAGCTTGTATACGATAGTCTGTATTTCCGACCACTTAATTTTATTACCAAAAGCAATGATTCTTTTTTCACAGATAAACTGCACAGTGTTGTTAATCAGCTTTACAATGAAATGAAACAAAACACGACTATTGTTCTGGAAAATAAAGAAGTCGGAAGAATTTCACTGCAACTAAAGAATATTTATTATATTGCAAGCAGCAAGCACTACGTTATCTATCATTCTGAGCATAATGAGCCGATAAAAATTCGGGGCAATATCGGTGAACTGGAAACCTGTTATTCAAAATATGATTTTGTCCGGATACATAAAAGCTTTCTGGTTAATCTTCGTCATGTCTTTAATATAGACAGAAATAAAGACGAGATAATTTTTAAGCAAGGCTTTAGATTAAATATGAGTAAAAACTACAAACAAACTGTTGATGAGAAATTAACACAGTATTTGAGGAAGACAAAATGAAGAACTTGCTATGGAAATGCTTTGAGCTTGTGATTAATTATTATCAGGGCTTTATTATGACATGGTTTGTGTATAGATTTCTAAATCCTAAATCTCTCAAACAGGCAAAAACATTTCTTTCGATTTTTAGTATCATATTTGGAACAACCATAACCCTGTTAAATCACATCACTTTATATGAGGGATTTACAAGTACTTTATATTTAGTTATATTGTTGGTATATGCCATTATTGCCTTTAACGACAGTATTATTAAAAAACTACTATCAACGATCATTCCCAATATTATTCTGCTGCTTATCACTTCTGTTGAACTTAATTTATTATCATCTCTAAATAGAATAAGCGTCAAGGACTTGATTACAAATGATAATAGCGTAAGATTCATGACTTTGATTGTAATCCAGATTTCTCTTTGGATCTCCTTGAAAATTATAATCAAGCTGTTCAAATTCTCTGACAGTTATACAATATCAGATTGGTCTCCGATTATCACAGTATTAATATCTTCCTTTATTCTAGTATCACTTCTCCATGTACTTTCACTCAATGCGGATGATACGCAAAGAATATACATCAATTTATCATACCTGGTTATCATTATACTGAATTTCCTAATGTTTTACGTTATTTATTCACTCTTCTTCAAGAATGCTCAGATAAAGAATATGAAGGTACTATCCGTAAAAGAACAGTATATGGAACAGTATGTTAATAATGCGGAGACTCAATACGAGCTGATCAGAAAAATAAGGCACGATATAAAGGATCAACTTACCACCGTTTATGAATTGCTCACAAGTGGCAAAACCGAAGATGCTTTGGAATTTATTGAACAATCCAACGGCATTGTTAAAGCTACAATGACATTTGTTCAAACCAATAATCCAGTTGCAAATGCAATAATCAACTCTAAATTGTCTACTGCATCAACTTTAGGAATAAAGGTGTCATGTATTACGGTAAATGACTTTGTAGGTATCAATGAGCTTGATCTATGTGACTTATTGAGCAATACTTTGGAAAATGCGATCACAGCCTGTGAAGCTATGCCGCCAGATTTAAACAAGTTTATCTATTTGGAAATCAGTAAAGAAAACAACATTTATACATTTATAGTGAAAAATTCTCTAGATAAGTCTGTTATTAGCGAAAATCCAAAATTAAAAACCACAAAGAAAGATATCATAAACCATGGACTTGGCACTTCTATTATTAGGGACATAGTAAATAAATACAGTGGAAGATATGATTACTATGAAATTGACAATGCTTTCTGCTGCTCTATAATCTTAGAAACTTAACTCATATGATAGCTCGGCTTATGCCGAGTTATTTTTTTGTGCCTGAAAACTGCACAATATGCCAAAACGCTTGACGAAAGATATTTTATATTGTAAAATTCAAAAAAAGCAAGGTGAAAATTATGAATTACTTGGTATCTCAGATTGTTAATTTTATTACGGAACAAGATGTAATCAGTGATGAATCAGATGTACAAGACTTTTATAGATATGGAATAGAAATAAGTATTTCATCGTTACTTAACATAGTTCTTGTTGTAATAGCAGGTATCCTTATTCATCATATAATCGAAAGTATTGTTTTTCTTTCACTATTTATACTTATCAGATCATTCACCGGAGGCTATCATGCCGACACATACTTTAGGTGCAATCTATTGATGTGTACTACATTCATATTAACCGCTTTAGCCAATAGTATATTTTCTAATAAATTCTCCCTATTGATTATTATTGTTTTAATCTGTGTTACTGAACTGATAGTTTCTATCTTGGGTCCTATAGAGAATAAGAATAAACCAATTGATGATTCGAAAAGAATAAAGCTTAAAATAATAGGGATAGTTATAACTTTAATAATTAATTGTACCGGATTGTTTCTTTCGAGAAGTTATCTAGGTACAATGATTATATTAACAACTTTTTTAATTGCCTTGCTCATGATTGCAGCAAAGATTAAAGAGAGAGGAAGTGATTAATGTGAAAAGTTTAAAAAAACTACTAGCTGAAATGATTCAGAAGATTGCAAAACATACAGCAATTTTGGCTTGTGGAGCAGCTTCGGCATACGGTGGATATCAGACTAAAGAGCCAAAGAACATCTACAAGAGATAAGCATCAAAAAACACAATTCAAAAGATTTGCATATGAGACTATTACGATCTACAGTAGTATAGCTTTGTACTGGCTTAAACGTTTTATGCAGGAAGGCTTGGTGATCCCAATGCAGAACTGAAATCATTTACAAAAACGCACATTCTGATTTGTGCAAGCGTACGAAAACTGTTCAGATACAGAAATGTGCATTGATATATTTGGGTATTGAAGCTATAATTTAAAGGAGGATTTTTTATGAAACTTAAGAAAAGAATTGCAGCTATGGGTGCTGCTGTTATGATAATGGCTTCTATGAGTGCTATAGGTGCTAGTGCGTATCAAGCATCATATGAGGATAGTTATCGAATTATACTTGCATATACGTCTTATACTCCAAGCGAGACAGATTCAGTGGGAACGGTAACGAATCTTTCAACTACAAAAACAAATTACTCTGTACAGTCAACCCTTTATTACAAGACTTCTGCAGCAAAAATCGGTTCTTATACTCCTTCTGGATGGAAAAATGGTACGCTGTCCAAAGGTCAGCTTTTGAAAGCAACAACAACCCATAACCGTAATACTAGTTATAAGTATTCTGCCAGAACTCTAGTCATGAAAGATAATAGAGTTTTTAAGGATATTCAGTCTGATTACTAATATATAACCCTGAGGAGCTAAAGCTCCTGCGGCAAGCTTGCTTCGTCGCAGCCGATGAAAAGCTACGCTTACATCGGGCTTTGCTCCGAATTAAATATGCATTAAAGAAATTTTAATAAAAATCAATTGAACATTTTACAAAGGCAATGCATTATCTGAATAACATCAGATAATGCATTGCCTTAATGGGTTTGAAGGAGGAAAGAATGTACACGCTGAAAAATCTTAGAAATATGATGAAAAATCATACCGGTATGCTGGTTCTACTTGTGATTTCTATGTTTGTTTCATTCGGGGTTTTGTTTTTCGGTGTTGGATTGTACTATCAGTACAGCAAAAATATTGAGGACGGCGAAATTGACAGCTATGCTGTCGGTTTTTCCATAAATGACATTATTACAAAAAAAAATTTTTGTGAGTTTGTGAAGAATATGCCGAATAAGCTTATGGGTGATGTTTCATATATTACCTGTTTTTCGTCCACGCAGGTAAGCGGAATTGATGAGGAAATACCTGTCGCATTCTATCTTCAGTATTCTGAAGGAAAATTTGAATATTCCGATAACGTATTTCAGCCAATGATTGATGACCTTGTAATTAAGGACGGCAGTTTTTTCACGCAGGAGCAATATTCAAACGGAGAAAAAAAGGCTGTTGTAATGGGCAGCGGAAATGTAAATCAGCCGACTTCAGCACCCGAATATACAAATTCGGTTACAGCATTCGGTCAGAGCTATGATGTTATCGGCACAATAAACCCTGCTAACAGCAGCTATTTTTTTTACAGTATCTATGTTCCGTTCAGCTCAGTCCCCGACGATACAATTATGAACGACGGGGTTTATCTTGCACTCAACAATAAAATCACTAAATCTGAATATGATGATTTTACCGCATATATCAGCGAATTTTTCAAAGATAAAATCACTCTTTATGAACCGGCATTCGACTTGGCATCAAACACTTCCTACTACATAACAGTTGTACTGATTTCGGTAATCATTGCCATTCTTTCGGCATTGAACATTTCCATTCTGTATAATTACATCATTATCAGCAGAACAAGACAACTGACCATTATGCGTATCTGCGGAGGGTTAACCTCAAATCTGAGCATATCAACCGCAAATGAGATTATTCTTATTATGCTTCCTGTAAGCATTATTTCAGCTTTGTGCTATGATAAATTTATTCTTACTGTACTTTCAGCTAAATTTCCGCTTATGAAAGCTGCATATAATCCATATGTTTACGCAGAAATAATTTTGATTTACTCTGCAATATCGTATCTTCTTAATCTGTTTTTGCTTCATCATAATCTCGGCAAAAAAATTAAGGAGGGATTGAAATGAGAATTAAGTTATACGGCAGGGTTATCGGTATCTTCCTGAAAAAGCACTCGTTTATCAATGTTTTAATAAGCCTCCAGCTGATTGCTGTTTTTGTTATCGGAATAATTATGACATCGATAATAGACGAAAAGGCTTCCTCATATGAGGCTGTCAAACCGCTGCTTAATGGCGAGGGATTGTATTGTGGTGGATATTTTTTGAAAGATAATGAAAATGGCGGACTTTTGGAAAACACAGATGAAATCAAAACTCAGCTGAAAGATGTTGATTTTATCTCGTCTGTAAACTTTGCGTCCCTGCAAACAGGCGTTGATACACAAACTAACGAGGTTAAGACCGCATATGCACTTGTATATGATGATTATTCTGCAAATCTTTTTCGCCCGACAATAGAAAAAGGTTCGTGGATAACTGATTCCAAGCAATCCGATGATATACCGCAGGCTGTAATTACCCGAAATTATCAAGGCTATAATGTTAATGATATTGCTGAATTTGAAACTGAAAATGGAACGTTGAAGGTCAGAATAATCGGTGTAATTGGTGATAATGAAAAATACCTTGGAGCAAACTCGGAATATGAATCAAATGAACCATCCTATCAGTTAATGCTTTCTACACATTTCAACTGTCTGAATGACCAGCTTAAAAACAAAGGCTTTACAAACGAGGAGATTGCTTTGAAACTCGAATCTCTTGGGTATTCAGCGGACAGCATTGTATATAATGAACCTGTATTGTTTTTTACAGATAAGGAGTGGAATAAAACCGATTTGGATTCAGTAATGTCAGACTCCCTTTTTATAAAGTACAACCGGAATATTTCCGATGATGAAAAGCTTTACAACAGAAAATATATCAACGAGAATCTTTCTGTATTATCATTTGCGATACAGTTTTCTCAGTTGAACAACAACAGTCAGACCATTGTTTATAGAGAGTTGTACACATTGATGCCAATAATGTGTGCAATATACCTGCTTGTACTGATTGCGTCAGTGAGCGTTAATGCGATTAACTGCAAAAATAATATAAGAAACGAAGCCATACTGTATTTGGGTGGTGCAAAAAGAAAACAGTTGCTTACAATCAATGTAATTTACAATGGGCTGATTTGCATTGTGTCTTTGATAATTTCAATAGCAGGATCGTTGATTTTCTACAAGGCAGGATTGTTCAGCAAAACAGTAATTACATTGGGCTGGAAACAGATCACCATTTGCCTGATTGTGTGTGCTGTATATATCTTGGTATCCTGTATCATTTTCTGCATTATCCTTACATCAAAGGCTATAAAAAAAGCAATAATATTATCGGAGGAATAGTAATGGTAAAACTTAATAACATAGTAAAAATATATAATTCAAAGAAAGCCAACGAATTCAAGGCTCTCCACGGTGTTTCGGCAGAAATTCGGGACGGTGAGCTTATTGCGATTATCGGAAAATCGGGTGCAGGAAAATCAACGCTTCTGCATATTTTAGCCTGCATTGACAACTATCAGGAGGGCGAATACTACATTGATGATGTGCTTGTGAAAGACCTTTCCGAAAGTCAGTATGCAAAAATCAGAAACGAGAAAATCGGGATGGTTATGCAGGATTTTGCACTGGTTGAGGATTTCACGGCACTGGAAAACGTGATGATACCGCTGAATTTTTCCAAAAAGAAAGTCAGTGACAAGAAAGAAAAAGCCCTTGCGGCACTGAAATCGGTAGGCATTGAGGAGCTTGCCAAAAAGCTATGCAGCAAACTTTCGGGCGGACAGAAGCAGCGTGTGGCAATTGCCAGAGCGATAGTCAATGAACCGTCAATGATTTTGGCGGACGAACCGACGGGAGCACTGGACACAAAGACTTCCGCTGAGATTATGGAGCTTTTCAAGTCCCTGAACAAACAGGGCAGGACGGTTGTTATAGTTACCCACGACCCGAAGATTGCGGAGCAATGCGGCAGGGTTATTGAGATTAGTGACGGGAATATTGTTACAGCAAAATAAATTGTGGAGTGAAAACAATGAAAATTACCGATTATGTAGATCTGTTCTATCCGTCGGCGGAGGCTGAGGAGTATGCAAAAAAGCGGCAGAAAAAATATGAAAATTATCCGCAGGATTTTATGGTCAATCTTGAAACGGATAACATAGCAAAACTTATTGCACCTATGAATTTTGCTGTCGCAACATCTAAAATGAAAGAGTTTACAGATGACATTGAAACCCTTGATTACAGGCTGGATTGTCTTGAGGACTTTATGAATGTCCCCGAACTTAACGGCAGATTTCGACAGCTGATAAATGAACTCGCAGGAAACAGAATTGACTTTTCAGATGTTGATTGTGTCAACTCGTTTATGCAGATTAAGACCCATATGGACAGCCTTGAAGAATTTCTCGGCTGCATTGAAAACATCAACAGGTTCTTTGCAAAGTATAATCACGCAATTAAGTCGGTAGCGGTAAAAAGGCTTGCACAGTTTTTTGAAAAACTGCCAAAAAGCGAGAACATTTTCGAAATAGCATACAGCATTTCACAGCTGAAAGATACCTTTTCAAAAACCATACGGAGCGTAAAAATCGGTGTTAATTTTGATTCGGCTATGAATCCCGACAGTGCAGGACTGCTTGAAATCGGATATGACAAAATTTATCCCAAGGGAAATATTCTTGAAAAGCTTGTGTTCAAAAGTTTTGCAGGCAGAGAGCAGTTTATTGGCGAGGAGCATTTCAACTCGGCAACAAGGCACACTCCCATTGATATAGACACTGCCCTTTTCCGTGAACTGAGCAAATACACAAAGGAGTTCGCCCTGCGGATTGCCGCAGCACTTAAAAGCTATCGTTCCTCGGTTTTTTCAGACCTTTCGGAGCTGGAATCACAGCTTGACTTCTATGGCGGAGCGGCACAGTTTATATCAAGTGTTAGGGCAAGGGGAATGAAAATGTGCCGACCGAAATTTCTCCCCTCTGAGAAGCGTGTTACAAGGCTGAAAAACGTCTTTGACCTCAACTTCTACAGGCAGCTTGTTACGCAAAATCCGCAGGAAATTCTGACCGAAAAAATTGTTGCAAACGATATTGATATGTCAGATTACGCACGGTTTTATATGGTGACGGGAGCAAACAACGGCGGAAAAACCACTTTCGCAAGAGCGGTGGGAGTATGTCATTTAATGGCACAAATGGGATTGTACGTTCCTGCGGAAAGTGCAGAGATTTCCCCCTGCCGATTACATATTCACCCATTTTCCAAAGGAAGAAGCTGTCGGAATAAATTCAAGCCGATTTACCACGGAAATCAAGGAGCTGAAAAAAATCTGCGAATATATGACCGACAGAAGTCTTGTTATTCTCAACGAATCCATTCAGTCAACCACGCCAGTTGAGTGCTTAAACATTGCAAAAATTCATCTTGAAATTATAGCGGCAGTGGGGGTAAGGGGATTTTATGTCACTCATCTAACAGAACTTTACAATGAAATTCAGCGGATAAACAACAAAAACTATCCCACAAAGGTGGGAAGTCTGGTATCCTGCACAGACAGTGAGGGCAAGCGTATGTACAAGATGAAAGCCGCAAAGCCGCCTATTGAAAGTCTTGCATACACGGTTTACGAAAAATTCGGAGCAAAGCTTGAAGACGTACTTGCAAAGTCGGGTGATAAGAATGGACAAGCGTGAAAACCTTTTGCAGTTTCTTGATTACGGTGGAAACGAGCTGTTTTCAAGCCTTATGGAAAGTGACAGCGACAGACCGCAGGCGTTGGACAGAATGTGCATTTTGCTTCGCAAGGCTGTGATTTTCGGGAAACTGAAAGGCAGAGCTGCGGCATACCAATATATGATTTCAAAGGCAAACCCAATGGGATTTATAAAGTCAAAAAAAATACATGCCTACAGGCTGACAGCTGCCGAACGGGAGCGGATTACAGAAAAAGTCTGCAAGTCAACAGGTGCGAAATATTTTTTCAAAAAGTATGGAAAGAACGTGATAATTTATTCTGCACTGCTTGGGGCGGCTGTGATTTTGGTTGTGCTGATATATAATTATATGCACTCGGAAAAATATCTGAAAAGAATGTACCAGGCGGCTGAGGAAACTGTAATTATAGAGTCGGCATACAAAACCGATTACGGCATAAAGCTTACCATACACAACAATTCACTTGCGGACTATTACATCTGCGATTTGCCGACCTTGAAATATACTGACGAATATGATGACCGGGCAATCGGAACATATTATCATTGTAAAAATGCAAAACTTTAAGATTGTGTTATATACAAGTTTGACAAAAAATGACCTGATTCTAAATTCTGTATAGCTGCGGAATGGCATATCAAAATTAAAGAGCAAATCTATTTGATGAGATCGTCGAAACCACCGTCGGTCTTATCTGCATATTTTCATAAAAGTATTCTGTGCAAGATACAGCATTTTGAACAGTCTCTCATCGGTTGGAAATAACGACTTTGTTTTGGTGACCTTTCGCAGCTTACTGTTAATTCCCTCAATCGCATTGGTAGTGTAAGTCAGCTTTCTCAGTTCCTGCAGAAACTTGAAGTAAGTGCTTAGATTCGCCCGATTTTCATACCATGACTTTGAAATCTTTGGATACTTCTTGTCCCATATTGATGCAAATTCGTCAATGGCATCATGCGCAGAAGGCACATCAACAGCGGGATAAACACATTTTAAATCAGCCATAAGTTCTTTCTGACACGCTCAGACCTAAATATTGCGGATATGCTCTTCAATGTCAGCAGTTGACACACCTTTTGCGTAACATTGAGATGATTTTATTCTCCATGTCCGAAGAAATTTTGGGCTGATTTTTCCAAATAAGCTGCAGCTCTGGACCTGCGAAAAAATCTCTGTAAATTCAACAACAGTGATAAAAAACGATATTGTGGAGCGGCTTGAAAAACAGACGCTCATTTTTTTACAGTATACAATAAATACCGTAATTTGTCAAGGTTCTTCAACAGTCAGTCTGCTGGAATGGAGCGTAGCGGAATGGAGGCAGACTGACTGTGCCGGCTCAGCTTAGCCTGTCGAGATACATGATCTCCAGCTCGCCAAGAACTATGCCCCAGTTTCTCAGCGGCATAGTCCATTTTTTCGCTATTTCATGAGTTGCAAGATACAGTGCCTTCAGGAGCGCCGTATCGCTCGGAAATACGCTTCTCTGCTTGTTCAGACGACGATAGCCGCTGTTAAGGCTTTCGATCGCAATGGTGGTGTAAATGACCTTTCTCACATCAGCGGAAAACTTGAAGATCGGTGAGATCACATCCCAGTTTTTGTACCAGCTCTTCATGGCGTTTGGATAATCTTTCTCCCACTTCTCCGTCACACGCTCAAGCTGTTCAAGCGCAGCGTCCTCAGACGGTGCGTGATAAATGGTTTTCAAATCGTTGGAAAATTCTTTCTTGTTTTTTGCACCAACATATTTCAGCGTGTTTCTTACTTGATGAACGATACAACGCTGTAATTCTGTCTGTGGAAATGCCGTATTTACGGCTTCTTTCATACCCGAAAGACCATCGGCACATATCACGAGGACATCCTTTACGCCGCGATTTTTCAGCTCATTCAGGACTCCAAGCCAATATTTTGCACTTTCGTTTTCTCCGATATGTATGGATAAAACTTCCTTGTGACCTGTCAAACTTACTGCAAGGATTACATATGCTGCAAGTTTTTTTATCTGTCCGTTTTCTCGTACAGAAAAATGTACAGCATCAATAAATACAATGAGATAAACCTCGCCCAGAGGACGTTTCTGCCAGTCCTCTATCTGCGGAAGAAGGCGGTCTGTGATATCGGATATCATACTCCTCGAGCAGCATTCCGATGATGTTCTTTTTTCCTTCGCTCATTGGTTCTCTTTTTCTTCTTCCCATAAAAAATCAGCCTCCTGTGTTATTTATATTTTACCATAATTGACTGCGTTTTTACAGACTTTTTTTCGGTGGGTCTCAGCTCTTTTATTATACACTACTTTGGAGATTTACATAACATATGGGAGAAAACCTATCTTTTCTTTGAATATAGCTTTTAAGATATTTCTTAGTTAGTCATATTTTGTTCTTCTCTGATGCCAATTCCTGACTTTCTCTTTTGTATCATTTTTCTGAGCTTTCTATCAGTTTGTATTTTTAAAGAACACTGCTTCTGCGAATAATTATCCTCAATACAGCGACTTAAATTCACAAACAATCCCATAACAGTATTTCTAAGCAGCATATTTTCAAAATCATCAATATTGTTAAGCATATTCTGAACGTACTCATTACCATCATTTGCGGACTTTGTGAGCCACTCCACAGCCTTTTCCTTATCCTTTTCAAGTTCATCTGCTCCGAAAAGATAAAGCCTGCCGAGCTGATAGCTTGACCACATATTCTTATCAGCGGATTTTTCAAAGTAATCTACCGCCTTTTGAATATCATACTTTTCTTCCTGCAAATACAACTTCCCAAAAGCATACTGTGTGAATTCGTTATCCTCTGCAAGCAGCAAATATTTCTCTGCTCTTTCTAAATCCTGCGTGACAATTTCACCTTTCAAATAAAACTGACCCAACTGAAAACAAGCAAAACTGTCACCCTTATCTGCACATTCTGTCAACATAAATAGTCCTTTTTCAATATCTTGTGAAAAATGTTCACCCGAAATATATTCCAATGCAAAAAAACGCTTTGCATTGGAATTTTTAAGTTTCATTGCTTTTTCTACACACTCCAACCCCTTCTCCAAATCAGCTTCAATGTGGTTTCCCTGAATTAATGCTTTGCCATATTCATACAGACCATTCTTGTTATTCATCTCAGCGGAACGTTTGAAGTAATCAATGGCTTTTGAAATATCAGCTTCCGTTCCAAGTCCGTTTTTGTACATAACTCCAATTTTATAAAATAGGTTATCGTCAGCCTGATCCTTGCTTTCGAGTTCAAGAAATCCTGACAATGCAGCTTTGTAATATCTCTGTGCGGTTTCTTTATTCTCAGCAACATATTCACCCTTGTTGTACATTTGCGCAGCGGCATAGGAAGCATACGGCTGTCCCTGTTCAGATGATTTGCGATACCACAAAAACGCCTGCGACAAGTCTTTTTCCACACCGTTGCCGTAGTAATATAAATTGGCGAGACTGTATTGTGCGAATTTGTTGCCCTCCTGAGCTGACTTCAAAAACCATTCAAATGCCTTTTCATAATCTTGTTCCGTTCCCAGACCATAGCAATGCATTTTTCCGATTCTATACCAAACGTAAGAACGCATATCCACGGGTTTCATGACCTGCCCTTTGTATTTTGGTTCATATGGAAACATAAAATCTGAGTCCGGCTCGATCTCCATAAAACCCTGAAATGCTTCTTCGTAGAATGAAAAAGACTTTTTTTCATCTTTTTCGCCGAGTTTATCAGTAGAATAGAGTTTGCCCAGATCTTGAATAGCAAGAACATTACCTGCCCCTGATTCGTTAAGCAAAAGCTGCTCCGCTTTTTGAAAATCTTCAAGCTTTGATCGCTTGTTATAAATCAGCTTGCAGGCTTCTTTGTAGGAACTACTCCACTTGAGGTAATATTTGCTTTTCGGAGCGTCATCAACATCGACTGTTACCGCATTTTCACCACTCCAAATGAAATCTTCGGCTGTCAGATCATCATTATCTGAAAATGCCACTTTATCATTTTCAGATTGCTCAGATTCATCGAACTGTAGAGGTATTTCTTCTGAAAAATTTTCGAGAATTCCATCGCTGTTTTCCAAAAATTCGGGTTCTGAAATTTTAGAAAAATCATTCATGTCAAGTACAGTTCTGATTATCATATTCCGCACAGGCTGAAAAACTTTGTTATCAACCAATGGCGGCAGTTCTTTTTCTTTTTGCGTATAGGTCTTGTATTTCAAGCTCTCCAAACTGCACCATTTTTCATAAAGCTGACGGATATTATCGTCATTTGCAAGTTCCGAAAAAATGCTGTTGACTGTTTCTTTGACCTCCTGAGGAAGATATCCATATACTTTTTTGCCTTTAACATTCTGTAACTGAGAATATAGTTTGCGGATAAGATTTTCAAGCTGCGGATTTTCAAAATCGCTTTGCTGAATTTTTCTGACAACACTTTCAAACTCCGTTTTTGATACAGCTTTCAATTCGTCACGGCTTAACGTCTGCTCCTGATATATGGACTGCAAATCGTCCTTAAATATATCGTTTGCAAAAGCTGAACGAATCTTATTAATTCCCTCGTTTGTTAAGAATCCTTCCTTTGTATTTTCGGAATAAACAAGCAGATGAATATGCGGATGATGAGTAGTGTCATGAAATGCGGCGTACCATTTTAAATTGCATAATGAAATTTTCTGATTTTTTGCAATATCTGAAATGTGACGCATAACAAGCTGCCGCCACGCTTCCGAATTATCGTAACCAAGTCTAATTGCATCTTCACGACGAAGTGAAATTACGTGGGACCAGACATTGCCTTTGTGATTTGCTATTTCGTTAGCTACCCTGTCAAGAATTATCGGTTCATCTTTTTCATTGAAAAGACCATGAGAACCTCTTTTCTGAACTCCCGGACGCATAGCCATGTAACCGACAAAATTCTGACGATTACCAATGACGTCAGCGTTACGCTCAATGATCGTACTGATTAGTTCCGAAGCGTTTTCTACAGTAGGGTTCACAGTGTAGTCCTCATATTCCAAATATTTTTTAGCTTCGGGAAAATCTGAAAGCAGATCGTTTAAAAGCTGTTCTTGATTCTTTGTAGCGTTATCATTTCTATCCATAATGTTTTGGTCACGGACTTCAACTGTTTCACGGGTTGCGATGTACTTTGTGTAGTTTCTGCGCTTGTTTTTACTTTTCTGTGTACCGCTTTTTAGGTAGCGGCTTGTTACGATAATTTGAGATAAAGTCATAACATATCACCCCCATTTTTATGTGATTTAATCTAACCGTTGATACCTCACAGCCTTCTCAAAATTAATAACACCGTTAATGCGTTTAACCTCAT
>ERZ791829.1058-NODE-1058-length-18249-cov-7.448005_pt1 | contig 18249 bp, 20 predicted proteins | sample MGYA00510296_ERZ791829 | MGnify/ENA primary metagenome ERZ791829 (study PRJEB30046, sample SAMN00791973) | human gut metagenome | study: EMG produced TPA metagenomics assembly of the A metagenome-wide association study of gut microbiota in type 2...
AAGCTGTAATCAGGGATATTACGCATTGGGGATAGATATGAATCCAGAGCCGAAGGTCACAGAGCTTGCAAGATGTATCACCGCAAGGCAGGACAGCGGTATCGGTCATCACAAAGGCGAAAAATCCGGAGTGTTCCTCATAACAGACCCGATAGCTGTGCTTGACCCTGCAAAAGCAGAAACAAGACAGCAAGGCCGAAGATTTAAACTTCCCAACGAGCCTATGTTTACAATAACTGTAACGGACAGGCACGGCGTTGTTTACTGCGGATATACCCGAAAGCTTATGCCTTTGGAGTGCTGGAGACTGCAGGGCTTTACCGATGAGCAGTTTGAAAGGGTGAAAGCCACAGGAATGTCCGATGCACAGCTTTACAAACAGGCAGGAAATGCGGTGACAACTAATGTTATCGAGGCTCTGGCAAAGTATATTTTAGATATCGAAAAGGAGAATGCAAATGGATAATATGGTAAAAACATTTGTGAATGAGGAGTTTGGCTCGGTGAGAACTATCGAGGAAAACGGAATGGTGATGTTTTGTGGAAAAGACGTGGCTCTCGCATTGGGGTATAGCGATACGAACAATGCGATAAAAACTCATTGCAAAAAAGATGGGGTGGTGATTCACCACCTCATAGATTCAATGGGCAGAAAGCAAGGTGCTAAGTTTATTTCTGAATGTAATCTTTACAGACTTATATCCCACTCCAGACTCCCCTCTGCTGAGAAATTTGAACGTTGGATATTTGATGATGTCCTCCCTACTATCCGCAGAACAGGCGGTTATGTTTCAAACGAAGAAATGTTTATTGAAAACTACCTGCCCTTCCTCGACGAACCGTACAAAAATCTTTTCCGTCTGCAAATGACATTTATCAGCAAATTGAATGAACGGATCAGAAATGATAAGCCTCTCGTGGATTTTGCTCTGCACGTTGCCGACAGCGATGATCTAATAGATATGAATGCTATGGCAAAGCTTGCGGCTGATGAAAATTTCAATATCGGCAGAACAAGGCTGTTTCGCTGGTTGAAAGAAATGGGAGTGCTTATGTCAAACAATCTGCCGTATCAGAGATATATTGACCGCAGATATTTTGTTGTAAAAGAGTCGGTGTTCGAGGTGGAGGGTATGAAAAAGACTTATCGGCAGACTTTTGTGACGGGAAAGGGTCAGCTTTTTATCATAGGTCTGCTGAGAAAATATTACGGAAAGGAGATGTCGTGATGTCCAAAAAGCCAAAATGTCCGCTGATAGGTCAGGACGGAAATATATTCAATCTTATGGGCATAGCCTCAAAAACGCTGAAAAGGAACGGAATGTATGATGAGGCAAAGGAAATGTGCAGCAGAATAACATCTTCGAGCAGTTACTATGAGGCCTTGAATGTTATCGGCGAGTATGTTGAGATCACTTCTATCGATGATGAACAGACAGAAGATGAGGATATGGAAATGGAGATGATGTAAATGACGTATTTGTTCATTGGAATGATGATAGGTGTTATCATCGGAACAACGATAGGTTCTCTTGCCGTGGCTTTTAAGTCTGCGGAAAAAGAGAACGCACGTCTTGATAAGGAGGTCAAAGATGCACACAAACAGAGTTAAAGCCAAAGTAGACTTCAAGTTCTGTATGGGTAATATTCCTGCAATGCTGAGAGCAGCAAAGAATGTGCTTTCGGAAAAACAATACAAGGAGCTGTGTAATGAGGTCAACCAAGCCGACGGCTACCTTGAACAGAAACGCATAATATTCAGCTATGTTGACCCGATAATCAAGGGCTGAAAACAGCGTAAAATCTAATATTTATTAAGGTCGTTTTGCCAACAGCAGATCAAAAATCTGGTGCTTGCAAAGCGACTTTTCTGCTGTTGGTTCTAACGGCAGAAAGGAAGAAAATGAACAGTTTTATGTCTTGGGTAGGTGGGAAGAAAAATCTTCGTGACGAAGTGCTTGCAAGATTTCCGCCTTACTATGAAAGGTATATCGAGGTCTTCGGCGGTGCAGGCTGGGTGCTGTTTCACAAGCCGCCCGGTGCAGATTTTGAGGTGTACAATGACTTCAATTCAAATCTTGCAAATCTTTACCGCTGCGTTCGTGATAAACCTGCAAAGCTGAAATACAAGCTTAGGTATGTGCTTGATTCAAGAGAAGATTTTGAATACTTAGCTATACTTCACAAACGTGGTATTTTGCCAAGGCTTTATGATGTTGACCGAGCTGCGAAGTTTTATCAGCTTATACGTTACAGCTATGCTTCGGGACTTGACAGCTTTGGAAGTCAGCCGCATTCGATGTGGTCGGACTTCCCTATGATCGACCTTGCCGCAAGGCGGTTGCAGAAGGTAGTAGTTGAGAATAAAGATTTTGAAAGGCTGATTAAGCAGTATGACAGACCTGTAAGCTTTTTCTACTGCGATCCGCCGTATTTTGCTACAGAGAATTACTACAAGGACGTAGGTTTTACTGCAAAAGATCATATCAGACTGCGTGATACGCTTTTGGATATCAAGGGCAAGTTCTTGGTTTCATACAACGATTGCCCCGAAATACGGGAGATATGGGATAAGCCGAATATTCATATCGAGGAGATAAGCAGACTGAATAATCTTGCTCAGCGGTACGACGGCGGCTGTCAGTATGCGGAACTGCTGATTTCAAATTATGATACAAGCGAAAGAGTAAAGGCGGCTTGTCAGCTTTCGCTGTTTGACGATGAAACAATTTTGGAGGTTTAATTTTATGAAAAATATGATATACACAAAAGGATTTATCAACAATTCAGGGGACATAGAAGTGCCCGGTGTATTTTTGGAAGAAGGTGCGGAAGTCGAGCTGAAAATATCGGTAGCGAGGGGTAAATTTGAAATAGCACTTTTCCCCTCAGAGGACAAAGTACCGTTCCGTGACTGTGGAATCTCGGAGGAAGAGATACAGCGTACCTGTTCCATGTACGAAGACTGCGACGGGTGTCCGCTTAATGACTACTGCGGAGAGGAATCGGAGGTGGTTTCATGAAAATACTTGTGTTTGAACCGATGAAAAAGCCGTATGTGAAGGATATTAAAGATAATATTCACGCTATGCAGAAAATTGTGGGCGGCAGCATAGAACCCATATATTTTGAACCAAAGCAGGACGCAATCGTCTGGTGTAATGACGAATTTCTGCTGAACGGTTCAGAGCCTAACAGGATTGTGGGTGCAACACTTGTCCACGGTACTTTTTACATCTCAGGCAACTATCAAAATGAATATGGCGAGTGGGATAGCTGTTCACTTACCGATGAACAGATTGAAAAGTACAAGGAGCAGTTTTCTCATATGATAGTTGATCTGCCGGGCATAGGTCTTGTGGCTGTGAATGAGTGTCACCCCGAAATTGTCCAGTCGGAAGAAGTAGCCGAAGATTTAGAAGATTCGGAAGAACCCGAAATTACAATGTCATAAATGAAAGGAAAAGGTGATGCAAATGAAAATTTCAGCAACGATCAACAGACTGGTGGACAAGCCCGACAGCAATATCAAGGCTTTTGCAAGCGTAAGTTTTGACGGATTTTACGCCGTTCACGGTATCAAGGTGTGCGAGGGAGAAAAAGGGCGATTTGTTTCCATGCCGTCAACTCAGTACACCGACCGTGACGGGAACAAGCAGTATCAGGATATTTTCCACCCCATAAGCAAGGGTGCGAGAAATGCGCTTAATCAGGCGGTTCTCAATGCCTATGATATTAAATTACAGCAGGTTCAGCAGACCGAGATCGAGGTGGAGAATTCTCCCGATGAGGAAATGTCGGAGCCTGAAGATGAACCTGAACCGGAGATAAGTATGTAGTTTGCTAAAGCTTATGCTGTGCAAATTGTCACAAAGGTAGAACTTCAATAAAAAGTCTGGATTTTAAAGTACTAGTGTGATATATTGCTTGTCAAGGAGCGTGATAATATGAAAAGAGCGATATATATTTCAATACTTTGCACAGTAATGCTAACTGCCTGCGGGAATGTATCGGAGTCAACGAAAAGAGCGGAAACCTCAGAGGTGAGCCAAACTACAACTACGTTGACAACCTCTGCAGCAACGGCAAAGGAAGAAAAGGATACAAGCGAAACCGCTACTACGATAAAGAGTTCGCAGAGGGTATCCGAGAATTCAAAGCCGACAGGTACCACAGTAACTACGACCAAGAAAACAGATTCGTCAGTTTCTTCGGGAAATTCCGGTCAGGGACAGAACAATTCTGCACAGAATAATAACTATCAGCCTGTGCAGAATAATCCGCAGCCCGATAATTCGCCGTCAAATGATCCTCAGAGCAATAACAGTGAGGAGCATCAGAATAACGAGCCGTCTGCCACCCGATCAACAACGGCAAAGCAGTCAGCATCGGCAGAGCCTGCGGTAACAAATCCGCCTGTCACAACGACAAAGCCGCAGACTACAACAGTTCCGCAGACTCAACCACCCTTGCCGGTGCCTACTGAGGAAGAACGATATATGGATATCGGCAGAAGCTTATCTCATAACGGCTCTGATTACAGCAAGGCAGAGGCGGTATACAACTGGATGACTGAAAACGGTTCGGGCACTTGTGTGAATTATTCGTGGCAGACCTACTATTTGTGCAAAGGTACAGGTTTGGAATGCTATCTTGCATGGACGCCGTCAAAACTGTATGGTCATGTAGCAAATGTCGTTAAGGTAAACGGAACATGGTTTGTTCTTGATACGCAGGGACAAGGATTTCTGCTGAATAACGACTGCGGATTCAGCGAAATAATAGATATTGATGAATCATATGTATCAGTGGCGGATTTGATAAGCAACCAAAGATATGATGAAATATATTAAGATGTGCAAACGAAAGAGCCGAAATCCGGCTCTTTTTCTTTGCAAAAATGAAAAGGAGAAATGCACTTTATGTTCAAAAAATCGAAAATATTAAAGAAACTCAGCGCAGGGTTCATGGCAGGACTCTGTGCTTTTTCTATGTTCGGTTCATCTATGAGCGGAGCAATCACAGCAAGTGCCGCAAGCACACCTATGGAAAACCCGGCATTCCCGTCAGCGGATACGGTGATCGCAAAGGCGGCGACCTTGCTGGGTACACCGTATACCTATGGAAACAAGGGCTACTGGTATGCGTATGATCAGGATCAGTACACTCCGCTTTCTGTTGAAACGATAAATAATCTCGGCATTGACTGTTCGGGTCTTGTGTACTATACTCTTACGCAGCTTGGATACAAAACATCGGGGTTCAGTTGGAACAACCCTGTGCCTGTTGACACAGATCATTGGCTTACAGTCAATGATAACTGCACCATAACTTACGACGGAAAGACTTCAAAGGTCGAAGTCGAAAAGAAAAACATCAAGACAACGGACCGCCCGTATTGGGAGTGTGCTGATGGTTCGGTTATTACAGCAGGTTCTGTGGTGGTCGCTCAGAATCCGGGTGGTGAGGATCACGCTTGGATATATATGGGCGAGTTTGATTCAAGAAATGATGTAATAAGCTATCTGAGATCTATTGGTGTTTCGGAAAAACTCATAAACTCAAAGACAGTTGGCGATGGAAAAGGTGCAGGCGGAAAGCATTGGAGAATAGAATCCAGCGGTTCGGAGGGCGTTGTTATCAACAATAAAACAGATGGCAAGACCGCAACAGCTATGAATATGTCGGCGTTCAGGATAACAAAAAATGATGTGAAATTTGAAATAACTAAGGTTCTTGCTTCAGACAGAACGGTTAAGATTTCAGGCACAGGCAAGGTAGACGGCACGGTTGCAAAATACGGAGTATATACCGATAAGGCTTGTAAAAACAAGGTCGGCGAGATCACTATCGGCAAGGATGGAACAGGCTCCATTCAGTTACCTGAAAAGCAGTATTACGTTAAGGAGATCTCCGCACCGACAGGTTACAGTATCTCTGAAGAAGTGTTCGCATTAAAGGCTGACGAAAATGTATTTGTGACCGAAGATTTTACGAGAGGTAAGATTAAGGTCAACAAGATCGCCGAAGATGGGATCGTAAGCGGCAGAGAGTTCAAGGTCACTGGAAACGACGGCAGCAGTTACACCAAGAAAACCAATGCAAACGGCGTTGCCGAATTTAGCGGATTAAAGGTATACAACACATCTACGGGCAAAGCGATCACCTACACCGTATCTGAGATCAATGTAGATACAAGATACGAAGTTCCTAAGGCTCAGAATGTTACGCTGACGAGCGGAGATGTTGATCTGACTGTGAATGTGAAGTTCAACAATCAACTTAAAACGGGCTCGATAAAGATAAATAAGCAGTCCGAGGACAATCAGAACGGCGACAGAGAGTTCACTATTACGGGCAACGGTAAGACCTACACAATAAAAACAGGTTCGGACGGTATTGCAATACTTTCCGATATTCCCGTTTACAACAGCAATAATGAGAAGATCGTGTACACCATTTCCGAGAAAAATGTTCCCATTAGATATGTAGTTCCTGCGGATCAGACTGCAACCCTTACGTCAGACGCAACAACAACCAAGACATTCAAAAATATCCTCAAAAAGTTTACAGTTGAGGTAACAAAGCAGGATTCTGAAACAGCATCAGAACAGGGCAACGGAACACTTGCAGGAGCAGTTTACGGACTGTACAAGGACGGCGAGCTTGCCGATACCTATACGACCGATGAAAACGGATATTTCAAGACAAAAGAGTATGTCTGCGGAAACTACACTGTTCAGGAAATTTCGCCAAGCGAGGGCTATCTCCTTGACAAAACAGTTTACTCAGTAGGTGCAGAAGCTGAGAATTATTTCATTGAGCATAACCCACTTTCTATGACAGTGACTGAGGACGTTATCAAGGGAAATATCGCGATCATCAAGCATTCCGATGACGGCTCTACTCAGATAGAAACTCCAGAAGTGGGAGCTGAATTTGAGGTTTATCTGAAATCCTCCGGTTCTTATGCAAATGCAAAGGATTCCGAAAAGGACTACCTTGTGTGCGATGAAAACGGCTTTGCACAGACAAAGGATATGCCATACGGCGTTTACACCGTTCATCAGACAGTCGGCTGGGATGGTACTGAGTTTATTGCTGATTTTGATGTCAACATCAGCGAAAGCGGACAGACCTACCGCTATCTTATCAACAATGCGGAGTTTGAAAGCTATGTTAAGGTGGTAAAGGTGGATTCCGAAACGGGAAAAACAATTCCTTACGAGGGTGCAGGCTTTGAGATCTATGATTCAAACGGTCAGAAGATCTCAATGACTTTTGCATACCCTAACCAAACAACAATCGACACTTTCTACACAAACAGCGAGGGCTATCTGATCACTCCCGAAGTTCTTCCCTACGGCGAGTATTCACTTGTTGAGGTTCAGGCTCCATATGGCTATGCACTTGATAAAACTCCCGTAGCATTTTCGGTTTCCTCAGAAAATGCAGAGAAAGAAAACTCGCTTACTATCGTCAAAGTCGAGAAGAAAAACACCGCCCAGAAAGGTAAGATCAGCGTTCGGAAAACAGGCGATATTTTCACAAGCGTGACAACGGCTTCCTCCGCATACACAAATGAAAACGGTGAAATGATCGTGAATCCAACAACTTACACTCCCGTGTTTGCAAGCGGAAATCTTTCCGGCGCAATATTTCAGATAACCGCAAAAGAAGATATTGTAACGGAAGACGGTACGGTCAGAGCTTATGCAGGAGATGTTGTTTCTGAGATCACGACAGACGAAAACGGCTATGCCGAAACTGAGCCGCTTTATCTTGGCAAGTATGAGGTCAGAGAGATAAAAGCTCCCTATGGTTATGTGCTGAACAATGAGCCTAAAGATGTTGAAGTGACATATGCAGGACAGGAATTTGAGGTGAGAGATACTGTGAATACAGCTTTTGAAAATGAGTATCAGAGCGTGAGGATATCGCTTTCTAAGGTTATGGAAAGTGATGAACTGTTCGGGATCTACGGCAATGACTACTATACAAGCGTTCGTTTTGGGCTATTTGCCGCAGAGGATATAACGGCGGCTGACGGTACGGTTATTCCTGCCGACGGACTGATTTCAGAAGTTTCACTTGATGAGGATATGACCGCAAAATTTGATGTACAGATACCTTTCGGCAGGTATTATGTTCAGGAAATTGCAACCGAGGGACACTATATTCTTAACGGTGAAAAGTATCTTGTGAATTTCGAATATATGGGACAGGATATCCGGACTGTGGATATTGACTGCGGACAATTTGTAAATCTTCTCAAGCGTGGCAGGATAGAGGGACATAAGGTAGATGACAAGAGCGAACCTCTTGAAAATGCTGTGTTCGGTCTGTTTACTGCCGACTGCGTGAAGTTCAGCAGAGATACTGCAATAATGACTGCCGTTTCAGATGAGAATGGTTTTTTTGAATTTGATGACGTTCCATTTGGAAAGTATATCGTCCGTGAGATAGAAAGTCCAAGGGGATATATTCTTAGCGACAAAGAATATGCCGTTAGCATTTCAGATGACGGAGAAGTTATTGAGATAACTGCGGAAAACAAGCCAGTTACTGTTGAGATATCAAAGCGTGATGTGTACGGAAACGAACTTGTGGGTGCTGAAATGGTGCTTGAAAATGCTGACGGTGAGACAGTTGATAAGTGGACTTCCGACGGCACAAATCACATTGTTTCAAAGCTTGGTGCGGGTGAATATGTGCTTAAAGAAATTGCCGCTCCTGACGGTTATGTGATTGCGACGGACATTAAATTTACTGTTGATGTTTACGGCAATATTACGGTAGAAAACGTTGATTCAACAGCCGTTTCGGATAACGGCTATCCGCTTATCGCTATGGTGGACGATACCACTAAGGTTCGTATTTCAAAGCAGGACGTTACAACAGGCGAAGAATTGCCGGGTGCTACTTTGCAAATTATCGACGAGAACGGAAATGTTGTTGAAGAATGGGTATCCACAAATGAACCACATATGATTGAAGGAAAACTTATTGCCGGCAAGGAATACACACTTAAAGAGATCATAGCACCTGAGGGTTACGAGGTAACAAATGAGATAAAGTTTACTGTGAATGCTGACGGAACTGTGACCGAGGTCGTTATGTACGATGAGCATACGCCTGATCTTGAAACGCCTCCTACGGTCACAATAGATACTCCTAATACAGGTGTATCCACAGACAATGGTGCTGAACTTTATCTCATAGCCGCAGCGGTTATTATGGCTTTCGGTATGCTCATATGCAAGAAGAACGATAAGAAACAAAGAAAGGATGATGTGAAATGAGATCTAAAAAGAAATTGATCGCAGCAGCAAGTTCGGTGTGCTTTGCGGCTATGATGTCGCTAACCGCTTATGCTTCAGGCGATGTTGCGGGGGCGGTCACAAGCACTTGGGGTGCGGCGAAATCGCAGGTCGTTTCAGTCGTAAACAATGTGGTGTTTCCCGTAATAGACGTGATACTTGCGGTTCTGCTGTTTGTGAAGATAACACTCGCATACCTCGATTATCGCAAACACGGTCAGCTTGAATGGACGCCGATCGCTATCATTTTCGGCTGTTTGATCTTTTCTCTGACCTGTCCGCTGTACATCTGGAGCATAATCTGATAGGGGGAAAATGAATATGAAAGCAAAAGTAATGACTGCAATTTTAGCGGTGTTTATGCTGACAATGACAGCTTGCGGAACGATCAGTCCGCCGATCCAGAATGCTGTTACGGAAACTACGACTACTACAGCCGAGTCCATACACGACTCGGCTGCCTCTTCGGAGGCTGAAAGCAGTTTAGAGAATGAAAAGATAAAGACGGACACCTTTATTGCCGAATTTTTCGATTCCGATATATCCTTTGTGGATACAAGTGAATTGGCAACGGAAGCAATGAAAGGCAGTTCCTTTGAGAACGAAATTGATAACTCCAACGGTGTGAATAAAATTACTTTGAAAGGCTCAAACGGCGGCGGTATGATCGATGTTCTGTGTATTGATCTAAGTCAGAGTGATCTTGATCACGATATGGAATATATTCTTGAAAACTTCGGAGATTATTACTTCGGACAGACCTCCGCACAGATGAGCGGTATCACCGAAGATGACTTTGTTTCGAGCTACCGAATGACAAGCAGTGTTGTTTCAAAGGGTATGTATCAGCAGTACGGCTCTGTTCAGAAATCCGATGGTATGGCGACGCAGTTCGGATACACGGAAACCTATGCTGTTCTGAGTGAAAACAAGCTTACCGTTGTATCGGGTGCTTTTCTCAGTTCGGATATGATGGAAAGGCAGAGTTTTTCGCAGGTTATGGGACAGTTTAGAGAATGCGTTGGTGGATGAAAAAAGGACTGATTTTACTCAGTCCTTTTGGTATGTGGTATTAGATAAAATGGAAGTTATCGAGCAGTAAAAATGCAATTTATAAAGAAAAGGCTTGAACGTTATAATAAAAAATTAGTGGCCTGAATTTTCAAACGTCAAGTGTCTTGAAATCAAATCATCAATTTTAATTATAAGGCATTCTAAATCTTTACTGTATTCATCTCTAAGGCAAGCCATATTATCCATTCTCTTAAATCCAAGTTTTTTATAGTATTTTTCAAGATTACCTGTTTCATTATCAGCACAAAAAAGTATTAAATATTGAAACCCTACCTTTTCAGCAACATCTAATACTATTGGAACAATATGTTTGTAAAAGACAAAATGTCCTACGTTATAGCTATTGCCTTTATAATTCACTTTCCAAGATTTGACCCTATTCTTGTAACGATCATTTACACATAGTTGAGGAATTTCTATTACTGGAACAATAGATGTCACCTCAATTTTATCATCATCAATATAATATTTTTCTTTTTTCGAATCATATATTACGCCACCTATTTCTTTGGTACGACATTTTATTGTTGCACCCATTTGAAGAGAAAAATACATGACTATTTCTTCGTTGTCTAGAATAAGGCAGAAAGCTCTGTAATTGTTTGCCTCCTCAGTTTTAGCATGATAATGCAAGTATTTACCTAGTCCTGGATTTTTTGTTGATAGGAAATCTCTAATCTGAACTTTTATGTTATTATTATCAAACACCTCTTTTAAACGTTTGCAAGTAAAATTATCAACTTTTAACTCCTTCCTTTTGTTAATTGGTTTTTCTCTCAATTCCAATTTTCCCCCCCTCTAAATAAATTTCCGATTTATCAAGCGATATTGCTCTTGATCTTTCTTCTCATTATACCACATCAAACCAAAATTTTCAACCCGGAAAGGAGACATTTAATGCCCTACATCCCATTCACAGACGAACAAAAACAGCTTGCCAACAGCGTAGACTTGGCAGAATACCTGCGTGTGCGAGGCGAAAAGCTTGAACGTGCCGGCATAGAGCATAAGCTCATATATTACGACAGCTCAGGCAAGCACGACAGTATAACTATCCGTGGTTCAAAATGGTTCGACCATAAAAATCAGACAGGCGGCGGAGCAATAAAGTTTATGCAGGAGTTTTATGGTATGGACTTTCAGACAGCTGTTCAGGAACTTCTCGGTCGAAGCATACCTCCGCTGTCTAACAGCCCACCGAAATCGGATAAACAAGAGCAAAAAACAAGAGAATTTAAACTTCCCGAACCGAACAGCGATATGCACAGGGTCTACGCCTACCTCATAAAACAGCGATATATTGCTCCTGACATCATCACTCATTTTGCAAAGCAACACACACTTTACGAGGATAAAGAACATCACAATGCCGTGTTTGTAGGCGTTGACGAAAACGGCGTTCCAAGGCAGGCAAGCAAGCGTTCAACAAATTCTTACGGCAATAGTTTCAGGATCACTTGTCAAGGTTCTGACACAAGATACAGCTTTGCACACTTCGGAAAAAGTAGTCGTCTTTATGTGTTTGAAGCTCCTATAGATATGATGAGTTTTCTTACGCTTTATTCGAAAGATTGGCAGCAGCACTCATATATTGCAATGAACGGAGTCTATGAAAATGCCGTTTTAACGGCTTTAAAGAATCATTCTAACCTCCGTGAAATTGTGCTTTGTGTAGATAACGATGAGGGAGGAATCGAGGCGGTGGACAGGCTTAGAGATATTCTTCATGAGAACGGATACCCAAACGTTAAACGTCTTGCACCTGAGTTTAAGGACTGGAACGAATGTCTGAAATCTCAGAATGGTGTTGAGCCATTGCCTGCTGTTCCGCATAAAAGGAAAGACGAATATCTGAAAGAAGTAAGCGAACTGGGGTATCTAAAATGCCGTCCCGATAAGCTGACCTCGCAGATTTATGCCACATTTAAGAACGGGCAATACAAATATCTCGCTGAGTATGCTTTGGCTGGCTCGGCATTTTTCATGCCCAAAAGTGAGCGAATTAACAGCGAATTTCAAGCGTTTGAAAGGCTTCATGTAAAGCTAAAAGGCAGTTACAAGCCTTACACCGACAAGGGCAAAAAATCACAGAAACAGAGGAATTTGCAGGAGTGTGTTCAGACAGTGCTAAAGGACTTGCGACAGACCGCCCGTACCCGTGAGCAGTCGATAAATACGGCAAAGCTGCTGTACCGGCTTGCGGACAATGCCGTCAGATTATCGGTTGAGGAAACTTTAAGCGTTTCCATTCAGGAGCAGAATGAGGATATTGATATTGTTCCCGAACCCGAACCTTGTATGGAATTCGGGTAATGCGATACCCTCCGCCTCACAGCGCAATACCTTGAAGACAACAAACTAACTATCTTATTAAATACAAAAGAAAGAATATTATATGATCGGAAGTGAGAAATTGAATGATAAACAAATGTTTTTAATAGGCGTACTTGTTGTAAGTTTCATTGCCTTTTTAGTGGTAGTAAATCTGCTTGACAACAAGTCGCTTAACGGAATAAAGGCAAAAAAAGTCGGCAATGGACAGCACGGAACTGCGAGGTGGGCGACAAAAGCTGAGATAAAGCGTACTTTTATCCCTCTGCAATTCGAGCCGGAGATGTGGAGAAAAGGTCAGAACCTGCCGACTGTTCAAGGTACGGTGGTAGGCTGTCGGACACACGGCAAAAAAACTGTGGCTATTGTAGATGACGGCGATGTTCACACGCTTATGATAGGCGCTGCGGGTGTGGGCAAGACCGCATACTTCTTGTACCCTAACATCGAACTTGCCTGTGCAAGCGGAATGTCATTTATCTCAACTGATACAAAAGGCGACGTTGCAAGAAACTACGGAACTATCGCCAAAAAGTATTACGGTTACAATGTTTCTGTTCTCGACCTTAGAAATCCCACACGTTCAGACGAGAACAATATACTGCATCTTGTTAATAAATACATGGATTTGTATTTGGAAGATAAGAGCAATCTTTCAGCTAAAGCAAAGGCTGAAAAATACGCAAAGATAACTGCAAAAACAATAATCAACATCGGCGGCGGTGACAGCTCAAGCTACGGTCAAAACACATTTTTCTATGACGCAGCAGAGGGTCTGCTCGCCTCGGTCATACTGCTTTTAGCTGAGTTCGGCGACAAGAACGAACGTCACATTGTTTCGGTTTTTAAGCTGATACAGGACTTGCTTACCAAGTATCAGCCCGACCCGAAAGCCAAGCCGAAAATGTATTTCACAAAGCTTATGGACAAGCTGCCAAGCGAACACAAAGCAAAATGGCTTGCAGGTGCGGCTCTGAATGCGTCCGACCAGTCTATGCTGTCGGTAATGTCGACTGCACTTTCAAGGCTCAACAGTTTTCTTGATTCTGAACTTGAACAAATGCTGTGCTTTGGAACGGCGATAGACGCTGAGAAGTTCTGCAATGAAAAGTCTGCTATTTTTATTGTTCTTCCCGAAGAAGATACAAGCAAGTACTTTATGGTCAGCCTGCTTATCCAACAGCTATATCGTGAGATATTAGTCATTGCGGACGAAAACGGCGGAAAACTAAAAAACAGAGTTATGTTCTACTGCGACGAGTTTGGAACTTTTCCTAAGATAGAGGGTGCTGAATCTATGTTCTCCGCAGGACGTTCAAGAAAAATATCCATCGTGGCAATAATCCAGTCCTTTGCACAGCTTGAACAGAACTACGGAAAACATGGTATGGAGATAATAACCGACAACACTCAGCTTACTGTGTTCGGCGGATTTGCACCAAACAGTCAAAGTGCGGAAGTGCTTTCAAAAGCTTTAGGTGAACAGACGGTATTAAGCGGTTCTGTATCAAACGGCAGGGACAGATCTCAGTCATTGCAGATGATAGGCAGACCGCTTATGACTGTGGACGAGCTGAAATCTATGCCGAAAGGACAGTTTATCGTTATGAAAACAGGAACACACCCGATGATAAGCAAGTTAAAACTGTTCTTCAAATGGGGTATCAAGTTTGAAGAAGAATACAAACTTCCCGATAAGACAGCCCGTGCCGTTTCATACAAAGAGCGTGACGAACTGATAAAAGACGTTGAAGTGAAATATCCGCAGAAGGAAAAAGAGAGCACGTTAGAATATGAGGAGCTGACAGCAAAGAAAAAGACAACTGTTAAAACGTAAAAGGAGCTGATGCATATTGATATTTCCAAGAAGGATCTACGACTTAGGACTAAGCCACAAGGCGGTGGCTGTGTACTGTTATTTGGCAAACCGTGCGGACAAAAACGGAGAATGTTTTCCCTCTGTACGCAGGATAGCAGAAGATCTGAGCATACACAAAAGCACGGTATATCGTGCTTTTACGGAACTTGAAAACCGTGGATTGTTAGAACGGATACCTCGCTATCATATCCAAGGCGGACGCCGCAGCTCGCTGTACAGAGTAAAGGGAGAGATAACAAAGGCAGGAGGTGGTGCGGATGTTTGATTGGATCTCAGACGCCATTGACTGGATCAGCGACGGTATCTCATCGCTTTGGGACAACACAGTTGGCGCTGCCGCCGATGCGATAAGCGACGCTATTTGGGATATTATGTTTGAATGGATATTCAATAAGGTGTATGGTCTGATAGCGGAATTATTCACATTTATTAACGAGACTGCAACGGATATTTTCGCTTTGTCCTGGGTACAGGTGTTCGTTGGACTGTTTGGCAGTTTTGCGTGGATGCTTTTTGTCTGCGGGCTTGTTGTAGCTGTGTTCGATACGGCCGTCGCTTATGAATCGGGGCAGGCGAACATCAAGAACACCTGCATAAATGTACTGAAAGGCTTTATGGCGGCAAGTCTTGTGACAGTCGTTCCCCAAAGGCTTTATTCGTTCTGCGTCAATATGCAGGGTACGTTTGCAACTGAGCTGCTTGGGAACTTCATATCCGGAACAAGCGACACGATGGCGGACACCGGACTTGCGGTCATATTTGCTCTTGCCTCAGATATTTCGCTGTTCAGTCTCTTTTTTATGATCTTATTCGGTTACTGCACAGTGAAAGTTGTGTTCGCAAACATCAAGCGAGGCGGCATAATGCTTTGCCAGATAGCTGTTGGGAGCTTGTATATGTTCGGAGTTCCGAGGGGCTACACAGACGGCTTTTACAGCTGGTGCAAGCAGGTCATAGCTACTTGCCTGACGGCTTTTTTGCAGACAACGATATTGTATATCTGACTTCTGACGTACACTCAGCATCCATTGCTTGCTGTGGGGATATGCCTGTCGGCTAACGAAGTGCCGAGGATAGCTCAGATGTACGGGCTTGATACCAGTGTCAGAGTTAATATGATGAGTGTTAGTCATACTGTTTCTATGGGGGCTAAGGCGGTGAATATGATTAATGGCAAGGCTTGATTTTATAAATATAATCTGATATAATTTATATATAAATTGATAATTTGAGAGGTATGTCAATTATGTACAGCTTTAGAAACTATGAAACGTATAAAGAAGAACTTGAAGATATCCTATCTTTTAATCCTGTCGAATATGAACTATATTCTATCATTGCAGACATCATTAGAAATAGTGATAACTTTAGTGAATACTATTTAAGAGATGTTTCACATGATAGAACATGCGAAATTACAAAACATTTTAAAGGCTGTTCAGGATTCCCGGATTTTGTTGTAACTTCAAAAGGCCCTGAACATTCAAAAGTTGGTGCTGTTGAAGTAAAAGTTATTTCGAAAAATATAGATAAAGGCTTAGAGCAAGTAAAAGGGCATATTGAATCATTTGGCAATGTTATTTATACTAATGGTCTTGAATGGCGTTTTTATGATAAAGATTTCTTTAATAATTATAATAAAGCTAAATGGAGCTTTCAACTTGCAACACTAAACGGAAGAGAAATAACTTGGAAAAATCAAGCTGTATGGAATGATTTGCTTAAAGCATTAAACGATATTACTTGGCAAAAAAATAAAACTGATTAAACTGTTTTGACTGCGAAAAAAATCGCAGTTTTTTATTTTATGGAGGTACTAAATATGAAAACCTACATCTACCCCGAAAACCTAAAAGCTAACGTCAAACTATGGTTCTGGAACGTCCGTGACTTTATCATTATTTGCACAGGGCTGATCTTGTCGGTAGTAGTGCTTGTGAACCTGTGGAACGTTCTTCCCATAGCGGCAACAGCATCTTATGCATTTCTTAGCCTGAGGGCTGACGAAACTGCAATTATGGACTATATTTTTAACGCTGTGAAGTTTTTTCTGACTTCACAGCAATTGTATTTATGGAGGAAAGATTAAATGACAAAGAACAAAAACAGCGTTCAGGGCTTGATAGGTCTTGAACGCTTTACTCGTTTCGGTGTAAAGACCGACAAAGCCGAGCTTTCGTTTTTCAGCGTAGAACCTACTAATATATCCGTGCTGTCAGCAGCTAATATCGACGTCAAAATACATCATCTTATGATGTTATTGAGTACCATACCTGACCTAGAAATACTGGCATTGGACTCCTGCGAGTGTTTTGACAGCAATAAAAATCATCTCAGGAAAAGGCTTGAAAAAGAGCAGAACGAGGCGGTCATAAAACTGCTGCAAGCGGACTATGATTTTCTCGACGAGATACAAGTTGAGATGTCGACAGCGAGGCAGTTTATGTTTGCGGTGCGTTTCAGACGTGAAAAGGACGAGCAGATATTCAGTACGCTGAATCGTGTGGATAAGGCAATATCGGAGCACGGTTTTGCGGCTAGGAGAATGACTAAGCCTGAGATCAAGCGTATGCTGGCTTTGTACTTCGGGACAAGCATATCCGGAGATGATATCCCTGATATTGAGGGAGAGAATGAATTTGATCTGGAAAAACAGGAGGTGACTGTTAATGAGAATTAGAAAGCAAAAGAAAAAAGAACTGTCAGAAGAACAGCTTGAAGTCATCGATACAAAGGACTTTTTTGACCGCATTGCACCGGGCGTGATCCGCTTTTACACCGACCACTACATCTGCGGAAACTTCTACAAGTCCTGCTGGGCGGTGACGGAGTATCCGCCAAGTACGGAAGAAACTGCTATTCTTGCTCACCTTGCGGACAGAAACGGCGTTACGCTGAGGATATATGACAGACTTGTTACCGCCGTAGAACAGCGAAAGATCGTTCAGCAGGCAATGCGTAAGAACCATATGATGACGACTGTAAATGATGTGAACGAGAGCATAAAGGCTCAGGATAACATAAATGATGTGGTGGAGCTGATAAGCGAACTACGCAGAAACAAAGAACCTTTACTGCACACAGCTGTTTTTATTGAGCTAAAAGCAAGCTCTGAGGATAAGCTGAAAGAACTGCAAGCCGATATTCAAATGGAGCTTACACGCTCCAAAATATCCGTTGACCGTTTGCTTTTACGTCAGAAAGAGGGGTTCTTGTCTGTTCATCCTGCGGGCAATAACGTGTTTGCAAGTCAGTTTGAACGTGTTCTTCCTGCAAGCTCTGTGGCTGATCTTTATCCGCTGAACTATTCAGGCAAGACTGACGACAAAGGCATATATATTGGCCGTGACAAGTTTGGAACTAACATTCTTGTTGACTTTGACAAGCGAACCGAGGACAAAACTAACTCGAACATTTTGATACTTGGCAACAGCGGTCAGGGTAAATCTTATCTTATGAAACTGCTTCTCTGCAATCACCGAGAGGCAGGCAAAAGTGTTCTGGTATTGGATCCGGAGCATGAGTATGAGGATCTCTGTTTAAACTTAGGCGGAACGTATATAGATATGATGTCGGGTGAGTATATGATAAATCCTCTTGAACCGAAAGCATGGGGCGACGGCGACAGAGCGGATTCCGATTCGC
>ERZ791829.1067-NODE-1067-length-18107-cov-4.537780_pt1 | contig 18107 bp, 17 predicted proteins | sample MGYA00510296_ERZ791829 | MGnify/ENA primary metagenome ERZ791829 (study PRJEB30046, sample SAMN00791973) | human gut metagenome | study: EMG produced TPA metagenomics assembly of the A metagenome-wide association study of gut microbiota in type 2...
GGATCTGTACGGCAAGAAGCTGGTGGTGGAGTTCTACCACTTTGTCCGCGGGGAGAAGAAATTCGGCTCGCTGGAGGAGCTGCGCCAGCAGGTCAAACAGCACGCGGAGGAGCTGGGCGGCGAGGAGAGCGGATTCTACTATGGCATGGTCGCGCGCTATACCTATGGCGACGCGGATAACCGCACATGCCGCTTTGATATTGCGCGCCAGCCCAGCGGATTGTGGACGGCGTGCTTCCATTATGATGGCGAAACGCCCTTCCAGAGCGAGGACTGGCTGTACCTGCATGAACACGCCGGGCGCGTGCCGATGCTGGCGATTCACGCCTGCGCGGATTTTGCGGCGGATAAGGGAATGACCGTCTTTACCGGCGGGCAGACGCTGGATGAGTGGTCGCAGATGGCGGAAATCTGGTTCTGGCTGATGGAACAGTACGAAATCGGCAATCCGCCGGAGGAAGCCGTGCAGCACCTGAAGAAGCTGGAAGGTATCATGCGCCAAAGCGACTTTGACATGACCATCCCCGAACTTCTTCGGGGGTGCATCGACCACCTGAACGACGTCATGGCGCACACGAAACAGCCGGATGAACTGCGCCGCCTGATGGACGAATGCGCCGAAAGAAAAGATTATCAGGGGCTGTTCGTCGTGCAGTGTCAGGTGGCGGAAACGGTGCTGTGGGACTGCACGCACGTTGATTTGTGGCTTGCGAACCTCGAAAGCATCCTGCGCGAGTGGCAGAAGGAAAATCCGGCATAATCGGCAATCGCCGCGCATACCCTGACAGCAGGAGAGGGGGGAGCGCACAGTGAAAGAGCCGACAGTGCCGCAGAAGCCCTGCGGACTGGTTATCGAGAATCGTAAAAAGGCGGTTCTCACCGGGGTCAAGGAGGTTGACCGCTTCGATGAAACGGCGGTCGTGCTGGAAACATGGGGTGGGCGGCTGACGCTGACCGGCAGCGGGCTGCATGTTTCCGCTTTGCAGCTGGAAGAGGGCAAGCTGCTCGTGGACGGCGATATCGACGGCGTGCAGTATGAACAGGGGCGCGCGCGGCGCAAGGGCGGCTTCCTCCGCCGTGCCATCGGATGACGCTGGAGGTGCTGTTCGCGCAGCAGGGACAGGCGGAAACGTTCCTGCGGATGGTGCTGCTCGGCGCGGCGTTCGCCTTGGCGCTGACCCTCGGCGGCGTGTGGCGGCATCGGCACGGCCTGTCCGACGCGGCGGATGTGCTCTGCGCGCTGATGCTGACGTTTCTGGCGCTCCTCGTCCTCATCCACAGCGGGGAAGGGCTGCGGCTGTACGCGCTGCTGGGGCTGCTGCTCGGCGCAGTGCTGTGGGAAACGGGCATCCGGCGCATCTTCCGCTGGATTGGAAAACGGCTGAAAAAAAGTTTTCCGTCAGGCAGGAATATGCAAAATCATAGCGAATAGATAAGGAAAAGAACACTTCCGATTCTGGAGAAAAGGAGTGAGGGCGTTGGGGCGCAGGCTGGTGCGTTGGAAGGCGGTTGTCATCCTGCTGGTGGTGTTGGGCATCATCTTCTATGTCGTGATGGCGCAGTCGCGGCAGCGGCTTGACGCGCTCTCGACGCACAATGAGCAGCTGCAGCAGCAGTATGCGGCGCTGGATCAGAAAAATCGGGACTTGCGCGAAGAACTGACGTATGTTGCGACGGATGCGTACATTGAGGAAACCGCGCGCAACGAGTTCGGCTATGTCCGCGACGGCGAAATCCACTTCCACTTTGCCAGCATGGATGTGCTGCGAGGCTACACCGAGGCGGAATGGAACGCGCTGCTGGATGAATTTCGGGATTAAAGGGGGACTTTGCGTCTGCAAGTCCCTTTTTCGTTACACATATTGTAAACCAGAAAGACAGGAGAGGTGAACCATGAGGGCAGCAGTCATCGGGATCGGCTCCAATTCGGTGAGGATGCTTGTGGCGGAAGCAGCCGACGGGGAGATTCGCCGCATCAGCCGCGACCGCGCCGGCACACGCCTGTTCGCCGGGCTGGACGAAGCAGGCAACTTGTCGCGGGAGGCAATGGCGTCCTCCTGCGCGGCGGTCAAACGCATGGCGGATTCCGCCCGCAGTCAAGGCGCGGAAAAAGTGCATCTCTTTGCCACCAGCGCCACGCGCGACGCCGCCAACAACGCGGATTTCGCGGCACTGCTCAAAGCGGAAACCGGCTTGACGCTTGAAATCTGCTCCGGCGATGAGGAAGCCGCGCTGTCCTTCTTCGGCGCGACGGACGGCGGCGATTCCGGCGTCATTGACATCGGCGGCGGATCAACCGAAATCATCATCGGGCAGGGGATGAACATCCGCTGCTCCTTCTCCTGCCAAATGGGGGCGGTGCGCCTGTTCCAGCGGATTCCGATTCGCGACCACGGCGATTTGGACGCGGTGGAGCAGATTGCCACCGACATTCTGGCAGATAAGCTGCTGGATTACCCTGTGCTGTCGATGCCGGGCAGCTGGCGCGGCACGGGCGGCACATTCACGACGCTCGCCGCGATGGTGAAAGGCATTTACTGGACGGATAGAACCTACATGCACGGCACGGTGCTGACGGAGGCGGATGTGGCGCGCTTTGAGCGGCAGCTGGCGGATATGACGCTGGAGCAGCGCAAGCAGCTGCCGGGATTGCAGCCGAACCGCGCGGATATTGTGGTGCATGGAATCTGCATTTTGCGGGCGATTATGCGACGGATGCATATTGGGCAGATTGTGGTGAGTGAATATGGGAATCTGGATGGGTACTTCAAGAGGGAATACATAATGAAAAAGAAATAAGGGGGCAAAAAGAGGATAAACACGCGGAAGAAGTAGGGAAAAGCGACCAACTCAATCGCGAAAAGGGGTCAAGGGGGGGATTCCCCCCTTGCAGGGTCAAGGGACAGCGTCCCTTGTGGGGTTTGGGGCAACGCCCCAACAGTTGGTCGGGCGACCAGTTTGTCAAACGCGCTCAACAAAGGCGCAGGCAGCGAAGCGTCCCTGCCAGTAACTTCGCGCTCCCTCAGGAGCGCCCCCCAAGCTGCTTTATCGACCCACTGTGCAGTGTCGCGCCAAATGGGCGCGACCACATAGCCTGCCCGCCCCTATCAGCGCAAGCAAAACCCAGCCGGAGGATAGCCAACATCCTCCGACTTACCTGACCCCTCTTTTGCACATCTGCCATATACCAAATTCGCCCCGGAAGCATCAGCAGCTTCCGGGGCGAAAATCATGCGAAAAAAATGCGAGCGTGACCGTAAGCCGAGTTCTGTCGAGGGACGATCATCTATCCAGACCTGACGTTGCCGCGCAGGTTCAAGCGATGCCGAGGACGCGACGGGCAGCCGCATGTGTCCTCATACGCATCTTGCACCAGATGGGGTTTACAGCACGGACAAGTCGCCAAGCCGTGGGTGAGCTCTTACCTCGCCTTTCCATCCTTACCGCACCGAAATGCGGCGGTATATCTCTGTTGCACTCTCCTTGGAGTCGCCTCCACCGGCCGTTAGCCGGCATCCTGCCCTGTGGTGCTCGGACTTTCCTCATACCATTGCTGGCACGCGATCGCCTGATCACCTCGCACAGGTGTATCATAGCGCAAAAGGCGCGGTTTGTCAAGGGGCACCTGTTGACGCAGAATGCGCGCTGTGCTATAATGGGCGCATCAATATGGGTGGAGGATGAAAATCATGAAACGCTTTATCGCAATGCTTCTGATGCTCTGTTCTGCGCTCCTGATGACGGCGGCTTTCGCGGAAGAGGCTGCCCCTGAAGCGAAAATCACCGTGGTGGAACAGCGCTTCATCAACATGGAGGACAACGGGCGCGGCTTCTTCTTCGCGAAGGTGCAGAACACCGGAGACGCTGCCGGTTACGCTGATTATAAGGGCAATATCGTCGCTTCTGACGCGGAGGGCAGTATCATCCTGACCGAAAACTATGTGCACACCAAGCCCTCCGACGTGTACCTTGAACCCGGCGAATACGCGTATGTCTGCGAAAGCATCTACGACGACGCGCTGGACACCGCCGAAGTTGCGGACTGCCAGTTCTCCATCAAGGCGGTCGATGACGGCGAGGAGTACGAAAAGCTCGCGTCGGAAGCGAAAATCCACTTTGAGCCGGACGAAGAAGATGACAACTATGTGGATGTCACCTTCACCAACACGACCGACGAAGTCCTCTACGACTACGAGATGGTGGCGGCGCTGTACGACCAGAACGGCGAATTGCTGTTCATCAACACGGAAGTGGTGAGCGGCATCGGCGTGCATCCGGGCAGCACCATCACCGTTCGGCTGTACATTTACGAGGATATTCTCATGTACTTCTGCCGCGAAGGCCTCACGCCCACGACCGTGGATGCGCTGGTCTACTGCGAAAAGTAAAGCGGAAATCCTGCAAAGCGCATCGTCCCCGCGGCGGTGCGTTTTTTCGTATCAGAATATGCTTGCAAAACGCCACCGACTGTGCTAAAATGCCGAAGCATCCACATTTTTCGGAGGATTTTGCCCGATGGCGACCTTGCTCCTTGTCGTGATTTATCTTTCCTTCATCAGCCTTGGCGTGCCGGATTCCCTGCTCGGCACGGCGTGGCCCGTCCTCTACCGCGAACTCGGCGTGCCGCTTGCGTCCCAGAGCGCCGTGAGCATCCTCTGCTCCCTCGCGACGATGACCTCCAGCATGAACAGCGCGCGCATCATCTCCCGCCTCGGCACGGGCAAAGTGACCGCGTTCTCAACGCTCCTGACCGCCGCTGCCCTGCTCGGCTTCTCCTTTTCGGGCAGCTTCTGGTTCATGTGCCTGATGGCGATTCCGCTCGGCCTGGGCGCGGGCTGCGTTGATTCGGCGCTGAATAATTATGTTTCCATCCACTATAACGCGACCGTCATGTCCTTCCTGCACTGCTTTTATGGCGTTGGCGTGATGGTCAGCCCGTATATCATGTCCGTCGTCATTAACAGCGCGGTCGGCTGGCGCGGCGGCTACCGCACGGCAAGCCTGATTCAGGCGCTTATCGGCAGCATTCTCCTGCTGGCGCTGCCCTTGTGGAAAAAGGCGCATGGCGAAGAGTCCATTCAGGCGGAAAAGAAGATGAAGGTTCTGCCGATTTCGCAGACGCTGCGGATTCCGGGCGCGCTGATGACCTGCCTGCTCTTCCTGACCTTCTGCGCGATTGAGGTCATCTGCGGCGGCTGGAGCGCAACGTACATGGTGGAAGCGAAGCACATGTCCGCGGATTTGGCGGCGCGCGCGACGATGTACTTCTACCTCGGCATGGCGCTGGGGCGCTTCCTCTCCGGCGTTGCGGCGAAGAAGCTGACCCCGTGGCAGATTATCTTTATCTCGATGGGCATCCTCGGCGTGTCGCAGACGACGCTGCTTGTTTCCGGCAATAACGTCCTGACGATGGCGGCGCTGCTGATGACGGGCTTGGGTGTCGGCCCGCTGTACCCGAATTTCAACTACATGACCCCCCTGCATTTCGGCAAGGACGTCAGCCAGTCGGTCATGGGGATGCAGATGACCTTCGCGTCCATCGGCACCATTGCCGCTCCCGCCCTCTGCGGCGTGCTGGGACAGCTGCTCGGCATGGGCATTTTCCCGGCGTATTTGATGATATTCTACGTCCTGACCGCCGTCGGCATTATCGCCCTGCGCCGCACGCTCCGGCAGGTGGGACGGCTTCAGCAATGAGCAATGAACAATTAGCAATGAAAAGCGCGCCCGCAGATTTTGCAGACGCGCCTTTTTGTAACGGGAAAGACCAGTAACAGGAAAGCGATTCCCGTTGCAGCAAAACAAATCAAGAAACATGGGAGAGACCGCGCCGAAGGTTTCCAAAGGGCGATCGCAGACTTCGTCTGTTTTCATTGCCCTTTGGTTGCTCCCGCAAGAGCGAAATCCCTGCGCAGCGATAAAAATCAACTATGGAAATGTGCACTGCGAAGGGGTCAAGGGGGCGATCGCAGACTTCGTCTGTTTTCATTGCCCCCTTGTCGCTCCCGCAGGAGCGAAACCCCTGCGCCACAGGCAAGCAGTGCCTGAAAAGCAGAATTACGCCGCAATGCCGCGCATTGTCTTCCTAAACACATGCATAAACAGCGTCACCGTGCACAGCACTGCCAAAACATCCGCAATCGGTTCGGCGAGGAAAATCGCAAACACCGTGTCCGGAATGAACAGGGGCAGCAGATACACCAGCGGAATCAGCAGAATCAGCTTGCGCAGGCACGCCAGAAATAGGCTGCACTTCGCATTCCCCAGCGCCACAAACGTCTGTTGACACGCAATCTGCGCGCCGAAAATCGTCACGCCCGCCATGTATAGGCGCACGCATGGAATTGCGTACTCCCGCAGCGCCGCGTCCGGGGTCAGCAGATAGACAAAAATCTGCGGCGCAAAGATGCACGTCAGCCCCAGCACCGCCGAGAACGCCAAGCACGAAATCAGCAGTATCCGGAACGCGGCTTTCACCCGCTCCGGGCGCTTCGCGCCGTAGTTGAAGGAGATAATCGGCTGCGCGCCCTGCGAAAGCCCCTGCAAGGGCAGCAGCGCAAACTGCATCAGCGTGGAGCAGATGGTCATCGTGCCGACGGCGAGGGTGCCGCCCGCCGCGCGCAGCGATGTGTTGAAGCACACGGACACAAGGCTCTCCGTGCTCTGCATAATGAACGGCGCGAGTCCCAGCGCCACGCACGGCGCAAGCAGCTTCCAGTTCAGCCGCAGCAGACGGCGCTTCAGGTGCAGTATCGTCTGCCTGCCGGTCAGGAAGCGCAGGACGAACGCCGCGCTCACGGCCTGTGAAATCACCGTCGCCAGCGCCGCGCCCTGCACATCCATGTGGAAAACGAAGATGAACAGCGGGTCAAGCAGCGTGTTCAGCACCGCGCCAATCAGCACCGTCAGCATCCCCGCCTTGGAGAAGCCCTGCGCGGTGATGAACGGGTTCAAGCCGAGAGACAGCTGCACGAACACCGTGCCGAGGCTGTAAATGGCAATGTAGCGCTGGGCATAGGGCAGGGCATCCTCCGTTGCGCCGAACGCCAGCAGAATCGGCGTGTAGAAGCAGGAAAGCACAACCGTCAGCACTGCCGAAACGCACAGCAGCAGTGCCGTGCAGCTGCCCAAAATCCCCTCCGCCTTCTCGTTGTTCCGCTGCCCCATGGCGATGGACGCAAGCGGCGCCCCGCTGGATGCGCACAGCGCCGCGAACGCCGAAACCAGCAGGATAATCGGCAGGCAGACGCCCAGCCCCGTCAGCGCGAGCGTGCCCACGTCGGGAATGTAGCTGATGTAGATGCGGTCAACAAGGTTGTAGAGCATATTGACGAGCTGCGCGGTGATGGTGGGAATTGACAGGCGCAGCATCAGCCGCCCGACGGGTTCATTCGCGAGGTCGGGGCGGCGCGGTGCAGTGGACATAGAAAGCCTCCTTTTTTGTAAACATGGGATAATTCGCCGTCAATGCCCGGAACTCCTCTTGCTTTGCGGAATTTTCGTGTTTATACTAATTCTCATCTAAACCATGTCATTCGCACAGCATCTTTTCCGCCCTGGCTTTGCATCGTTCCGCTCGCGCGTACCTCCAGTACACCTCGCTTCACTCAGCTTTGCCAGAACGAAAAATCTGCTATGCTCGATGCCATGTTTTAGAATCGAATTAGTATCACTTGTGCTTTTCGGGCGAATCTGGTATACTGGATGCAATCCAACGGAAAGGTCGTGCGGATATGCCGGATTTGCTCCCTGCCGCCGAAGCGCTGGCGGAGAAACGCTGCCTTGTCACCCTGCGCAATCAGCCGGATATTTTGCTGCTTCAGCCCATTGACGCGCGGGACACGCTTTCGCAGGAAATGCCGCTGCTTGCCGCGCAGACAACGCAGAGTTTCCTGCACGTCGCGTTTCCGGTGGAAGCGTGGAATGTGGATTTGTCCCCGTGGGACGCGCCGCCTGTGTTCGGCAGGGAAGCCTTCGGGCACGGCGCGGCGGATACGCTGGATTGGCTTCGGATGCGCCTGATGCCGGAAGTGCGCGCGAAGTACGCGATTTCGCCGGATGCGCCCGTCATCCTTGGCGGATATTCGCTGGCGGGGCTGTTCAGCCTGTGGAGCGCGGCGCAGACGGATGCTTTCGCAGCCGTCGCCGCGGTATCGCCCTCCGTCTGGTTTCCCGGCTGGCGCGCATATGCGGATCAGCACGCGCTTCGCAGCCGCGTCGTCTACCTCAGCTTGGGCGACCGGGAGGAAAAGAGCCGCAATCCCGTGCTTGCGAGCGTCGGCGACGCCATCCGACGGGAGGACGCACGGCTCAGCGAGCGGGGCGTGCGGCATACGCTGCAATGGAACGTTGGAAATCACTTTCAGGACGCAGAGAAGCGCTGTGCGGACGGCTTCGCGTGGTGCATGGTTCAACGAAAGGCAGAGGGGAAAAAAACACATGAACATGAAACAGTATGAAACGTTTGAATTGCGCTTCGGCGGAGAGGTCTTGCCGGACGCGTGGGCGCAGATCGACCTGACGGCCACCTTCTCCTGCGCGCAGGAGTCCCTGACGGTCAAGGGCTTCTATGACGGGGAAAGCGACGGGCGGGGCGTTTATGTCGTGCGCTTCCTGCCGCAATATGCCGGCGTTTATCGCTATCAAGTCCGCGGCGCGGTCACGGCGGAGGGCGAAATTGTCTGCGAAGCGTCCTCCCCGGAGGCGCACGGAATCGTCCGCGCCGTCGGCACGCGCTTTGCCTTTGCGGACGGCGCGCCTTATATTCCCTTCGGCACAACCGTCTATGCGCTTATCTCGCAGGACGACGCGCTGGTGGAGCAAACGCTGCAATCCCTTGCCGCCGCGCCCTTCAATAAGCTCCGCCTGTGCGTTTTTCCCAAGGATTACGACTACAACCACAATGAGCCGCCGCTGTACGCCTTTGCGCGCCGCGAGGACGGCTCGTGGGACACATCGCGTCCAAGCATCGCCTTCTATCAGCGTCTGGAGCGCATCCTTCGCCGCATCGCCGCGCTGGGCATTCAGCTCGACCTGATTCTCTTCCACCCCTATGACCGCTGGGGCTTTGCCGCCATGCCGCAGGCGGATAATTTCCGTTATTTAGACTATCTGCTCCGCCGCCTGTCCGCCATGCCGGAAATCTGGTGGTCGCTGGCCAATGAATACGACCTGTGCATGCCGAAGAAAACGCTTGCGGACTGGGAGGCGCTCGAAGCCTTTGTCGCCTCCTGCGATCCGTATCATCACCTGCTGTCCTGCCATAATTGCTTCTGCTTCTGGGACTTCAAAAGAAAAGACGTGACCCATGCCTCCATCCAGACTCGGGCGCTGACGGAAATTCCTCGTTATCTGCGCGAATACGGCAAGCCCGTCGTCATCGATGAATGCTGCTACGAAGGCGACCTGCCGCATATCTGGGGAAGCATTTCCGGTCAGGAGATGGTTCGGCGCTTCTGGCGCTGCTATGTCGGCGGCGGCGCCTGCACGCACGGCGAAACCTTTTTGTCGCCGGACGACGTGCTGTGGTGGGCACGCGGCGGCGTCCTGAAGGGCGAAAGCCCGAAGCGCATCGCGTTTCTGCGCCGCGTCATCGAGGAGCTTCCGGGCTTCCTGTCGCCTCTGGAAAGCGTATGGGAGGAGGCGGAGCAGCAGGACGAAGCGCAGCGTCCCGACTGGATTCGCCCCTTCCTTGCCAGCCTGTCGCGAATGGCTCCGTCCGACCGGCACATGCTGCTTTGCGGGGAGCATCTCTGGGCGGCGCACTGCGCGGAGGACGCTTATCTGTGGTATTACGGTCAGCAAACCGCTCGGGAGCAAATCATCAAGCTGCCGCCGGCGCATAGATACCGGGTCGAGGCGCTGGACACATGGAATATGACCCGCGAGACGCTGCAAACGGGCGTAAGCGGGCGTGTCGTGCTCACGCTGCCCGGTCGGGAGGATATGGCGGTGCTGGCGGTTCGGATGGACTGACCGCACGTGAAGCCCGCGCTGCATTCTTCTTTTCTTTTTCCCCATAATCACAAGAAAATGAAGGTACAGTTGTCAAACCTCACAAAGAAACGACGGCATATTCTACGCCGAGATTTTGTTGAAGTCTTGACAATCCCATCCCGTCGTGTATAATAAATGGTATTACACCGCATTTTCATGCGGAACGAAAAAGAGGGTATTCAGATGCAGACTCGTCGTGAATTTTTGAAGAAGAGCGCCGCCCTGCTGGGCAGCGCCGCGGTTGTCGGCAGCGTTCCCGGACTGCTGAAGGCGCAGGCGGAGGACGGTCAGGAAGTCCCCGCGTACCCCTACCCCTATGTCGAACTGGATCCGGCATACGTCGAGAAGCTCGCCTATGAAGGCTACTTCGAGAACGGCTGCTGCTTCGGCGTCGCCAAGGCGATTCTGGTTGCCCTGCGCGAGAAGGTTGGCTATCCCTACACCGTCATCCCGGAAGAGATGTTCGCCAACGGCAAGGAAGGCTACACCTGCGGCACGCTGTGCGGCGCGCTCGGCGGCGCGGTGGCAATGATTGGTCTGGTCTGCGCGTCTGCGGATTCCCGCCAGCTGACCAAGGATCTGTTCGCGTGGTACTGCTCCACCAATCTGCCGATTTACCAGCCTGAAGCGGCTGCCCCCGTGCAGACGGTGGCGCCCAGCGTCAACTGCATTGACTCCATCACCAAGTTCATGACGGCTGCGAACGTCGAGCGCGGCGATATCATCCGCAAGCGCCGCTGCGGCGGCCTGAGCGGCGACGTGGCGCGCCGTACGGTTGAGCTGCTGAACGCGCACTTCGGCTTCGCGGAGCTGCCGGTCGCCTCGCCCGTGGCGGAGGAAGAAACCCTCGCGCCCAACGAGTACATCGGCGAAGCGCAGTCCTTCGGCGGCACGCTGAAGGTGAAGGTGACCATGGACGGCGACAAGATTGCCAAGATTGACATCCTGTCCCACGGCGACACCGCCGGCGTGTGCAACGCGGCGTATGACACCGTGCCGGGCAAGATTATTGACGCGCAGTCCACGAATGTTGACGCGGCGACGGGCGCAACCATTTCCAGCAAGGCCATCATGGCGGCTGTGGAAGACGCGCTGAGCAAGGTCGGCAAGTAATCCGCTGCATTTCGTATCACATTGGGAGGGCTTGCATGGGCGCTGCCCGGCACGCCCTCCCTTTCTTTCATCGGTCATAAGCGCCGAAAGGAGGTCATCAAGCCATGTTCAACATTGGTTTTTCGGAACTGCTGCTGGTGCTGCTGGTCGCCTTTCTGGTGGTCGGGCCGAAGGATTTGCCCAAGGTTGCCCGCTGGCTGGGGCGCACGGTGAAAAAATCGCGCCGCCTGCTGAACGAAATCAAGAAGGAATCCGGCTGGGACGAGCTGGAGAAGGAAGTTCGCGACGTTCAGCACGACGTGAAGGACGCCGTGAAGCAGGGCGATGTCTCCGCGGAATTGCGCGAGGCGAAAAAATCCGTGCAGGACAGCGCGGAAAAGTTTGACAAGGACACGAAATCGAACTGAGGGAGGACACAAACATGCGTCTGGGAACCACGGAAATCATCCTGATTGTCGTATTGGCGCTGGTGCTGTTCGGCGGCGGCAAGCTGGCGGGCGTCGGCAAGGCGCTGGGCAAGAGCATCAAGGACTTCAAGAATGAAGTGAAGGACGACAAGGCGGAGGAAAAGTCCAAAGAGGACAAAAAGGACGAAACATGAAGCAGAAGCAGACGACCCCTGCTGAGGAGACGGAAGACAAGCGCCCGAATGAGACGCCCGACGGGGACTCATCCGACGGAGAGTCCTCCGATGGCGAATCCTCCGATGGACTGAAGGAAGCGGGCGAATCCATGCTGTCGCACCTGATGGCGCTGCGCAAAGTCCTGCTCATATCCGCCGCGGCGGTGCTGATCGGCTTCGTCCTCGTCTTTTATCTGGCGATTGACCAGCTGATGGCGCAGATTCTCGCCCCCATTCAGGCGCGCGGGATTCAGGTGATTTTCACCACCATGTCCGAGGCGCTGGTGACGAAGTTCAAGGTGGCGCTGCTGGCGGGCATGATTATCGCCAGTCCCGTTGTCATCTGGGAGATTTGGGGGTTCATCAAACCCGCGCTGTACCCGCAGGAGAAGCGGAAGTTCCGCCTGCTGTTCGTGCTGGCGCTGCTGCTGTTCCTGACGGGCGTTGTGTTCTGCTATTTCGCCGTGTATTCTCTGGCGGTGGATTTCTTCCTCGTTGCGGGCGATTCGCTGGCGACGCCGATGCTGTCCATTGACAAGTACGTCAGCTTCCTGTTCGGCTTCCTTGTGCCGTTCGGGGTTGCGTTCCAGCTGCCGGTGGTGCTGTACCTGACGACGCGCGTTGGGCTGACGACGCCCGACATGCTCCGCAGCAAGCGGAAGTATGTCATTCTGGCGATTTTCGTCCTCGCGGCGATTTTGACGCCCCCGGATGTGGTGTCGCAGGTGGCGCTGGGTCTGCCGATGTGCGGGCTGTATGAAATCGGCATACTGGTCAGCCGCTGCACGAAGGCAAGGGAGCGGGCATAAGGGGATGAAATGCGCTGCGCATGGCTGATGCCGCAGCGCTTTTTGCGTGGGGGCGGATGAGGTCGTTCCCCCGAAATTCAAAAAATTTTAACACCTTTTCCGGCGGATTTGCTTGTCATTCGCGCTGACTTGCGCTATAATAAGGAAAGTACCCCCTCAATGAAATGTATAGAGATGGGAGAGAATAAGTTTATGCAGAAAAAGGCTCTGCTGGCACTGCTGCTGGTGCTCACGATGATTCTCAGCGGCTGCTCGCTGATTGTCAAGGACGAAGCGGTCGATGCCGCGCGCGTGGTCATCCGCGTGGGTGATGATACCTATACCAAGGCACAGGTGCAGGCGCAGATTCAGAATCAGGTCAACTATATGACCGCCCTGTATTCCAGGTACGGCCTGTCTTTCGACAGCACCAATGCGGACGTAATGAACAGCCTTACCGACAACGTGCTTAACAGCCTTGTCGAGCGTTCTGTGCTGCTGGCGAAGGCGAAGGAGCTGGGGCTTGACCAGCTGACGGACGAAGAAAAGACGAAGATTGAAGAGAATACCGCGTCTCAGCTGGATTCTCTGCGCCAGAGCGCGGCAACCGAGTTCTCCCTTGACCTCGAAACGCAGCTGGACGAAATCAACGCCAAGCTGGATGAAATCGGCTACACGGAGGAAGTTGTCCGCAAGAGCGTGACCGAATCCCTGCTCATCAGCAAGGCGGAAGATTACGCGGTGAAGGACGTGACCGTGACGGAGGACGAAATCGTCGCGGACTTCAACAGCAAGGTTGAAGCGGCAAAGACCTCCTACGAATCCGACCTGTCCGCGTATGGCAAGGCGGTGCTCAACGGCACGACGGTCTACTACCGCCCGGCGGGCTACCGCAACGTCAAGCAGATTCTGATTAAGTACAGCGACGAAGATTCCGCGCTGGTGTCCAATATCCAGACCGCGCTGGACAATGTGATTACCGAGCAGAACAACGCCGCCAACGTGATGGCGAAGCTGGGCGTGGCGAACATGGACGAGCTGGCGAATCAGGTCACTGTGACGCTCAAGCCCGCCACCGAGACGCCCACCGCGACCGTGGAGGTTGAAAGCTCCGTGTCCGCGTTCGAGAAAGACCTCGACGAGACGGTGGCTGCCACGGCTGTGACGATTGCCGAAGCAAAGGCGAAGCGCGCGTTCCTTGAGCAGCAGCTGGCGGACGCGAAGACGAAGGCGCTGGCGAACATCACCCCCGAAGCGGACGAAGTGCTGGCGGCGCTGGCGGAAGGTCAGGACTGGGACACGCTGGCGGAAGCCCACAACGACGACCCCGGCATGAAGGCGGGCGCGGCGAACGCGGCAACCGGCTATCCGGTCTGCGAGGGCTTCACGCAGTTTGACGCTGCCTTTGTCGAGGGCGCGATGGCGCTGCAAAACGTCGGCGATTACTCCGACAAGATTGAAGGCAGCTACGGCTACTACATCATCCAGTACACCTCCGACGTGGTGGAAGGCGCGGTGGACATGGAGACGGTGCACGACACCATTTCCTCCTCCTTGCTGAGCAGCAAGCAGAGCACCGTGCGCGACGAAGTGGTGGCGCAGTGGGTGAAGGATGCCAACGCCACGATTAACAAGGACATCCTGAACGACTAATTCCCAATACAGCAAAATCCCCCGATTCGCGTAGAGTCGGGGGATTTTTGTGAGCTTGCCGCGTCAGTTGTTGAGGAACTCCACCGTCACGTTTCCGCCGCGGAGGGTCACCCGCACGCCGATTTCCGCCTGCTGCGTCTGCACAATCTGCGCGCCGGCGCTGGACAGCACACGCAGCACCCTTTTCGCGGGGGATTCCGGCAGAATCACGCTGCTTGTGCTGATGACCGCCACTTTCGGCTGTACCGCCGCCACCAGCGCCGCTGAGGTTGCATCGTCGCGCCCGTGATGCCCCACCTTCAGCACCTCGCACGATGGAATCACCCCTGCTGCCAGCAGGTCGTTTTCCTCGTCGTACTCCATGTCCCCGGTCAGCAGCATTTTGCCGCCGCCGCCCGATGCAACCAGCACCAGCGAGTTGTCGTTCTCGCTTTCCTCGCGCTCCTGAATCGGACCAATGACCGTCAGCAGCCCATCAGAGAGCGTGTCGCCCGGCTGAAGCAGGGTGATTTCCTCGCCGCGTATCGCCGCCGCCTTCACCACGGGATGCTTCTTCCACTTCTCCTTCTCCCACGCCCAGGACGCGTACCACCCGTCGATGGCAATGTCACTTTCGGCAAGCTGCTTTGCGCCGCCGTAGTGGTCTTTGTCCATGTGCGTCACAATCACGCCGGTCAGGTGCGTTACGCCGAGGGCTTCCAGCGCGCGGGACAAATCCGCCCAGCTGTCCTCCGTTCCGGTGTCGATGAGGTAAGCCGTGTCGCCCGATGTGAGCAGCAGCGCATCTGCCTTGCCGACGTTGAACGCCACGAGCGTCAGCTTATCATCCGTCTCCGCCGCATCCGGCGCGGCGCAGGATGTCATTGTCAGCAGCATCATCAGCGCCAGCAGGGCGGCAAGCAATCGTTTCATCAGGAAACCTCCTGTCCAAAGAATTTTGGGGCGAAGAAGGGATTCGACAAAGGAAGGGCGAAATCCTTCATGGGGGATTTTCCCGTTCCCTCCAAGCAACAAGAAAAACCAAGCATGAATAATACTATTTCCGGATTCACCTGCGCCATCTGCTTGCGCCTTTTCCCCTCTGGCGTCCGCTCATTCCACTTAGCGTAGCGCTGCTACGCTGCGTTTCATTCGCGTTAGCCAGAGTGAAAAATTCGCGGCGCATCTTGGCGCATTTTCATCCGGAAATAGTATAAAAGAGGAATTATGCAAAACGACGAAGTTTGGATGCGCCTTGCGCTCCAAGAAGCCCGCCTTGCCGCGGCAGAGGGCGAAATCCCCGTTGGGGCGGTGCTTGTCCGCGACGGACAGGAAATCTGCCGCGCCCATAACCTGCGCGAAAATCAGCATGACCCGACTGCGCACGCTGAAATCCTCTGTATGCGCAGGGGCGCGGAGAAACTCGGCACATGGCGGCTGCGGGGCTGCACGCTCTACGTCACCCTTGAACCCTGCCCGATGTGCGCGGGCGCAATGGTGATGAGCCAGCTCAGCGCCTGCGTCTACGGGGCGGCGGACGCCCGGCAGGGGTGCTGCGGCAGCGTGTACGATTTGCCGGGGGATGCGGCGCTATCCGGCGTTACCGCTTGGCGCGCGGGCGTGCTGGCGGATGAATGCGCTGAAGTCATGCGCGATTTCTTCGCGAAAAAGCGTATAAATCCATAACATTCAGTCGAAAGCGGAATACAGTTTCGCCCCGGACTTCCCCCCGATGCGGGAGAGGTTCGGGGCGAATATTGTCGCTTATACTATTTCCAGATAAGAATGCGCCAAGATGCGCCGCGAATTTTTCATTCTGGCTAACGTGAATGAAACGCAGCGTAGCAGCGCTACGCTAAGTGGAATGAGCGGACGCCAGAATGGAAAAGGCGCAAGCAGATGGCGCAGGTGAATCTGGAAATAGTATTAGTTCGCCTTCACTTCGCTGGTAATCCTGCTGGTCGCGCTGCCGGTGGTGTTGCCCGTGCCTTCCGCCCAGACGTACATCGAGTGCCCAATGTCGTCCGGCTGCACGGTGTAGGTGGCGCCGTAGGACAGAATCTTGTCATCATCGCGATACCAAGTGATGGTCGCGGTCGCGCCATAGGGGGCGACACTTGCCACAAGCGTCTGCCCGACGATGGGATTCAGGATGTTCAGCGTCACGCTGTCGATGCGGTAACTCGTGCCCGCCGTCACCTGCTGCGAGTAGGGGCTGGTGACGTTGCCGCTCGTGCTGCCCGTGCCCTGTGCCCAAGCGTAGATGCGATGCCCCGCGTCCGTCGCGGTGACGGTGTAGGTCGTGCCCGTGCCGAGGTAGACGTTGTCGTCACGATACCAGAGGATGGTGGCGGTTGCGTTCGCAGGGGCAATGGTCGCCGTCAGCACCGTGCCGACGGTCGGGGAGTAGTTGTTGAGGGTCACGCTGCTCAGCACGATGGACGGGGTCGCGTCGACGGTCACGGTGTCCGTGTAGGCGCTGGTCGCCGTGCCGGTGGTGCTGTTGGTGCCCTCGGCGTAGGCGAAGATGCGGCGGCCGATCGCGCTGGGCTGCACGGTGTAGCTGCTGCCGTAGCCAAGATAAGTGCCATTGTCGAGATACCAGTAGATGTTCGCGGTCGCGCCGGACGGAGCAATCGTCGCAGTCAGGGTCGTGCCGACGACGGCGTTGGTGGTGTTCAGGGTGAGGGCCTTGAGCTGATAGAAGGTGCTGACTGTGCCGTTGCCCTGCACAGCCGCCCAGCCGCTGACGACAGAGCCGGTTGCGCCGTTCTTGCCGGTCACGCGCACGCGGATGCGGCGGCCTGTGTCGCTGGTCTTGACGGTGTAGGTGCTGCCCGTGCCAAGGCGCGCGCCCACGTCGTTCAGCCATTCATAGGAGACGTTTGCGTTTGCCGGATTCGTGGTCACGGTCAGGGTTTCGCCGGGCCAGACCGTGTTCTTGTTCAGCGCTGCACTGCTGATGACCGCCGGCTGGGTGGTCGTCAGAAACTTGGTCATCATATAGCCGGTGTAGCCGTTCACGCGGATTTTGCACCACGTCCTGCCGTACTCCAGCACCGTCACCTGCGTGCCGACGCTGTAGGTGCTGATGACGCTGTAATTCGTGCCCGCGCCCGTGCGCATCCGCACCGGCTTGCCGTTGCTGGCGGTCACATACGCGGTGTACGAGCTGGACGGGGTGGACGGGATGGACGGGGTGATGTTCGTCACCGACAGGAACTTCGACATCATATAGCCCGTGCGCGTGCCAACGCGAATTTTGCTCCAGTCCGCGCCGCTGATGAGCACCTTTACCTGCGTGCCCACGTTGTAGGACGCGATGACGCCGTAGTCGGTGGACGGGCCGGAGCGCATCCGGACGGGCTTGCCGTTCGCCGCGTAGATATACGCCGTGCTTTCGGTGGTGGTCGAGCCGCTGCTGCTGCCCGTCACGGTCAGGTAGTTGCTGTTCATAAAGCCGTAATGTCCATCCGGCGTGAGGACATAGTACCATTCGCCGGATGTGCCGATGATGGTCACCTGCGTGCCGGTGAAGTAGGCGGAAATCGTTTCGGAGGATGCGGAAGCCTCCGCGCGCAGCCGCAGCCATCCGCCCTTAACGACTGCCGTCGCGTAATTCTCCGCACTCGCGGGGATAATCAGCATCGTGATGGCAATCAGCATTGCCAGAACCAATGATAAGAAGCGTTTCATAATGAAATCCCTCCATTCGGGCGGTCGGCTGAACCTTCCGCTCCCTCCGTTTTCCTTTACACCCATAGAACGGCTGACGGATGGATTTTGTTCCCGGTGGAGAAAAAATATTTCGGGGGATGGGGAAAAAATTGGTTCTTCACGGAAAGGTGGGGAGCAAACAAGGGCTCAGGCGAAGCGCCAAAAAGCTACACGCGGAAGGAGTATGAAAGCGCGACCAACTCAATCGCGAAAAGGGGTCAAGGGGCAATTGCCCCTTG
>ERZ791829.1079-NODE-1079-length-17956-cov-6.396570_pt1 | contig 17956 bp, 10 predicted proteins | sample MGYA00510296_ERZ791829 | MGnify/ENA primary metagenome ERZ791829 (study PRJEB30046, sample SAMN00791973) | human gut metagenome | study: EMG produced TPA metagenomics assembly of the A metagenome-wide association study of gut microbiota in type 2...
TAGGAGTTGCCGGAATGGAACAATGGAGAAATTTAATACATATCAACCGTAATTTTCAAAAAGCAGTGAATTTGCAGCTTGATATAGGAAATCATGGAAGAATTGAAAATTATATACCGACGCGGTCATCAATGCTGATATTAAACAGATATTTAAGAGCTGTGATGGGAGAGGCAAAGGAGCATGCTACTGTTTTGATCGGTCCATATGGAAAGGGAAAATCACATTTATTACTGGTACTGCTTTCCATTCTTTCCGGCGATCTGCCACAGACTGTTTTTGATAAAATACAGGTAACAGATAAAGAGACGGCAGATCTGGTTACAAAGATTAAACAGGAAAATAAAAAATATTTACCGGTACTTATTTCTTCTATCCCGGGCTTTTCTATGAATCAGATCTTATTATTTGCACTGCGCGAGGCATTGGAAAAAAATAATTTATCAGATATTGCACCGGAAACTGCATTTACGGAGGCTTTAAAAATCCTTGAGAAATGGGAAGTGGAATATCCGGATGTTTATGAAAAGTTTTGCGAGCATCTGAGAGAAAATCAGACAGATGAAAAGAATTTAAAAAAGGAATTGAAGAGAAAAAATAAGCAGTCATTGGAATTATTTAAAAATGTATATCCAATGCTGACGGCAGGAAGTACTTTTTTACCGTTGATGCAGTCGGAAGCTGTTAGGTCGTATCAGCAGATCACAAGAATTTTGACTGAAGAATGTGGTTATGCAGGTATCTTTATTATTTTTGATGAATTCAGTAAATACATCGAGGGACATGATAAAACCGGTTTTGCAGAGGATATGAAAACGCTGCAGGATATGTGTGAATTGGCAGAAGGTTCTGATCAGAAACTATTTTTTACAATGGTGGCTCATAAAAGTATTCATGAGTATACCAGAAGTATAGACATTTCTATGAAAAATGCATTTCGTGGAGTGGAGGGAAGAATTTCAGAGATATCTTTTGTGATATCTGCACAAAATAATTATGAACTGATCGCTAATTCAATTCAGAAAGAGGAGCCGGTATTTTCAAAACAATATGAAAAAGAGATTATGGAAAATGAGCAGGGAAAATTTTTGGAATTGTCCTATCAGCTTCCATGTTTTCAAAAACTTTTTTCAAAGCAGGATTTTGATCAGATCGTAGCGAAAGGTTGTTTCCCATTGACACCTCTTGCTGCATATGCTCTGCTTCATATTAGTGAGCGTGTTGCGCAGAACGAAAGAACGATATTTACATTTTTAGCAGATGATGGTCAGGGAAGTTTATCCTGGTTGTTGGAACGAAATAAAGAAGTGTGGGTAGGTATTGACAAAATCTACGATTATTTCAAACCAATGTTTCGGGAGACGGAAGATGCACCAATGATTCATTCTGAGTGGCTGAAAGCAGAGTATGCGTTGGGGAAAGCGGAATCAGAAGAAGAAAAAGAAGTCATAAAAGCAATTGCAGTGATACGTATGCTTCACAGAGAAGATGAACTTCCAGCACAGGATAGTGCGATCTGGTTATCATTAGGGATGCAACAGAAAAAATATTATCCTGCGATGGAAAGACTGAAAAAAGATGGTGTATTAATGTTCCGCAGCAGCGTTGGTGTTTATGCATTTCGCAGCAATGCTGGTGTCGACATGGAAAAAGAAATCGCTAAAAAGGTGAACGAATTGAATGGACACTGTAATTTTTGCAAGATTTTATCAGAAGTTGCAGATGTAGAGTACGAGGTACCAAAACAGTATAATCAGGAATACGCAATGACCCGGTATTTTCAGTATGAATATATGTTTCAGGAAGATTTTATTTCGCTGGAAAGTACAAAGTATCTGTATGATGAAAAGTTTTCTGATGGAAAAATCATAGTAATAATAGATAAGAACAAAATTCAGACAGATAAGATACAAAAACAGTTGGATAAACTTGCGGATAAAAGAGTTCTGGTGTTAGTGTCGGATCGGAATTTTGATAAAGAGGAATTACTGCTTAGGTATCAGGCGGTTATGATGTTAAAGGGGGATAAACGATTCATTGAAGAAAATGAGATACTGATTCAGGAACTTGAATTGTGTGCAGAGGATATCAGGTTTGAAATTAATATCTATCTGGAAGATTATTATCTGCCGGAAGGTAGAAAGGTTACAACATTCCAGGCAGGAAAGGAAAAACGTAAATGTAAGACGGCAGCAGAGTTTAATCAGATATTGAGTACTGTCTGCAAAGAATATTATGGATATGCACCGCGTGTAAATCATGAGTTGTTAAACATTGAACATATTGGTAAACAATATTTAAGAGCGCGAAATCAGGTAATTGATAAATTGTTAAGACATGGGGATCTGTCTGCATATCAGAAAGGCACTATGCCGGAAGCAATGGTATATCGTGCTGCATTTGTACATACCAGGGCAGATGAAGGATGTCGGAAAGTCGACTCAGAGATAGAGAATTTTTTTTCGGAATGTGCTGGAGAAAAAAGATCTTTTCAGATGCTGTATCAGCGGTTACAGGGGGAGAAATTTGGTGCAAGACGTGGCATAATCCCATTGTTTTTAGCAAAAAAATTGTCTGAGATTGAAGGGACAGCAGTCATTTACATCGGGGAAAAAGAATTGGAAATTACCTCAGAAAATTTGAATCATGTAAATGATTTCCCGGAGAATTATGCACTTTATCTGGAGACAGAGACAGTAGAGAAGGAAAAATATTTAAAAGAAATAGAAGCGATTTTTGCATGTAATGAGGAAAACTTTGATGGACAGAGTAGATTTATACAAATTGTGGGGAGTATGCAAAAATGGTATCGGTCACTTCCACAATATACGATGATCACCTTAAATTTACCAGATAAACAGTGCACTGCTATAAAAAAATTACGTAATTTACTTAGGCGAGCAGAGATAAATCCAAGGGAACTTCTATTTGAAAAAATTCCGGCATGTTATGGGAATACAGATTTCGAGAAAACAGTACAAAATCTGGCAGAAAGTAAGAGAATTTTGGACAACGTTTTTTCCGAATTAAAAAAACAGATTGCAAAAGATATCAAAAAGGTATTTGGAAAAGAGCAGAGCGTCAGTTTAAAAGCCTGTCTGCATGAATGGTATTTAGCGCAAAATAATATACCAAAGGCTCATGTACTGACAACAGCAGAGAGTAAGTTTTTTAATTATCTGGAGAAATTAGAAACCAATGATGAGGGAGAAATTGTTTCCGCACTCACTTATATTTTAACAGGAGTGTATTTAGAAGACTGGAATGACAGTAATACTTTAGAATTTCAGGACAATTTGTATACAGTAAAATCTAAAATTGAAAAAATCAGGAAATGTGACAAAGATGCAGAAGGCAGCAGTCGTATTTTATTGACAGATCAGAATGGCAATGCCATCGAGAAGTATTATAATGCGGATATTTCAGATACAACAAGTCTTTACTTAAAGAATATGTTAGAAGAGGCTTTAGAAGACTTTGGAAATACGCTTGAAACGAATCAGAAGGTTGCAGTGCTTGTGCAGACTTTAGAAGGATTATTACAGTAAGAGAAGGGGAGATTGGTGATGGAAGAAATTTATCTTGATAATGCAGCGACAACGTTTCCAAAACCAGAATGTGTATATCAGGCAATGGATGAAATAGCACGAACTGGTGCTGTCAATGCAGGCAGGGGTTCTTATGTGCTTGCACGAAACGCATCTGGTCTGATCGAAGACACGAGAAAACAGATTAAAGAGCTTGCAGGAGCAGATGATGTAGCAGAGGTTGTATTTACAGCCTCTGCTACGTTTGCATGTAACCTGATTTTAGGAGGACTTGAGTGGAAACAGACGGATATAGTTTATGTTTCCCCGTTTGAACACAATGCCATGATGCGTGTACTGCATTATTATCAGAAACAATATGGATTTAAAATCATTGAGCTTGCGTTAGATCAAAACAAATTAGAAATGGATCTTCCACAGATTAAATTTCAGTTTACGAGAGAACATCCAACTGTTGTTATTTTGAGTCATGTCAGCAATGTAACTGGGTATATTCTGCCAATTGATGAGATAACAGAATATGCAAAGAAGTATGGAGCAGTTGTAGCAGTAGATGGTTCCCAGGCACTTGGACTTGTACCTGTAAAACTGAAGGACAATGGGATTGATTTTTATGTTTTTGCTGGACATAAAACATTATATGGACCATTTGGGGTCGGTGGATTTATCAGTAAAGGGAATATTACTCTAAAACCGTTTCTTGCGGGTGGAACAGGCAGTGATTCATTAAATCCTGATATGCCGGGGCAAATGCCGGGAATGTTAGAGCCGGGAAGCCAGAATATAGTTGCGATTGCGGGATTGCATGCAGCCTTGGCAGATGGGTGTGACAGAAAAACGGAATTAACAAGAGAAAGAGAGCTTGCAGAACATCTGAGCAGACATCTTGAAGAAATAGATGGAGTTTTCATATACTTTCCAAAGGATAAGGAAAAATGCACGGGAATTGTTTCTTTTTCTATAGATGGATACCGTGCAGATGAAGTAGGAATGTTACTTGACGAAGATTATCATATAGCAGTCCGAACCGGCTATCAATGCGCACCGTTGATCCATAAATATCTGAAAGATGAAAAATATGGTGGTGTAGTCCGTGTGGGAATCGGACGTTTTACAAAGAAGAGTGAGTTAGCTGCATTAATTAATGCGATAAAGGAAATTGCGGAAGGATGAAGAAATAATGGAAAATCAACGTTTGGATTTTGGAGAAATCGTCAGAAAAATTGCAGAAGATAAAATGCTGCTGCCGGATTTTCAGAGGGGGTTTGTCTGGACAGATGAAGAAACGCAAAGAAAGATAGTAGCATCTGTTTTAGCAAAAATGCCGATAGGAAGCATTTTGTTATTAAAATCAAAGCCGGATGAATATGCGGCAAAATCTATCGGACTGGGAGAAAAAAATACAGATTTAAATATAGCGGATGGTGAAGTGGAGTTTTTGCTGGATGGTCAGCAACGAATGACAGTACTTACAAATGTTTTCTCAAATGTAATTTATGATAAATGCAGTATGTTTTCGAAATTAATTTCCCAATCATTGAAGCGCAGATTTTTTCTGCGGATTCCAAAATGGGAAAAATGTAAGGAAGAACAGGATTTATTTGGTGTTTATGATTTGAATTTCCGCATTTCTGATTCCGTGGAGCCAGATTTTCTGACCGCAGATATTTTACAGTTTATTGAAGTTGTTGGTTTCTTACATCATGATGGAGAACCGTATAATCCGCAGCAGGAGTTATCAACGCATTTAGATGACTATTGTCTGACATATAAAAAAGGATATTTAGTTCCGTTGTATTTGCTGATAGCACCAGAGAATACAAAAAGAGCACAGATTATGCTGAGATATAATACGATTACAGCTGAAATTGCAGAAAAAATAGGAAATGAGATTAAACAGCATTTTATGAAGCTGACAGAAAAGCAGCAGAAGGATGATTTTATCGAAGAAATTTTTAAAAATGATGAAAGTTGTGAAAAAATAAAAGAAGATTATACGATATTTTGCAGGAAGATTGATGAAAAACAGATGGTATGGAAGATGTGTCTGACAAATTATCTGGATTCCTGTGTGAAAAATGTAGCGCTGAATAAAATAGAAGTATCGGGAGAGCAGCGTGACAGAGCGATTGACATTTATGAAAACCTAAATCGTGGAGGTGTCAGCTTAAATACGTTTGACCTGGTCATGGCAAGAGTTGCAAAGGTAAGTAAAGAAAATTTTTATAAACGTATGTGCTTCTATATTCAGGAAGAAAAAAATTATGATAAACAGGTTTTACCAGATCAGGCAGTATCCATAATTGGAGATAAAATACAAAGCAAAAAGTATAATGCATCATGCAGTACAGGCTGCTATAACGAGGAGAAAAATGATATAGCAGGAAAGTATATAGATGTTTTTTTAGATGTACTATGTCTATATTGTAATAATCAGTTATTCGATCCTGAGGAATATAAACTGGATTATATCAAAAAGAAACGTATTTTGATGTTAGAGCCGGAAGAAATTGACAGTAATGCAAAAAAGGTCTGTGATGCCATAGACAGGGCAATGTTTTTCTTTCAGGGCAGATGTGGAATCCGGAATATACAGGAAATAAATTATTCGTTGATGATCGTTTTAGTTGCAGTTGTCTTTCTAAAGGATGAGTGGTTTAAGGATAAGACTGTTCACAATATTTTAGAAGCATGGTATTGGGCATCTATTTTTTCCGGTGAATATGATAAAGACCAGAATACAAAAATGATCGCACATCTTCAGACCATGATTAAGACAATGCAGGCATCTGACCGGAAGAAAAACATTGAATGGATCGTAAAGATCAAGGATTATGTAATGAATGCACAGAATTTTTCAGATGAGAAATTTTTGCTTATGGAAAAAGCGGATGAAGAACGTATTCCGAAAAAGGTGATGCGTATGTTTATGTGTCAGTATCTGTTATCGAAGACATATAAGGATATGTTTGAGGAAGATAAGGTTTTGAGTGCATATTCAGATGAGCCTGGAGGTTTTGAAGCACATCATATTATACCGCTTGGAAGAGTAAAAAAGGTGGGGGAGTCAACGTCAGCACTTCGTAATGCTGATAAAAATATCTGCAATTCACCTTTGAATTTTGTATATATCACAAAAAAGGCAAACAAGGAAATATCAGATGAATCGTTAAAAGATTATGTGCAAAAGATCAATGCGGAAGCGAAATCAAAATTACATATTACAGCATATACAAGGGCGGATATTCCGGAAAACCAGGTGAAAGATATTTTAAAAGAAAGATATGATTTTTTAAAGGGTGATATTAAAGACCGGATAGGAACATTATTAAATTAGATAAAATTTTGCAATTAGAACAGAAAATGCACAGGATAACGGGTATAGGGTGAAAAATACATTTTTACACGGGAATGGAGGTATTTATGAAAGAGATCAGTGAAAAGGTAATGCGGAATATGATTTTAGAGGTTCTTCATGTAGAACGGAAAAATCTGCGCAGCAAAGCAAAAACAGATCAGCGGATGGCGGAGGAACTTGCAAAGATCATAGTTGATTATGCCAGAATGTCCATGTAAGTAAGTGTGTATCAGGTGGAGAATAGTGTGAAAAATACATTTTTCACACGCAAGATTTGTGTTTCGCACAAACTTGTGATGCGCTTAAAAACAGCGCAAGAATGGAGAATAGTATGAAATTCCAAAGTATTACAATGAATAATTTTATGAGGTATAAAGGCAGAAATGTAATTGAGTTCAGCTGTGATGAAAAAAAGAATGTGACGGTCGTATTGGGGGATAATACGGTTGGAAAAACAACCATTGCACAGGCATTCCGATGGGGACTTTATGGAGCTGTTCTGGCAGAAAGGGGAAAGCAGCAGGAGGATTATCAACTGTTAAATAATGATATTCTAGCAATGATGGATGCAAACAGCAAGGCGGATGTTACTGTGGAATTGATCGCAGTTGATGATGAAAAAAGATATCAGATCAAACGTGAGATCATTTATACACGTGCATATCCACAACTGATCGCAAAAGAATTTTATAAGAAGGTATCGCTGCAAATTTCAGAGAAAGATAATCCGGATGCAGTCATTTCGGTAGAGCAGGAAAAAATAGAAGAAGTGATCCGCGAATTATTCCCTAAAAATCTGTCACATTATTTTTTGTTTGATGGAGAGCGATGGAATGATGTAACAGTCAACGGAGTGCGTGAAAATATCAGAGAGTCTGTACATACACTGACTGGATTATCTGCATATCAGGCAGCTATCTGGCATTTAAAAGACATGGGCAGTCATTCAGTTATTAAAAAGTTTAAAGGTAAAATATCAGGTTCCGGAAACATGTATGACAATCTGGAAAGAGACAGAAATCGTATGGAACATGGGATTGAACAGTGCAAGGAGAAGATAAAAAACATTGAGATCAATATAGAAAATTATGAACAGAAAATTGAGGAAATAGAAAGATATCTGCTTGAAAATAAAAATACAGAGGTGCTTCAGGCGAAATACAATCAATTACTCGTAGTAAAAAGATCGCAGTCAGATCGAATCAAAGATGCATATAAAAATATGGTCAATTTATTCAGCGATAAGGCATTTATGCTGTTTGCACAGCCGATGATCGAGTCGTCCATAAAAATGGTAAAATCAGTGGCTGGAGTAAGGCGGGATATTCCACATATGAGACAGGCAAGTATCGATTATATTATCAAAACCGGGAGATGCATCTGTGGGACACCTATTTTACCGGAATCAAAAGAATTGGAATGTTTAATGGAACAGCGAAATTATCTTCCACCGGCAGATATCGGGTCTTTATTAGGAGAATTTGAACGTACAGGACAGCGTTGGAAAAGGCAGAGTAGTTCTGTATATGATGATATAAGAGAAAGTGCACAAATTGTGGATCAGAGTGTGCGGGCATATGAAGAAACCTGCAATCAGATTGCCGCGATGGAACAGCAGATGGAAAAGCGGACGGATTTTTCGGAAAAGAGAAAGATGCTCCGGTATTATCAGAGTGAAAGCAATAAATTAGGAGTGGAAAAAGGAACCCTGCAAGGACAGATAGAAAATTATGAACGTCAGATTGGAAACATAGAAGCAGAAATGAAGAGTCAGGAAGCAAGGACTGAAGAAAATAAAAAATGGCGTGAACGTATGGAATTGGCAGAAGCGTTGTATACAAGATTGAAAAATGATTTTGAAATAAAAAAGAATAAGACATTTATGGAATTAAATGGACAGATACAGAAAAATTTTGAGCGTATGTTTAATGCGAAAGATAAAAGAATACAGCTGACGGAAAACTATGAAATCCAGATGTTATATCAGACGAATGTAGGCTTTCGTGAAGAAAAGAATCTGTCAGAGGGAGAAAAGATAGCACGTAATTTTGCATTTATTGTTACGATCATGGAATACAGCAGAAATAAAAAGGCAGAGCAGCTTGGAGTAGAGGGAGCAGATACATTGCCGATTGTTTTAGATGGACCGTTTTCTAAACTGGGAGATAAAAATATCAGTCTGATCGCGAAAGTTTTGCCGGAGGTATCAGAACAGGTAATTATTTTTATGTTGGATAAAGATTGGAAATATACAGGACTTGATGAATATGTCGGTGCGTCCTATCATATTGAAAAAGCGGCAGACGAAGCCTATGCATCCATTCGTAGAGTGGAACTAGATCAGCAGTAGCAGTGAGAGAAAAAGAACATGATAAAAAAGAATCATTTTATGTCTTGTTGGGAAACAGAAGCAGCAGAAGAGAGGAAAAAAGATGGGGAACTATGAATTTTTCAAAAAAGAGTTTGAGTTTCATGGTAAGCATGCCAGAATGGCAGGTGAATTGTGGGTAAAAGGGGATTGTGAACATACTTATTTTCGTAGATTGATTGATCTATATATGGTTGCTGCAGTAGTAGGATTTCGTGTAGACCGTAAGGCAAAGGAAGATTTTTCACCGGTTGGGACAAAGAGTATCTTAGCAGAGCAGATAATCAATGCAAAAGAAGAATTGGATTTTATCATGCAGATGATGATCATGTTAGAAGCGAAGGAATATATACCTGCAGAGGAAGCGGTAAAAAAGGCATTCCGGGGAGCTGAGACGGAAGAGGAGTTTTTGGCATATCAGTCTATGTTCCATGATTATGTCAGAGGTGGAGTAGAAGAATTATATGAGAGACTGATCATCCAGAAAGCAGAACCTGACAGTGAATTTTATGATAATAAAACATCTAATCTGATGACTGTTTTAGAAAGATTTGGATATTGTTTACAGGAAAACTGAAAGAAGTAACTATGTTAGAACCAGCAGTCAATAATTTAAAAAAAATTGTAAAAAGTATTTACAAGCGTCGAAAAAAGGGATATAATACAAGAGAATTATATCATACCAAGTGATAATTAGGTTATTACAATAAGGTAAGAAACCTAAAAGCTCTAATCCCATTCTTCGGAATGGGATTATCTTTTATACAGGATTTTTATTCATGAGAAGGATGTATGAGAAATCAGAAAGAATAAAAACAGTTGTCCCGTTCTCAGGTATGAGGGAATGGTTCAGATGAGAGGAGAAGAAAGATGGATGAGAAAATGGATTACCGTATTGGGTTAGATATTGGTATCGCATCGGTAGGCTGGGCAGTATTGCAGAACAACAGTGATGATGAGCCGATACGTATCGTGGATCTTGGGGTAAGGATCTTTGATACAGCGGAGATTCCTAAGACAGGGGAGTCTTTGGCTGGACCGAGAAGAGCAGCGAGGACGACAAGAAGACGTCTTAGAAGAAGAAAACATCGTTTGGACAGGATCAAGTGGCTGTTTGAAGATCAGGGACTGATAAAGACCGATTCATTTATGAAGCGTTATGGTATGGCAGGTCTGCCGGATGTTTATAAACTGCGTTATGAGGCATTAGATCGTAAACTGACAAATGAAGAATTGGCACAGGTACTGCTTCACATTGCAAAACACCGTGGATTTCGTTCTACCAGAAAAGCGGAGACGGCCGCAAAGGAAAATGGTGCCGTATTAAAGGCAACTGATGAAAATCAGAAGCGGATGCAGGAGAAGGGTTATCGTACCGTTGGAGAGATGATCTATTTGGATGAGGCATTTCGTACAAGCTGTCCATGGACAGAAGAAGGATATATCCTTACAGCTCGTAATAAGGCGGAAAATTATCAGCATACGATGCTAAGAGCAATGCTTGTGGATGAAGTCAGAGAAATTTTTGCCAGTCAGAGGCGTCTTGGAAATGAAAAAACAACAGAAGAATTAGAAGAAAAATATTTAGAGATTATGACAAGCCAGAGATCTTTTGATATGGGACCGGGTGTGCAGCCGGATGGCACACCAAGTCCGTATGCAATGGAAGGATTTTCTGACAGGGTTGGAAAATGTACATTTGAGCAGGATGAACTGAGAGGTGCAAAGGGAACCTATACCGCAGAATATTTTGTAGCACTGCAGAAAATCAACCATACAAGACTGGTCAATGAAGATGGAGAAATCAGAAATTTTACAGAAGAGGAACGCCGTGCGCTGGTGGCATTATTATTTACGCAGAAAGAAGTTAAATATGCAGCAGTCCGTAAGAAGTTAGGATTACCGGAGAGTATTCTGTTCTATAATTTAAATTATAAAAAGGCTGCTACGAAGGAAGAACAGACAAAGGAAAATCAGAATACAGAAAAAGTAAAGTTTGTCAGTATGCCATACTATCATGAGTATAAGAAATGTTTAGAAGATCGGATAAAATATCTTTCGGAAAATGAAATCAGAGATCTGTTTGATGAGATTGGCACGATTTTGACCTGTTATAAGAACGATGACAGCCGTATGAAGCGTTTGGCAGAGTTAGGACTTGTGCCAGAAGAAATGGATGGATTGTTAGCATATACGCCAACAAAATTTCAGCATCTTTCGATTAAAGCAATGCGAAATATTATTCCGTTTTTAGAAAAAGGAATGACTTATGATAAAGCATGTGTGGAAGCCGGATATGATTTTAAAGCAGATTCTAAGGGAGTTAAGCAGAAACTTTTAACGGGCGAAAATGTCAATCGGACGATCAATGAGATCACAAACCCAGTGGTAAAACGTTCGGTATCACAGACCGTGAAAGTAATTAATGCGATTATCCGTACCTATGGGAGTCCGCAGGCGATTCATATCGAGCTTGCAAGAGAAATGTCAAAGACATTTGAAGAACGCCGGAAGATAAAAGGTGATATGGAAAAACGACAGAAAAATAATGAAGATGTAAAAAAGCAGATTCAGGAACTGGGAAAATTATCACCGACCGGACAGGATATTTTAAAGTATCGTTTGTGGCAGGAGCAGCAGGGAATATGTTTGTATTCTGGAAAAAGCATTCCTTTGGAAGAATTATTTAAGCCGGGGTATGATATTGACCATATTTTACCATATAGTATTACTTTTGATGACAGTTTCCGGAATAAAGTGCTTGTTACTTCACAGGAGAACCGCCAGAAAGGGAACCGGACACCATATGAATATATGGGAAAGGATGAAAAGCGTTGGAATGAGTTTGAAATTCGTGTAAAGACGATGATTAAGGATTATAAGAAACAGCAGAAACTTCTGAAAAGACATTTTTCAGAGGAAGAACGCAGTGAGTTCAAAGAGCGTAACTTAACGGATACGAAGTATATCACGACTGTTATTTATAACATGATCCGTCAGAATCTTGAGCTAGCACCATTAAATTGCCCGGAAAAGAAAAAGCAGGTTCGGGCAGTAAGTGGAACGATTACAGCATACTTGAGGAAACGTTGGGGGCTGCCACAGAAAAATCGAGAGACCGATACGCATCATGCAATGGATGCTGTTGTAATTGCCTGCTGTACAGATGGTATGATCCAGAAAATATCACGCTATACAAAGGTAAGAGAGAGATGTTATTCGAAAGGCACGGAATTTGTGGATGCAGAGACGGGAGAAATCTTTCGACCTGAAGATTATAGCAGAGCAGAGTGGGATGAGATTTTTGGTGTACATATTCCAAAACCGTGGGAGACATTCCGGACAGAATTAGATGTCAGAATGGGAGATGATCCGAAAGGATTTTTAGATACACATTCTGATGTTGCGTTAGAACTGGATTATCCGGAAGAAATTTATGAGAATATTCGTCCGATTTTTGTTTCACGAATGCCAAATCACAAGGTGACAGGTGCTGCGCATGCAGATACGATCCGTAGTCCGAGACATTTCAAGGATGAAGGAATCGTATTAACCAAGACAGCCTTGACGGATCTGAAGCTGAATAAAGATGGAGAAATAGATGGTTATTATAATCCACAGAGTGATCTTTTATTATACGAAGCATTGAAAAGGCAGCTATTGCTGTATGGCAATGATGCAAAAAAAGCATTTGCACAGGATTTCCATAAGCCAAAGGCTGATGGCTCACAAGGTCCCGTCGTACGGAAGGTCAAGATTCAGAAAAAACAGACTATGGGTGTGTTTGTGGATTCCGGAAATGGAATTGCCGAAAATGGCGGTATGGTCCGAATCGATGTATATTGCGTGAATGGAAAGTATTACTTTGTACCAGTGTATACGGCGGATGTGGTGAAGAAAGTGCTGCCGAATAAGGCTGCGACAGCGAAAAAGCCATACAGTGAGTGGCGTGTGATGGATGATAAAGACTTTTTATTCAGCTTGTATTCGCGAGATCTGATTCATATAAAGAGTAAAAAAGGTATTAAAACGAAATCTGTGGACGGTAATGAGTTAAAATTACATGAAATATATGCTTATTATATCAAATCAAATATTTCAACAGCAAGTATAGAAGGAATAGCTCATGATAATCGTTTTCAATTTAGTAGTCTTGGTATACAAAGTCTGGAAGTGTTGGAAAAGTGTCAGGTTGATGTATTAGGACATGTGTCTATAGTAAAAAGTGAAAAACGAATGGGATTTTCTTAATAAAATTGGAAATTGCATATGTTTTGTCACAAAAATAATAGAAAATTAACGGGGAATTTCTGGGGTTAAGTATGGGGGACAAATGGGATTTCGAAATATTAAGATAGACAGCTATGTAAAGCTGTCTATCAAGGATCAGCAGTTAAATATTGAAACAGATGTATCCAGACAGATTCCGTTAGAGGATATCAATTGTATTATTATTGAAAATCAGACGGTAGCAGTATCTGCATATTTGCTTCAAAAGATGGCAGATATGGGGATAGCAGTTTATGTCTGTGATGAAAAACATCTACCGAATGCAGTACTGCTTCCACTGGCAAAACATAGTCGTCACTTTAAAATTTTAAAATACCAGATGGAAGCAGGGAAACCTCTGCAGAAAAGACTCTGGCAGCAGATTATAGTGCAGAAGATCAGAAATCAGGCATTGTGCCTTTCTTATCTTAAACTGGATGGCGTAGAAGAATTGATGAAGATGTGCAAAGAAGTCCAGTCTGGTGACAGAACACATGTGGAGGCGAAAGCAGCAGCTTTTTATTTTAAGTGTCTGTATGGTTTAGGGTTCTCCAGAGGAAATGATCATATTATCAATTCAGCGTTGAATTATGGCTATGCGATTGTAAGAGGAATCATTGCCCGTTCAATTGTCTGCTATGGATTAGAACCTTCGATTGGTGTATTTCATCACAGCGAATTGAATAATTTTAACTTAGCTGATGATATGATTGAGCCATTCAGACCATTGGTTGACCTATATGTGTCCCAGAATTATGATATAGCAGAAATTGACAGTAATCTTACACCAGAGCGAAAGAGAGGCATTTTTGGTATTTTAAATTATGACATGAATGTGAAAGGAGAAAAACGCATTATCAGTAATTGTATTGATATGCTGGTGGCAAGTTACAGCAGTGCTTTGCAGGAAAAAAGAACCGATTTGGAGTTGCCCGAATTGATGCAATTACAGGTACATAGTTATGAATAAATTTATGAGAATGTTAGTTTTTTTTGATCTCCCTGTAGTAACTGCAAAAGAGAAAAAAGATGCCGCAAAATTTCGTAAATTTTTATTGAAAGACGGCTATCATATGGTACAGTGGTCTGTATATTCGAGAATTTGCAATGGTATGGATGCAGTCGCAATGCATAAGCAACGTTTAAAATTGAATCTACCCATAAAAGGATCGGTGCGTGTATTGGTCTTAACAGAAAAACAGTATGAGTCTATGGAAATTATGCTGGGAACAAAGACATTCGATGATACCCCGGAATCGATAGAATTATTAGATGTTTTTTGAAAAAAGAAGATTTTTGATAGAATTCAACTCTGAAATTAAATATTTTTTTGAACTGAAATCCCCACGAATCCCTGTGTTTCGTGGGGATTTGTGTTCCCTATTATATCATACCAAGTGATAACAGGGAATTACAACGAAAATAGAGGAGATACAAATGGAAAAATTATTATATCATACCAAGTGATAACAGGGAATTACAACGTTCATGTGTCAGATATTCCACGCAGTCCATTATATCATACCAAGTGATAACAGGGAATTACAACACCGCCCTTCCCCTCGACATAGTAGTTAATATTATATCATACCAAGTGATAACAGGGAATTACAACTTCGTCCGGTAGATCAGGAGCGAAAAATCGATTATATCATACCAAGTGATAACAGGGAATTACAACCAGGCGGTAGGATGTACAAGCCTAACACACATTATATCATACCAAGTGATAACAGGGAATTACAACCAAGATTACAACCTTTTTCAATAACTTTTATTATATCATACCAAGTGATAACAGGGAATTACAACCTATGAGGGGATAACCGATTTTGGCGCATAATTATATCATACCAAGTGATAACAGGGAATTACAACAATAATTCACTGAATACCTAAAAACGGTATATTATATCATACCAAGTGATAACAGGGAATTACAACGTGAGTCTGCCCGCATTACCATCCAGTATAATTATATCATACCAAGTGATAACAGGGAATTACAACTGAGGTTGAAAAAGATGGGCGAAAGAGAATATTATATCATACCAAGTGATAACAGGGAATTACAACTCACACCGGAAATGCTTAGATTAAGAAATGATTATATCATACCAAGTGATAACAGGGAATTACAACTTTCTTTAAAATTGTTTACTTGTTTCTCTAATTATATCATACCAAGTGATAACAGGGAATTACAACATATCCAATAGGCGAACCGTGTTTCTATTATTATATCATACCAAGTGATAACAGGGAATTACAACATCTTCGAACCCCCTTAAAAATATCTTTATATTATATCATACCAAGTGATAACAGGGAATTACAACAGAAAGTTTATACACTCTTTTTTGATAGCTATTATATCATACCAAGTGATAACAGGGAATTACAACTGCAATGATTTCTGCTATTGATGGAGTGAAATTATATCATACCAAGTGATAACAGGGAATTACAACCGGCAAGGGCATCGGCTATGAGCGTTGGGCGATTATATCATACCAAGTGATAACAGGGAATTACAACGACGGGGAATATTTGGGAAGAGCAATAAAAATTATATCATACCAAGTGATAACAGGGAATTACAACAAGAATACAAACCCTGTAATATTAATTATCATTATATCATACCAAGTGATAACAGGGAATTACAACACCGAAGCATCTGGATGCTTCATGATAACAATTATATCATACCAAGTGATAACAGGGAATTACAACTCAATGCAATAATTGATGATACTGTTGCATATTATATCATACCAAGTGATAACAGGGAATTACAACAAAAAAACAGTCTTTGTTAATGGATTTAGGATTATATCATACCAAGTGATAACAGGGAATTACAACTCACCTTACAGTTATTACATCATAGGACTTATTATATCATACCAAGTGATAACAGGGAATTACAACGCGACAGAAGTTAGCAAAGTCATGTCGCAAATTATATCATACCAAGTGATAACAGGGAATTACAACTTTTACTGGATGCCATGCGCTAAAGTAGCATTATATCATACCAAGTGATAACAGGGAATTACAACTACGCATAGATAATGAACTAATGGAGAAAAATTATATCATACCAAGTGATAACAGGGAATTACAACTCTGCTACATTCACTGTTCCCGGTGCAAGAATTATATCATACCAAGTGATAACAGGGAATTACAACGCACTGGCGGTAATTGTTCAATATTTTGTCATTATATCATACCAAGTGATAACAGGGAATTACAACGGTAAAGGCGATTGCAGTTCCTTTGTTAAAATTATATCATACCAAGTGATAACAGGGAATTACAACTAATAAAAAATATATAATCAAGTGTATTGATTATATCATACCAAGTGATAACAGGGAATTACAACCTATCTGCCACTTTGTACTTGTATCTGTCATTATATCATACCAAGTGATAACAGGGAATTACAACCAGTTCCGGATATCCACCATGTGACCGCTTATTATATCATACCAAGTGATAACAGGGAATTACAACAAAATGGTCGACCATATTGCACTCACTGTTATTATATCATACCAAGTGATAACAGGGAATTACAACTGCACCGCACTCAATGTTTTACCACTACCCATTATATCATACCAAGTGATAACAGGGAATTACAACACGGCTGTGCTCTCTACTGTTTCATTGGTATTATATCATACCAAGTGATAACAGGGAATTACAACAATAATTCACTGAATACCTAAAAACGGTATATTATATCATACCAAGTGATAACAGGGAATTACAACGCATCACCTGTTTTTTTCTATGTAGGTTTTATTATATCATACCAAGTGATAACAGGGAATTACAACTGAAAATCCGTGGGTAGTGTTGAAATACATATTATATCATACCAAGTGATAACAGGGAATTACAACCACATATCAGTTATATTTCTATCTTCCATCATTATATCATACCAAGTGATAACAGGGAATTACAACTTTTCTTTGTAGTCCATGTAGTCTTTGTAGATTATATCATACCAAGTGATAACAGGGAATTACAACATCTCCGGCGGCAGATCTGCAAACTCCGGCATTATATCATACCAAGTGATAACAGGGAATTACAACTATTCAATCACTTTTCCGATATTTTCAAGAATTATATCATACCAAGTGATAACAGGGAATTACAACTGTTTTTCAACTGTTCCATCATCATTTTTCATTATATCATACCAAGTGATAACAGGGAATTACAACAGGTTGCGGTTTCATGTTGATTTTTTCTGATTATATCATACCAAGTGATAACAGGGAATTACAACCCAGTAATTGTATTATCAACACGTGATTTTATTATATCATACCCGGGAGTTTGACACATTGAAATGCAAAAAAGTACCGCAAAGCCTTGAAATAGGCT
>ERZ791829.1097-NODE-1097-length-17749-cov-3.324856_pt1 | contig 17749 bp, 13 predicted proteins | sample MGYA00510296_ERZ791829 | MGnify/ENA primary metagenome ERZ791829 (study PRJEB30046, sample SAMN00791973) | human gut metagenome | study: EMG produced TPA metagenomics assembly of the A metagenome-wide association study of gut microbiota in type 2...
GTTCCGCCTGCGGTCACAAGCTCAAGGAACTGAGCCTTGCAACCCGCAGCTGGACGTGTCCGCATTGCGGTGCACATCATGACCGAGACCTAAACGCCTCCCTGAATATCAAACAGGAAGGCATAAGAATGTTGAAGGCGGCTGGGATGACCGTCTTGCGCTCGTAACGTTACGAGCTGAAGCCTGTGGAGACATGTAAGACCCGAACGATTGTCCGGGCTATGTTGAAGAAGCAGGAAGCCTCGCCCGATTTGTTTTCAAATCGGACGGGGAGCAGTCACCACCTAATGATGCGTAGCAAGATTGCTGTCGAAACCTTTTCCGGGATTCTGCAGACAAGTGGCTATCCTGCGAATGAGCAGACTCGAAGCAAGTGTCAGGGATCAGAACAACAGTTGGCTGGTCTTGGATTCCACAAGGCAGCCCGCTTGGCACCAGGACTCACTTGAAGTTCATTCGGAGCTCGACGGCCGAGACACAAGACTGCTGACTATGTGACGGACAAACAAGCTATTCGTCAGCGTGCTGAAAAGTGCAGCCGAACCCAGAAGAAAACAAAAGGGCAGGGTCAGGTGGACAGCCTGCCTTTTAGGTTTCCATCGATAACAACAAGAGGGTAGGTTGACGGCAAGTCCTCTCAAGCCATTACTTGGCGTACTGGGCGTACAGGTTCTTGAAATACTCCCCGGAGACGCCGAAGACGCGGCCGAAGCGTTCGGCATCGTCGTCCGTGAGCGGACGTTCGTCTTTGATGATGGCTTCGATCTCGGCGACCGGGATGCCGGAGGCGGAGGCGAGCTGCAGCAGGCTCATGCCGTTGCGTTCAATGAAATCGCCCTGAAAGATCTTGCCAAACGATTCGAGAGGGGCGGCGGTATTGGTCATTCTTGTTCTCCAAAAAGACGAGCGCCCGACTGGCCAAGCGTGAGCTTGAGCTCGAACGCATTCGGACCTCGGGCGCAGGATTTTGTGCCGGCGTTGGCGGGCATTAAGGGAAATGACAAGGATAGCAACTTTTGCCGCAAAAGTGTGGGCAGAAGGCTCAAAATCTCTCAATCAGCACGATATAGGAGAAGCGACGCCTGAAAATAACCCAGTCGCATGCCTGCGCCCGCATCCAGTCGGTACCGTTACCGTTCTCCATTCAGGGAACGGCGGTTGTGGGTGGAGAAAACAAGCGGAAAGGAGGGCATGGGTGTCAGAAGCTCACTGGTTGAGGCAGTCTTTTGATAAGTGAGAATTCTTATCTGCGTGAACGGCAGTCTCAAACACGTGAACACCCCCGATTCTTATATACGTGAACGGAGCGCAAAAAGGGCCGCTTCGGTGCTCAGCGTGGCATAGCAGCTCTGACGCTCGCCTCTGATCCAGCCGCTCTGAGCAGCTCCTGCCTGACTCGGACAATCTGTCACGTGCGCGCGAGCACGAAAGAGGAAGGGTTTTTCTCGCAAAGCGGAACGATCGCAACAGCTCATGGAAAGGTTCACGCCAGTTTTCGAAGCGCCCCCGACTCGCTGTCTTTCGGGGATTTTGAATTGCGTCCAAAAGTCGAAAAAAAAGAAAACCGCCAAAATCCTCTGCAGATTTTAGCGGTTTAATCGTTTGGACAATTGAACAAGGCTTTCTGTAAGTCTCGTTCGAAATTGGGACTCACTAAGTGCCAGCCGATGACTTAACAGCTTTTATAAGCTCTTTGACAATTTCAGCCCACGCGTTGGATGAGGGCGATGAATCGGTTTCAGGCTTATTGTCATGATGGGCGCACCGAATGGCAAATCTGAGAAGAGAGATTATCATCGACAATAGAACGACAGTAATCAACGACATTTTTGCGCACATGAACAAAACGGAAGACATTTCCATTTTATCTGTCGGCCAGAACTCAGCCATTATGTACAGCCACAGAACTGCTACGAAACCGCAAAAAATCAAAGCGGACCAAAAGGCAACTGTACGAAAAGTATGAGCTTGTTCGGCTTCTCTAGTTTTCCAAACTTTTTCTGGATCTGCCCGAGTTGTGGATTCGGGATCGAATGGCAGGGATTGTAGAGGCCGCAAGCTAGAATTAAGTTCTTCGTTACCGCGATCTGTCATCTCAGAACGTTGGTCTTGAAATAGTTGCTAACGTTTTCATCAGACAATCTTCCGTAAAGGGAAGAACCGCCGTCAGAAGCAAGATACCAAGGCGAACCCTTTAAGTGAGTCCAATCCGAAAGCTGTTTTGCGGTAAATTTGCCGAAACTATCCAATGTTTCATCGATCAATTTACGCACGCTTTCTGGCAGCGCGTCTACGTCTGGGGTTTCTTTATCCTGAAAGGCGAGCACATGGAAGAATTGAACGCTTCTCAGGGCTTCTGGAAAAACGGGGCCATATTGCCAAGCTGCAGGATACTCATCGATGAGTCGCAAGCCGAACTTCCCCAACACTGTCCCATAACAACAATACATAAGCTTTTGAAGCTTTGTAATGTTAAGGGTAATTTCTTTTTCGTGGCAACGTTTGATGATGTAGGCCATCACCTGGAGGCTATCCAGTGGGCGAAATGTCGCTTCCGTCATGGCACCTCCTGTTAAATGTGTTAGACGGGAGGGATTCTCTTTTACCACATTTTAGGGTGTTTGTCCAGCTTCATCCTGAAAATTTTTCCGGCTTGTGCGGCCGTATAAACCAAGCTGCATGATTGCCGAGGTGTTCGCTCCGATTCGATCGAAATCTGGACGGCCTGCCACGAGGCCGGCTTAAGCAAGCGAGATTTCCATCGCCATTGTCTTCCCTCCTGATTCCCTCCCGAAACCGGCCGCTCCAGGCGTGCTCTATTCGGGTCTTCGGGTCCTGGAGAATCTGGCCACAATCGAGCGACATCATTTTCGGACGCGTCATAAACAGTCGCTGCCTCCCCTATCATACGATGACCCAGGCGAAAGAACTTTTCAAATCGGCCGCCTCATTCCCATGCATGACCGCACCGACCATGAATTTCTTCACCCGAACCATCCTCGCCTCCGCGCTCGCCGTCTGCGCCTCGCAGGCAGCACTCGGCGCCTCCGTCATCCCGCACGCGTCCATTCCGGGACTCGTTGATTTCGGCGTTCCGTTCACGCAGAACGGAACGGTCGTCATGAGCGAGAATTTGACGTCTTCACGCCCAACCGCGAGGTCGCCGACAGCTTCAAGCTGCGTCCTGACGGCTATGCCGACTTTGTCGAGTATCACTTCAAGCACCTGAGTCCCGACGAACCGACGGTTGAGGTCACCCGCGTCCATGTCCGGGGCATCAGGCGAGCGGAGGTTGACAAAGCTGTCGCCTTCTATGTGGACCAGATGGCCAAGTCGAGCGGCGAGGCGTTCGTCAAGAAGGGATCCAACTATCTGTCCGAGACCTTCGACATCATTGTCGACGGCACGAGCATCGCCGTCATGGTTGCACCTGCAGTTGCTCAGGCGGCCGAGATCGAGGCGGTGATGAAGCGCAAGGACTATCGCATGAGGATCGGCGCCGTGACGCTCGGCATCAACAGCAAGGATGCGCTCGAAAAGCTCTTCAAGGAGAAGCGCGGCTGCAAGGTGAAGCGCATCTGGCAGGACAAGAGGTGGGAGACCAAGGACGTGTGCTTCGGGTTTCCGGAAGAGAACGATGGGTGGGTCCACTTCGACGGCAATCACGCCGCGCAAGCCCAGGTCAACATGAAGTACGACAAGGACCTCCACGACGTCCTCATTTACGAGCTCCGCTCAAGGTACAAGCCCGCGCCGTCGCTTCCTTCCCGCGACTTCTTCCGGACCGTGCCCCGGGACGAATACAGCGGAACCGGTTGGAAGAACAGCAAGCCCGAACTCGTCATCGAGGTGGTCGAACTGCTCAAGAACCGCATCGCCGTGAACGCCTCGCTCGGAAATCATGTCAACGTTGAAGACGCCAGCGCGTCGAGAAGGGCACTGATTGCGAAGATCCGAACCGAGATCCACGATTATCCCGCCAAGCCCGAGCTGGCGAAGGGACTCTTCTGATCACCGGACACAGAATCCTGAGGGCACGGTTCGCCCTCAGAACCCGCGCCACGCCGGGTAATGCCCGATCCCTCCATTCTCCTTCCCATCCTGTCCAGTCCGCGTGGCCCCTCGTCATTGCCGCGCACCCGCCGGGCAGCCCTGCATGAACATATCGGAGCAAAGAGGAGAAGACGGAACCTCACAGTCATCCCATCTCAAACATCCCTCAGGAAGAGACGGATGTTGTCCTCAGTGTCAAAAAGGCGACACATCCGCCTTTCGTCTGGACTAACGTCTGGTGAGACCAATTGACATTGAAGGTATTGGATGTCAATTTCCAAAACGCCTCTCTCATCGTATTTTCGGGTTCTTCTCCGAAGTTTCGCGGCACGAACAGGGTAGGGCAAAGACAACAATCTAAGGGTTTACCCACCCCCCCCCCTATCGGCAATTCCTTTAAAAAGAGAGGTATGCGAAACAGGCGAACCCGAAACCGTTCACGTTGAGTGCGGAATTCTACATGAGGGTTCGCACCTACTTGGAGGCTTTATGCAAAAGACAATCCTCGCCGTCGCCCTTGCCTCGGCATTCTCCATGGGCGCCGCTTGCGCTGCAGACACGAACGTCACGATTCTTCAGGGTCAGGGCACCCAACCGCTCCTCAACGGCCAGTACCAGCTTGGCGGTGACTACACTATCAACGGCACGGAATCCGTCATTGTCAAAATGGCAAACATCGACCTCAACGGCCACAACCTGACAATCGATACCAACTACACTTCCGCAACTCCGGATTACCAATCCGCGTTTCAGAACGTTACGATGCAGGGCAAGGGTAATCTCACGCTGAAGCATAGCGGCAACAACGTGGTCTTTTCCACTGGCACGTCGTCTCTGAAGGCTGATAATGTGACGCTTTCGAGCGCCCAAAATTACTGCCTCTGGCTTGAAAGCACTTCGAAGATGAAGATTGCAACCAATGAGGCGGCGGGTGTCATCAACATTTCGAGCAAAGATCAGACCGCCATCTACATGACCGGATCGCAAACGTCCCTCGACATCACCGACTTCGCTGAACTTCACATTTCTACGACGTCCGAGGTTGACAACGGCAGCGCCATCAACAACAACGGCGGCACCTTGAACATCAAGGGCGGAAAGGTTTTCCTCTCTGCTGACAAGCGCACCGCCTTCAATTCCATGACGCCCGATAAAAATTCGTTTCCCACTTCGAAAACCACTTTCGAAGTTGACGAGCTTCACGTGAGCGCCAACATCGATCAGGGTGAAGGCGCCGGAGACCGCAAGGTCGCCGCTTTTGCCGTCGGCGCCGGTACTGTCGACGTCAAGGCCAACGTCTTCACGATCGACGTGACGGAAAGCGAATCCAACAAGGCCGACGTCATCGGTCTCGACGTCTATGCAGCCGAAGCCGATGCCGCCGCGCCGATCTTCAACGTCGAAACGAAGAAGACGGCCATAACCGGCGACGTCGTTGCCAAGGCCGGCACTTCGACCATCAAGTCCGAAACGCTTCAGGTCACGGGCGACGTGACGGTCAAGCAGGAAGCCTCCATGCCGCTCACCTTCAGCGGCAAGGACTCCTTCCTCACGGGTCAGGCGAACATCGAAAAGTCCACAGCAAGGGATGGCGACAACACGCTCACCTTCAAGGAAAACGCCGTCTGGACGGTCAAGGGCGAAAGCTCCGTTGACGCCCTCGTCGTTGAAAACGCCACCGTCGACATTTCCGCCACGGACAAGGACGTGACGGCTGCCTCGCTCACGGGCAAAAACGGCACGATCGTCCTGGACGCCGCTGGCAAGAACACGCTCACGGCGACCACCAACACCGTGAAGGAACTCAAGGCAGTAGCCTCGAAGACCGCCGACTACGTGACGACCGAAGAAGCCGCCAAGATGCTTGACCGCATCAATGCTAAAGGTGCCACGATCACGGGCGAAGTGAAGGAAGGCGACTACAACGGCTCGATCATCGTCGACCAGCAGGGCAACACCGTCACGAAGACGAACACCCTGATGCAGGACGTCCTCACGCTCAACGGCGCCACGACGCTCAGCCTCAACCGCATCCTCTCGAACGACATCAGGAAGCGCATGGGCGACGTCCGTTCCGCTGAAGGCACGACCGGCGCTTGGGCACGCTGGGACGGCGGCCGCCTCTCGGGCGGTGCCGTTGAAAACGACTTCAACACGATCCAGGTCGGCGTCGACACGCTGATGCCGAACCAGAACTTCCGCGTCGGTTTTGCCGGCAGCTACACCAACGGTGACGCCGACTTCACGCGCGGTTCCGCCGAAATGGACGCCTGGTCGCTTTCCGCCTACGGCCTCTGGTACGGTGAAAACGGCATGTTCGCCGACGTGATCGCTCGCGTCGCGAAGGCCGAGACCGACGTCACGGCCGACGGCGCCGCGAAGAAGGGCACGCTCGAAAACTACGCCTACAGCCTGTCGGGTGAGTTCGGCTGGCGCTTCAACCTCTCCGAGCAGTTCTACGTCGAGCCGCAGGGCGAACTGACGTGGACCTACATCGACGAGGACGACCTTCACCTCGGCACGGCCTCCTACACGTTTGACTCCATGAACAGCTTCATGGGCCGCGTGGGCTTCGCCACCGGCATGAAGTGCCCGAACAACAAGGGCGACGTCTACCTGCGCGTTTCCGCAGTCCATGAGTTTGCGGGCGACCGCAAGATCACGGGCGCCAACGGCGCAACGCTCGAAGAGGACGGCAAGGACACCTGGGTTGAATACGGCATCGGCGCCAACTTCAACCTGACGCCCAACACCTACTTCTGGGCCGACGTCGAACGCACCGAAGGCGCGACCCTTGACGAAGACTGGCGTGCCACCATCGGCGTTCGCAAGGTCTTCTAACAAACCAAAACTCAGCCTCTCTTCCGGTTGAGCGCGGCCCTCCCGGTCTTCGGATCAGGAGGGCCGCCTTCTTTTTCGGGACTCTCATCAAGAACCACCCGCACGAGACATCGCTGCACCTCAAGGCTCGTTTGTGGCGAAAACACATGAGGGTTATGTGAGATGAGAGGTCCTGAAACGTGCGCTCCGCGCGGGATTCGATGACAATTTCGTGATTCATTATTAAGAAACAGATGCCGCCCGTCTTCAGACACCCGAGGCGGCCCATCCAACAGGATCCATCCGACATGAACTCCCGCAACTTCAAGCTTGTCTTCAACAAGTCCCGCGGCGTGATGATGGTCGTCAACGAAATGACGTCCTCCATGCAGAAGGGCGGCTGCAAGGCCGCCGTGGTCGCCTCAGCCACCGTTCTCGCCAGCCTTCCCGCAGCCGCCCACATTTCCGCCACCGATGACGGCGTCGTCATCGGCAACGAAGCCGACACCGTGACGCTCGAGCAAGGCACGATCAACGGCACGGGCCTCTTCATTTATTCTGGCAGCAAGGAAGGCCAGGACGTGAACACGAAGGTCGTCCGCGAAGGCGGCCTCACGATCAACGCCACGAAGGTGAACGAGGCCTACCATGACTGGGCGGGCGTTGAAGACTGGGAAACCTACGGCCTCAACATTGCGGGCACGAATCCCGTTGAGACGACCGCGGGCCGCGCCTTCATGAAGGGCGTGGGTGCACAGGAAGGCGCGAACTTCATCATCAAGAACGGCAGTCTTGACGTCACCGTGAGCGGCGAATACAAGGAGAACGGTCGATACAGCCTCGAAGGCCTCTCCTTTGTCGAGCACATCAACGGACTCGACTCGAAGACCGTAGCCCAGGTCGACGGCGACGTGAACGTCAAGGTTACGGCCACGAATGGGTCGGGCGTCGCCACGGCACTTCGTGCTGAGCGCACCCTCAACGGCATGACCGCAGATGCCGACATGTCGAAGCGCGATCTCGTCGAGGTCCGTCTCGGCAACCTTGAGAAGGCCTCGAAGCTGAGCTTCTCGGCCGTCACCCACGACGCCGTCAACAGCGAGCAGGACACCGACAAGTTTGCCGCAGGCATCATGGCGGGCAATGCGACCGTCACGGTTGCCGGCTCCTCTCTCGCCGTCTCGGCCGAAAACCACGGCGGCACCGGGTACGGAAAGGGCGTCAACGCCTGGGGCATCGGCATTTATGACTTCGCCAAGGTGAATGCGGATGTCACCGGCGCCATCTCCGTCAAGGCCAGTGCCGACAGCGGCGCCGCCACCGCGATCGGCGCCTTGAACGACAGGCCCTTCGACGGTCACGATCTCCGCTCCTCGAGCGGCCACGTTACGCTCAAGGGCGGCTCGATCGACATTTCGGCCGAAGCCGCTGCACATGCATCTGGCATCTTCATGCAGAAAGGCGCCAAGGGTGAGTTCGAATCCGAGGGGCTCCTTTCGATCAACGCCAGGTCGACGCAGAGCAGCGCCACGGCGATGCACGTCAACGGCCAGAAGAACGGCCGGATCTCCCGCCTGCGCGTCAAGGCGGGCGACGTTCGCATTGCTGTCGAATCGAGCGACCGCGCCTACGGCATCAATGCCGCAGGTGAATTCGCGCTTGATGCCGGCACGCTTCAGATCAATGCCACGTCCACGACTGCCAGGGCCACCGGCATGGGCATCTTCCACAACGACGTGACGATCGACGCCGTCACGACGGTGAACGTCATGGGCGGAAAGGTCGTCAACACCATTACCGACGGCATCCGCATCAACAACCCCGTGAACACGAGTGAGGGCAACGAACAGTGGCAGCCCGCTCCCTCGGGCGTCGTCTTCAAGAAGTCGGCCGACATCTCGGCCACCGCCGAAACGCACACTGTGCGCGGCGTGGCCCTCATGGCCGGCAAGACCGACGTCACCGACCTCGGCGGAAATCAACTTCGCGACGAAGCCGCTGCCGTCACCTTTGAAGGCGACCTGAAGGTCACCGCGCTCTCCGGCGTCAAGTCCACGGGCATTATCGTCGACAACAGCTGGGACAATTCCAGCCTTCCGCATGATGCAGGGAAGGGCGCCGTCTTCACGGCCGACCAGAATGTGAAGGTTCGCACCGAAGCGGGCACGGACGAGGCCCGCGGCGTTCTGATGATCAATGGAGTTGAAGGCGCCGAAAACACCGTCACGCTCGGCGGCAAAGAGAAGGCCGTCTCCATCAGCGCGAAGAGCGGCGCGACGGGGTTCGGCATCCTCGCGGACCACGTCGGCACGTTGAGCGCGTTCGGCACGGTTGGCATCAAGGCTCAAGGCTCAAGGCTCAAGGCGCCAAAGCCTATGGCGTCAAGGCCGACGGCAGCGCCCATGTGATTCTCGGATCCGACAATGCGCAGGTCGTTGTCGAGTCCGTCTCGAACGAAGGTGAAGACACCGCCGTCTTTGCAGGCAAGGATGCGACCGTCGAGTTCGTTGGCGAGACGACCCTGACGGGCACCACGGCCCTCAAGACCGAAGGCACGGTCACGGCCCACAAGGCCATGACGATCAACGGCCTGCTCGAAACGACTGCGAATTCCGTCCTCATTCTCGCGAACACCACCTTCAACGGCGACGCCGTGGTGAACGGCACCCTTGCGACTGCTGTCGAGACGACCTTCACGATCGGCAAGTCCAACGCGCTTGTCTTCGGCCAGAATGCCAGGGGCGAGATCGGCAACAACCTCAACATTACGGGCGGCTCCGTCACGAACAACGGCACGCTTGCCCTCGAGGGTGCACTCAGAGTGTCGGACACGGCCCTCGTGAACGCCGCAGGCGCCTCCATCTCGACCACCACCCTCGAAATCAAGAACGCAGTGGTGAGCAACAGCGGCTCGATCAAGACGGGCAACGTCTACGTCCGTGAAGGCGGCACGATCCTTGAAGACGCCTCGAAGTTCACTGAGGTCGACGGAGGCCTCAGGTTCACGAACACCGAAGGCGAATATCAGTTCGAAAAGGGCACCATCGGTCAGGTCGGCAGCGACCTCAAAGTGACGGAAATCGAACTCTCGGGCGACTCCGCCACCGCTCAGATCGACTTCGTTGGCGGCGAATACGCATTCAATGCCATGAAGATCAACATGACGCAGGACCGTCCGATCAACATGCTGATCTACGGCGACACGAAGGTCACGGTCGATCGTCTTGACCTTGAAGACGGCGTCATCAAGGTCGGCAACGGCGCCACGCTCGCGGTGTCCGATCTCGTCATGAAGGACGGCAGCCTCTTCATCGGAGACCAGGGCAACCTCTCGACCACGACGGGCCTGATCTTCAGCAATGCGCTCGGCGCAAATGGCGAAGGCACGGACGTCGGCAACGTGCTCCATTCGGGCATCGACTTCCAGGCAGGCAACACGCTCACCTTCACCGACGGGTCCTACAACCTCGACTATCTCTGGAGCGCCTACGAGAAGCTCAACTCCTCCGAAACGCTCAAGAAGCCCACGATCGCCTTCACGGGTGCGCTCGTGAACAATCAGGGCGGCACGCTTGAAGAGATCGGCGTCGAGAAGCTTCCAGAAGACACGGTGCTCGAAAACGTCGACATCACCGCTTCCGCCACCACGGGCAATACGGTCTCGATTGACAAGAACGTCGGCGGCCAGTCGCTCAAGGTCGAGGGCACGGGTACGGTCTCGGTGGCCGACGGCAAGAACCTGACGCTTGCGGGTGCGAGCGAAGGCGGCGAACTCATCTCATTCGAAGGTCATGAAGGCGAAAAGACGGTGAGCGCATCGGGCGCCACCGGCGGCCTCACGCTCGGCAGCCTCAATGAAAAGACGGACGGCACGCTCAACGCCACCGTCGAGGTGACCGACAAGGCCACGCTCAAGACCCAGACGGGCGACTTCAGGGTGACGTCGGTCAAGGCCGAAAACGCCGCCGTTGAAGTGGCTTCGGGCAGCCTTTCCGTCGAAACGATGGAAGTGAAGGGCGAAAGCACGATCAAGGCGGGCGCGAACGCCGAAGCAACTGTGGGCACGCTCACCGTTGCCGCTGACGCTTCGAAGAAGAGCACGCTCACCGTGACGGGCAGCCTCAAGGTCGAGGAAGTGAAGTCCGCAGCCGACACCGACACGGTCATCAACGTCGGTCGTGACGACGCGAAGGGCGCCCTCACGATCGGCAGCGCCGAGGCGAGCCTCAAGGGTCTCACCTTCTTCCTGGATCCTGCCTGGAAGGAGAATACGGAGATCACCGACGCCTCGAGCCTCATCGTCAACAAGACCGACGTGGACGGCAAGCTCATCGCCGGTCAGAACAGCTGCTTCGTGATCGGCGCCGAAAGCGCAGCCGCGCTTCATGAGCAGTTCACGAACGGCAGTCTCACCTGGGGCGAGGATGCCGTGACGGCCGCCGCTTACGTCGCCAAGCCGATCACCGTCAGCACGGGTGCGCTCGTCGTCAACGGTGCGCTCACGGGCGAGTCCACGCTCCCGACCGTTGCGGACGGTTCCGTCTCCTTTGCCTCGAGCTCCGCGCTCGTGGCCGACGTCTCCGGCATCACGACCGAGGGCGGTACTCTCATCACGGCCCAGTCCTTCAGCATCGACAAGAAGGCGAAGGCCGTCGTCGTGGGCCTCACCAAGGACAAGACCTTCAGGCTCACCACGGGTGAAGCCGAGGGCGAGTTCTTCAAGGACGTCGTTGCGGGCAACAAGATGTGGAACATTGCCGTCGACGACACGGGCCTCGTCTCCTCGAAGCTTGCCGACGCCTCGAACGTCTACGGCGACCTCATGCAGGGCGGTCCGCTCGCCAATGCGGGCATGGCCTCGGGCAGCGCCTGGGCCGACGGGCTCCTGACGGACGCCACGGGCAAGGCATCGCTTGCCGACATCGCCGCGCGCTTTGACGCCGCCATGAACACGGCAGGCGCCGCCGCCGTCTTTACGACCGCGTACGACCGTGCGTCTGAACTGCGCGACGCCGTTCGCAGCGAAGCCGGCAACGCCGAAGGCAGCCGTCTCTGGGCCCAGGTGACGGGCGGCAGGACGAAGCTCAAGGGCATCTCCACGGGCGCCCAGTCGCTCAACGTCGACACCGATGCCTATGGCCTCGTCGTGGGCGGTGACGTTGCGCTCGCGAACGCCGTCGTGGGCGCCGCCTTCACGGCAGGCACCGGCGACAGCGAAAACGACGCCGTGGGCGTCAAGGACGACTTCGACTTCTACGGTCTCTCCGTCTACGGCATGAGCACCGTCGGCGGCATCGACCTTCTGGTCGACGCCTCGATGACCTTCGTCAAGTCCGACCTCACCATGAGCGGCGCGGCCGACATCGACACCGACACGACGACGGCCGTCTACTCGGTGGGCGTGAAGGCCCAACGCACCTGGGACTTCGGCGTCGAGTTCACGCCGTTCGTCGGCATGGACGTCTACCACGTCCGCGCGGACGGCTATGACAACGGCCACGGTGCTTCCGTCAAGGACGCCAATGCGACCACCGTCGAATTCCCGATCGGCGCGAAGGTTGCCAAGGCGTTCGACGCCAGCGGCTTCAAGGTGAGCCCGAACTTCACGTTCGCAGTCGTCCCGACGACGGGCGAACGTGAGATCGACAGCAGCGTCCGCTTCGCGGGCGCCGAGAGCACCTACAACTTCACCTTCACCGACGACGTCAAGGTTCGCTCTAACCTCGGCGTGGCTGTCGAAAAGGAGAACTTCCGCTTCGGCCTCAATGCCGGTTACGACTGGGGCAACGAGGAACGTTCCGCCACGAAGCTGATGCTCAACGCGCAGTACCGCTTCTGATAGAGTGCTGACAACGGGCCTGTCCTGACGGGAAGCCCGTTCCACATCCTGCCGCCCGACGGGTCATCCTGCCGGGCGGCATTCTTTTGTAAACCCGGTGAGGCTGAAGCGGCCGGAAAGCCTCTTCAGATCAAGATGACAGGAGCCGGGCTGCAGCACTGGCCACGTCGTTACGCCAACGCTCCGGGTAACGAAGCTCCTCGTCGGCGGCAAAGTCGGGCGGCATTGCCTCGTCGAGCGCCCCTTCGACGCGATCAATCACTTCTCTCAAAGCGGCACGGGCTTCATCCATCGTAAGCCCCATGCCGTTCGCCTCCTGAAGAACCCCCGAGGCATCAATGTCCTCAAAGCGACGGCAGCCGCCCACCGACATTGCGAGCGAAGAATCAATGCCGTCGATGATGCGGGCGTTCGCCAGATCGTACACGGGCGCCGGCATGAAGCCGCCGGAGGTTCGTGCAAAGGAGATGTTCTTGCCGTGCATGTCGGAACAGCCGGCGAGAAGGCAGAAGACCATGCGCCTGAAGAGCTCCAGGCGAAACGCCCGTGGGTCCGCCATGAACTGCGCGAGCGACGAAAGGCGCTTCAACGAGATCCCGTCCGGATGCTCATCCTCATACTTGAAAAACGAAAGGAGGCCGAGCGACTGGCACGCGTCGATGACGTGGCGGCGCCTCACGCGAACACCGTTTTCGGTCTGATCGACACGGCGGTCAAAACGGATCACCTCAAGCGCACGGTGGCGTCCGAGGGCGATGAGTCTGGCGTCTGCCGCATCAAAGCCGGAAAGGCGAGCAAGAGAAAGCGTCAGATGTTCGTTGAGAAGGAGATAAGCAGGGCACGAGGTCTCGAACTTGAGGATCCTGTCCGAGGCCAGGCCGCCGCCCGTGGCGAATCCGTATTTGCCGTCGAGCTTGAGCATGGTGAGCTTCGGCTGCGCGCCTGCTGCGAAAACGCGGAAGCGTCCGTCCCAGATCTCGATGGGATTGAGAGGCAGTGCGTCAAGCCTGGCCTCGATCTCCTCAAGAGTCACTTCGCGGAAGTCCTCCTCGGCGCGGTCGGGAAGCTGATCATACTCAAGCCTCAAGGCGCCGGGAAGGTCGGAGCGCAGGTACAGGCAGAGTGGGGCAACGGAAGATTCGTCAATGCGGGTGAGCTTCGAAAGACGGGTACGGATCCAGCCTTCGGGAAGCGTGTTCTCGAAGAAGGCCGTCGAGTCAATGTCGGAAAAACGTCCGTCAAGCGGCAGGGCGGGCGAAAGAGGAAAGCCAGCTGCGCGCCATTCTTCGCATTAACGAAAGGAGAGGCCGAGGCGATTGGGGTCGCAGTGCAGAAACCCGACGAGGCGGTCTCCGAGAAGAACCCTTGCGTCAAAACCAGCCATGGAGTTCGTCCTCGGTGAGCGGCACGACCTTGACGTCCTTTGGGATCGGCGTCATGAGCATCACGCCGCGTGCGAAGTCGAGCGCAAGGCCGAGGCGTTTGAAAACAAGGACGAGCGTGCTGATCGGCACGTCCTCACCGCGTTCAAGGCGCTCGAGTGCATCGACGGGGACGCCCGTGTCATGGGAGAGGTCGTCGAGCGTCATCTCCATCGCCTCGCGATGAAGTTTGATTCTCTCCCAGAAGTCGTCGGGAAAGACGGGCATTGAAGCCGGAGCCTTTGTTTCGCTCATGGAACTCAACCTCTCGAAAATCGTTCGGGGAGAACTATTCCTGCATCATACACGGGTTGGCGAGGAGGGAGAAAAAGTTTCTTCCGAGGCACCAGAGCAGGGGAGGGAAGGGAGCCAATTGAACGAAAGGGGCGAATCATTCAGCCAGCCCGAGCGACGGCGAATGTCCTGGAGGCTTATCTGGTGCAACGCGCTCGCCTGCTCGGCGGATCTCCGAAGGTGATCGCCCGCGCTCAGGGATGGCGCGTCAAGAAGCACGGGGCGCCAGATCGATACAGCTGGGTCACAAGGGACAACTTGATTCAGGTTATATGGGAAGAGGGGGCTGCGTAACGTAAGCTCCCTATGGGGTAAGACGCTCAACATGGGGGATGAGAAACGCCGCCGCGGATACTCTCCGCCGGCGGCGTTTCCATTGCTCCCGCCCACCGAACCGATTGAACAAAAGGGCGGGAGCTTCTTCAAATCTTCAAGCTTCTCAGAGGCTGCGCTTCAGCACCTCCACGACGTCCTCCCTCGTGAACGGAACAGGGAAGCCCTCAAGCGGCGAAAACCAGTGATTCTCGATGTGCTCTGCCATGGCCTCGAAGTGCGTGTCGTCGATGCCGAGTTCAGCAAGGCCTGAGGGCACCCCGATCGACTTGTAGAAGGCCTCGAGCTTCACAAGACCTGCCTCGGCGAGCGCCTCGCAAGAATCAAACTCGTCGGCGCGAAGGCCCATGACGCGCTCGGCAAAGCCCGCAAAGCGGTCAAGGAACTCAGGGTCCTTCTCAAGGAAATAGCGCAGAAGCCTCGGCGTGAGGATCGCCAGACCGATGCCGTGCGTGATGTCGTACCTGGCGCTCACCTCGTGCTCGATGGCGTGGCAGGGCCAGCCCGAGGCCTGAGAGCCGAGAGCAGCGATGCCGTTGCAGCCGAGCGTGCTCGCCCAGAGAAGTTCGGATCGGGCGTCAAGGTCGGCGGGATTTTCGAGCACGACAGGCGTGTTGCGGATCACCGTGCGCAGGATGCCTTCGATGAGACCTTCGGCGACGGGCGAGATGTCCTTCACGAAGTACTGTTCCATGAAGTGGCTCATGGTGTCGCAGGAGCCCGCAACGGTCTGGCGAGCGGGAACCGTAATCGTATAGGCCGGATCGATGAAGGAGACGACGGGCCAGAGCAGGTCGCTCGCGAGCGGAAGCTTCTCGTTGGTCTCGATGTTCGAGATGACCGCACTGTTGTCGTATTCGCTCCCCGTGGCGGCGATGGTGTTGACCGTCATGAGGGGCAAGGCATCGGTGACGAGACTGTTGTCGAGCACGAGATCCCAGGCGGGACCGTCATGCCTGGCCGCCGCGCAGATCGCCTTCGAGGCGTCCATCGTCGAGCCGCCGCCGACGGCAACCACGAGATCCACGCCTTCAGCGCGACACAGAGCTGCAGCGCGGTCAACCGACGTCACGCGCGGATTGGGTTCGATGCCCGAAATCTCGACGGCGCGAACGCCCGCAGCTTCAAGAGCCTTGAGGACTGCGTCGAGCGCCCCGTTGCGGCGCACGCTGCCGCCTCCCGTGACGACGAGCGCCGTTTTACAGCCGCTTGAGGTCAGTTCGTCAGCCATGTGGTCGGCCACGGCGCCGACGCCGACGCCGAAATGAAGCTTCGTGGGTGAATGGTAGGCGAAGGACTGCATGATCCGGTCTCCTTGTTCGTGATGTGCGTTGCGGACGGCTCCGTCACACGGCCCGTCCGCCTTCATGCAGGGAATTCTGCACCTCACGGCCTTTTCGTCTTTGCCCGTTTCTCTCAACGACTTGCCCAAAGTTCTTGAATTGGACGTGTGGCAAAAAAGTCACGCCGCAAGCAGGAATTATGCAAGCTAGGGGAAATCCCTTAGTTCCGGGATCCAGACTGGCGCTGAAAACAGGCCGATCTACTGCCGGAGCCTCTCGCAGAGGGAAAGACGTCCGATATGTGATTCCCACTGAAGTCAACGTGAAGCCGAAGGCGCTTCACGAGCGGGGGAAGGGCGTTCTCGGCATTTCGTCCTCTTTGTACGGCAGGCGCCGTTGCTGTATAGTGTCGCCTCGCTGAACAAACGTTCATTCAGCAAATTCCTCCCTGACACAGTGCGACAGGGGTTTAGGATTTCCAATCCACAAGAAACCACAAAAGAAGACATACATCATGAAGCTTGCCAGCAAGTTCAAGACCGCCACCGTTCTCGGCGCCGTGTGCGCCGCCTTCGCCGTTCCCGCCCACGCCGAATTCACCGGTTCCGCCGGTCTTGGCGTTCACGTCTGGGACGGCGGCTACCGTGACACGGACGCTCATGTCTGGCCGATCCCCGCAGTCGACGTTGAAACCGATCACTTCTACTTCAAGGGTCTCGAAGCCGGCGGCTTCCTCGTCAAGACCGACGCCCACCGCCTGATGCTCGGCGTCTCCTACATGGGACTTGGCTTTGACGCCGGTGACTCGGACAACGCCCGGATGAAGAAGCTCGACGACCGCGACGGATCCTTCTTTGCCAACGTCACGTACTCCTGGCGCAGCCAGCTCGGCCAGATCACGGCCAGCATCGGCGCCGACATCTCCGGCAAGTCCGAGGGCTTCATGAGCGACGTGAGCTGGATGAAGCGCTTCGACGTGGCCGGCTTCGGCGTCACCCCGCAGGTCGGCGTTCTCTTCACGAGCGAAAAGTTCAACGACTACTACTACGGCGTCTCCCACGCCGAATCCAAGCGCAGCGGCCTCGACGCCTACAGCGCCGATGCAGGCGTCTCCCCGTACTTCCGTCTGATCGGCGACTACCGCATCTCCGAAAAGTTCAGCGTCTACGCTGAAGGCACGGTCCGCTCCCTCTCCAAGGAAATCAAGGACAGCCCGATGGTTGACGGCGACATCGCCTACGGCTTCGGGGCCGGCGTTTCCTACCACTTCTAACGAAGTCGCAGGGACCACCCGTTCCTACAGCGCATTCAGGAAGGGCGCATGTCTCCACAAGGACGTGCGGCCTTTTCGACGTCCGGGCATGTCTCCAACGCCGTGGGTCCCGTATCCAATCCGGAAGCGGGACCCGCGTGCATGTGGATAAGTCCGGTAAATCAGCCCTGAACGATCAGGTTCTTGACGGCGAAGCCCGGTACCCGGGCGAACCTGTAGCACGATGCGCAGCTCAAGCCGACGGCGTAGGCTTCATCGCCCGTTCCCTTGTTCGTCAGTTGTGCGTATAACGCTGCCGGCGCATGTCGCCCGATGGTCTTGCCGAACCGTCCCCTCTGGAACGCCTTATAACTGTTGTCCTCCACAATGATGTGGCCTGCATGGCCGAGAAGCCAGTTGCAGACCTCGCCGTGCTCGCGCTTGCGAGTTGCGG